>QWCE01000522.1_pt1 | contig 76084 bp, 70 predicted proteins | sample 1972531 | NCBI WGS metagenome assembly QWCE01 (sample SAMN09866716, study PRJNA288562) | Human gut metagenome isolate term4_stool, whole genome shotgun sequencing...
TTTTTCTATTTGCACTCTGTTTCTTTCTTTTCGTTTGTTTGCTTTCAGAGTGCATTCCGAGCAATTTTATCTGCTCTCATCATTCGAAGAATTTGCTCCTAACTTTAACTAACAAATTATTTGCAGCTCATAAAGAGAATACAAATTATTATCTCTTGAAGTTGTATTGCTTGTAGCAAAGATAATCTTTTTTGTACAGGCAGCCAAAAATGCCTGCCTATATTTAGTTTAATTTAGTTTAGCATATATAAGGCTAACAAACTAAACCAAACTGGATTTTCATGTTACTTTTGTGATTTTCCCATTCTACCCATACAGCCAAAAGAGAAGATAAGCTCTTGCCTCTTTTCTCTTTTCGCTGCGATACTCTTTACTTCATAGACACCTTTTACACACATCCGTACCGAGTAAACTCCCACATGCTCGCATATCAACTTTCGGTCTGCCTGATGGGAATTGTGTCGCAAAGGTATTTGCCATGTCTTTATTGTATGCAAGGTTGTAACCTGAAGGTTCACTATAAAATCTCCACGCTCCGCTTCGCAGAGGTAGTATTTTGTAGTGAAACCCTGCATACATAGCCATGCCACCTGTTGAAGCGACATAATTTCAATCAAGTCCGAAAGTAAGTGAAATGCTACAGGAGGGAAAGTAACAAACTTAAAACTTAGTATTTATGGCAAATTATGCAACCAACATTTTCCACGCAAGAACGGAAAATAAAACAGACCTCGACAAAATAGAGGATTTCTTGGATGACACTTTCAGCGAATTTACCAATCGATATGGTGATAGTGTAGATGCAGAATTTTCCTCTCGTTGGGTGTATCCAGAAGAAGAAATCAAAAAATTGGTAGAATCGTTGGAGGACAAAGATAAAGTCTATATCAAGATTCTAACCTATGAATTTGAAGACGAGTACGTGAGCTTTAGAATATTCTCTCAGGGAGAATGGAAGGTCAAATTAGTAACTGAATGAGTAGAAGAAGATAAAGTAAAATTATGGTCTATCCTACACCCGCAATGTGAAAGAGTGCTGCCATTTCAAAAGAGGTATCGCTTTAATGGGCTACCGTTTTGACTTCTCCGATGTTCTCAAACGGTATTTCGTGAAACAACACGGACATATTGCCGAATATTATGCCATTGACAAAACCGCACTACGTTCTGTCCTATATGGTCGAATTGAAGATATAATCGAAGTACAATAAAAATCAAAAGAAGTGTAGATACTAATTGAAAAGTGCGCTGTATTCTAATTGAAAAGAGCTCCATCCATAACTTGTTACAAAATTACTATAAGTTTAAAATATTCATTTATCTTGTCTCATTTTTTGTGTTTCCTTAAGCCTATAAGACAGTCCGGTCATATTAACCAGATAAGCTTTATGTGTAAGCCTGTCAACCATTGCCGCCACAAGCACCTTGTCCTTTATGATTTCATTCCATCTGTTAAAAGCCAAATTAGTAGTAATGATTGTAGCCTTTTTTCCGGCTCTTAACGACAGGTGGTTAAAAAGCAGTTCTCCTCCTTCCTTGTCACAACTGACATATCCGAACTCATCACAGATGACCAGATCGTATTTTTCAAACCTTAATTGTAGCGTCCTCAGTGTCTTTGCTGATTTAGCCTCCCTTATCTGGGTAAGCAGGACCGGCACTGAAGTAAACAATACGGTAAAGTCCTGTTGGCAGGCCTTTATTCCTAAAGCCGTAGCAATATGCGTCTTTCCCGTTCCCGGATTTCCATACAGGACCAGGTTTCTTCCCTGTCTGATGAAGTCCAGTGTCTCCAATTCAGGTAATATTACCTGTGCCTCTTTGGGCATGTCTTCCATAACAAGCTCATGCAGATACTTCATTTGTGGAAATCCCGCAGATCTTATCCTTGATCTTCTTCTACACTCCCTTCTCCTGGCGCTTTCCTTTCCAAGCAATTCCGTCAAGAACTGCAGATGGTTCCAGTTTTCTTCAGCTGCCAATGAAAGGGTGCATTCCAGTTCCTCTTTAAAGGCCAGAAGCTTCAGTTCTGCAGCATAGTCATAAATGGTTTCTTTTTCTGATTTCATATATTATAAACTTAAATGGTTGGTATTATATCATGCACTTCATTGTATCCTGTCATGAGCGCCGTGATGCCTTCAAGCATATCCACAGCTTCTCTTTCTATATTCTCCTGTTGTGCCGGGAGAACAGGCGGTTCCATGGTTTCTTCTGTCTCTCCCTGTACGCTACCATGCAGCATGGCCTTTACCTGGTCCGGAGATATCTTTCTGACACCACGTCCGGTCAGCTCCTTGCATGCCGTGACAATGTCCGTTCCGGAAAATCCATTTTTTCGGGCATAGTCCAGCAACAGAACAAACGTCCTGTTGTCCTCCTTGAAATGGATGTCATACAGCCTTCTCAGTTCTTCCGGTGCTCTTTGCCAAACCACAGAGTGGGGCAATGCCCCCGGTTTACGGGAAAGTGTACGCAAATAGTGCTCCAGCTTGATGCACCAGTCTCCACCGCAATAACTGCGTTGATGAGAGGCCACTTTCTCCTTCCCGTACAGGATGACGATTTTTTCACTATAAACCTTGACATGTACTTTTTCTCCCACAAGAGAATCAGGTACGGAATAATGAACATTTTTCATGCTGATAGTTGACCATTTATCCACAATGTACTCATAGACCTCAAAACAGCCCAGATTACCGGGAAAAGGCTTCAGCGATGACAGGTCAGCTTCCAGACGTGATGTTTTCTCCGCTGTTGAAAGACTGCCTTGCTCGTTGTTGACCTGCATACATACCCGGTTTAAATGCTCCTGGGCAGAATGTATATCACCAAAATGGTCTGTCAGGCAGAAAGCTTTCCTTCTGACATATTCCACGCTGCGCTCCACATGTCCTTTCTCCCATCCGGCCCGTACATTACAGAAACGGTACTCAAAACAATAGAAACCGGACATCTTCATCAAAGCTTCTGTAGGTTTCTTATCACCACCGACAAAGCTCTTGACGGCTACACGCATATTGTCATAGACCATCATGGCGGGGACACCATGTATATCCCTGAAAAAGTTACGGTGGGATTCCATGAAGGCAAGCGTATTCTGATGCCTGAAAAGATAGGCGTATCTGCCATTGCTATGCCCGAAAGTGAATACGGCCAGATAAAACTTGGTTTTGACGCCGTCAATAAAAAGAAGAACTTCACCCCAGTCAAACTCGGCAATGCATCCAGGCTCATAGAACAACCGGATAAAGGCTTCGCTCTTTTTCTTCTCTTTGTATGACTCTATATTTTTTATATAACTGCATACTGTGGCGTAACTGATGGTGTATCCTTGAGATAACAGAAACTGGTGGATATCCTTTTTCAACATGCGCTGTTTGCGAAGTCCGGTAGCTATCTTAACGGCATTCTTCTTCAGGCAAAATCCTATCTTATCCTTAATCTCTTGTGTGAGCCGGCGAGGACGGCGTCTGGAACTGTCATACCTGGGCTGGATGGTAAGCAAATCACTCAAAGCCTCTTCTGGATTGTCCGTGCGGATGGCTGATTCGTACTTTGAAAGAATATTGTCAACGGTATGACGGCTGACATGAAGTTCACGAGAGATACGCCGTTTGCTATAACCGCATACTCTATACATGTGTATTATTGATTGTCTTTCTACCATAGTCTTCATTTTACCTTTGCATTTGGATTATACAAAGGTCATTATACTTATCCTATGGTGGCGCAATTTTCAACTGGAATATTGGCGCACTTTTCAATTAGTATCTACAGAGCCTATTTTTTCATCAGAAAAGAAATCAACATCGAAAGGGAAATAGTCTAGCCCTTCTTTATTTGGTCGTGCCATGTTTATTTCTCCATAATTTAAATTCTTCCATTGTCATATTGCTTTTCTGTAAATTACATTTCTCACATAATACTTGAAGATTGTCCAAAACTGTAAAGCCTCCTCTTGATACAGGAATAATATGATCTATGCAGAGTTTTTCAGAACATCCACAAACAGCACAATATCTACCGTCTCTTTCAAATACTTTTCTTTTTATACTGTCATTTAGTTTCATGGCCTCTTCACGAATTGCATCTCTCATTCTTGAGCTTATTCCATGATTCTCTGCAAAAAGATATATTGCTCTGCCACCGATTGGAATGCGCTTTACTATTGTTCCATCAAGTGCATAAATGATATCATGCTTAATTTTGAATTTTCGAAGTTTATCGCAAGAAGGCATCATTTCATTAATTATATCCCCATCTTCAGAATAAAAGGATACTATCCGTTTCCCTTTAATAGTCTTATTTAACATAGATAGCTCCTTGGGGGTAAGCTTGCTTAGTCCTCTTTTCATACAGTTATCTAAATGATTATTATAAAATAGAGAGGATTTATTATCCTCTCCCATATGTTATTTCTCTACCTCCGATACATTCGATCGTGTCGGTTGCCTCAAATCGTGCCGATTGTATTAGATCAAGCCACGCTTCGCACTCCGAGAATGTCCGGGCTGCTTCCCACATTTCATTAGAAAAAAACTTACGAGAGAGCATAATGAAACCCTTATCCATATATTAAAAATCAAAATCCGGAGACTCGCCGCCCTGTAATGACTTTAGTTTCTGGTCTACAAGGTGGTTTACATCCCATATGTTTACAGGTTGTATTTGCAGGTTCTCCGCCATTTGCCTTGCCACTTCCTCGGAGACAGGATTTATAGCGTATATGGCCCCCGATGAGAGAAAGCGGGTGAAACCGGGCTGGTTACTCGTATCCGGAACGTCTACCCGAAGCATATTGGTACCGGCCACGTTCTGTTCCGTACATCTTCCCGCTATCCTTGAATGGCCGAATAACTCGACCACGCACCATAAATCAAATTTCTCTTGTTCCATATTATTTTCTCTTTTTAAAAGTGTTACAAAATCTCGTGGAGTTAGCTACCCGTCCAGCGTCATGTATGATGCACCAAACGCATAGCCCCTTGTGAGGATGTCCGTTGGCGCAATCGCCACATTTCACCTTTTCTTGCTCGTCTTTCTTCTTCGCCATATCACCAAGTCTTTATTTTTATTGGTAGATCGGCGTACCACCAAGCCAGAATCGTAGCGTCACGTTGGTCTTGGTTCGTTCTCTTAGGCAAGGGACCGACTATGTAGGAGAGTTCCTCATGGGTTATCTTGCCCTCGTCCCCTTTCCAATGCTTGGTCAAAGGCTTTACCTCTTCGCAGGGAATACCTATGTGCTCGCACATCTGGAGAAGCAATATCCCGGTTTGCTGGTTACGACCTACATACTTGGCTATCCTCTCGCCGGATTTACCCCTAGCCTTATGGAAGTTGCTTTTTTCGTTAAGCCATCCGGCCTCGACAATGACCACTATGTCTACCCCCTTGTACCTCTCTCTCGCTTCCTTGATAAAATCAACTAAGACAGGGAAGGGGAGGCTCTTTAGAATTAGCTGTCTCGTTGAAGGAGACAGTACGCATACGCCGGATTTATCTATGTCCGGGTCAACGGCTATCACTAATTCGTATCTTTTCTTTCCCATGGATTCCTCCTTTCTTTATCGTTTATTAGTAAGAATATGGCCAAGATCACTGCTATAAGTCCTAGTATCGCGGTGATAAGGTACATGGCCATTGTCAAGTGATCTAAATTCTGTATTGTTTCCATAATTATAGTTTGTTATTCGTGGACGGTGCCGGGATCGAACCTGCCTCTTTACGTCATGCGCACTCCGTAACGTTTCATCCCAGAACACTGACCGCCCGTATGCCGGGACTTTCACCCGGCTATTCGCGATTATTACACATAAACTCCTGTCTCACGACTGTAACTGTTCCCGGATACCGAACCACCAGACACCGGGATAATAAAATTAATAATATAAACAGAGGGCATTCTCCTCACGCTGTCCTTTGCAGCGGCTTTGTTTGTTAATTAATTACTTTATTCTTGTTTTGCGACAAGTTCTTCTTTTGTTTCACCTTCAACAGAGAAAGGAAATACATCCATCAACATAGTTTCTACAACCGAAGCGATAGTATAATCAGCTAAGGTTCCTTTCATGCCCTCTTCCAGCACAGCGATAGCTTCTTTCAATGTACATGCTTGGGCAATCATTTTAGCAGCTGTTTTCTTTTCCATACCGCTTCTTTCATCAAGTGTGATGAAATGAACTTTGATTTCATAGAAACGATCTCCGTTTTCATTGAAAAATAACTCGGAAATCCTTTTACGTTTTAAATCTGTGATAGTAAATTCTCCTGAAATAAACGGGCGAATTTCTTCAATGATACGAGCCTCTGCCTCAGTATAAGAGAGGGCATCAATCAAATAAGGCTCTGTAACCTTCTTTTGCATTCCATTCTCCTGTATTTTTTCAAAGGAGACTTTGCATTCAAACCAACTGTGCATTGCCATAATTATTCCTCCTCTTTATACCAACTTGGTTTAACCTGCGTCAACTCCCACTTGATGTAATCCTCGGCAGTCCAATCATCAAAGCAAATATCCACTTCTCCATCTTTAGGATAAGGGCACAGGCTATATTCCAAAGGATTGTATCCATTCGCTAATCTGAATTGCTCTATTACGCTCAATACTTTTTCATCTGTTGTAACCATGGTAATTTCTTCTGGCGCAACACGTCCGCATACATCTGAATGTTTGCCCAATACTTCACCGAAATGTACTTCAAGTTCATGTTCTACAAGGTAATCTATATACTCTTTTTCGGCAATAAATAACCCTTCAAGACTACCACTTCTCCCGTGGTCAAAATTCATTTTATACAATGCTTTCATTCTCAATCCTCCTCTTGTTTTACCAATTTTCTAATCAGTTCCTTATTCCAATTCTGGATAAATCCGTCTTCATCAATATCCATGATGATATAATCGCCATAACCTTCATCTGCTGGGCACATAACATCTGGAACATAGCCATTGCAGGAAGTGATAATCTCTTTATTGCCGTCGAGAATATCACATTGAAAGTCATCACACACTTTGTAATGAACATTAGCGGTAACCCCTTGCTTCCAGCTTACTATTTTACCGAGATCAATGTCAATAAGTGGTCTCCAACGCCAATTGTAGCCACGAAGGGTTGAACGTTGATCGCCTATAAATTCAGCACATGGTATAATAGGCGCACCGTCTGTTTCATCACAATCGGTATCATATACTCCGTTTACTTTGGTGTCATTCCAATAGCGGACACCTGCATCGACTTTCAAGTATATAGCTTCAAAGTCAGTCGGTTTGTTAATCGTTAATTTCATCTTACAACGGTTTAACAGATTTGCCACTATAAATTATCAGTCCCTTCTTTGAGACTTCACCTTTTGCGGTAAGAGGAAGAGCTTTCAAAAAGCATGAATTTGCTGCCAATTCAACGCCAATGCACTCCTTCTCCTGATAAAAGAAGTGTTGGCCTTCTTTAAGTCCATGCGACTCATAAAAGTCAGCAACCATTTCTTCGCCAATTTGACTTTGCAGAGCCGTAATCTCCTGCCTCTTTTCCTGTACCAGGTTCTGCAATCTTTCAATGTTCTCTTTTCGTGTCATAATTTAAAGTATAAGTGATTTATATTTCTCCGGGTTGGTAGTCTCGATCAGAGCGGTACCGATCGAAAGAGTTACCAGCCAGCCTTCTTTTATCATTTTCTTTTCTGTATTCTTTACAGAATGAAGTAAGGCCAAAGCTCTGTTTTCTTCTTCGTGAGCTTCGGCCACCGTGTTTATGTATGCTGTCATATAAATTCTTGATTTCGCTGTATTTCCTGCTGGGCATATATCAGCATTTGATGTTCGTTTGCTGCTGGCAAGTATATATCAGCAACAGATGCGCTCCAATTACGGAATCGCTCAATAGATAAAGTCATTTCACCAGTTGTTAGTTCGGCAGAACTACGCAGGCAGGTTACTTCCATCCCTTTCTTGTTGACTGTCCTTCGTTCAAATAAATCACGGTTGCAAGTCCTCTTATAGAAGTCAATTTTTGCTTCATCGAGGCTGCAACCGTATTCACTGCCAAAGTACCCTAAAAGAAGATGTAAATAAGAGTTCTGAGCGAGCGTGCGATTAGGTAATTTCTTTTTTACTTCAACTACTGATTTTTGCTGATACATTCTATTTACATATTCTTTGAATTTGTCTGCCTCATAGGGGTTATTCAGATTGAATATCATATTTATATTTCCATATATAATTATATGCGCTTTTTGTACATCCACGACAACATTGGGATACAGTCTTTAAGTTGTAGCCATTCTGTAATGCGGCTATCGTTACAGATGGGTATTGATTTAACAAATTCCCATTTCTATCGTATTGCAATACAACCTTTTGTTGTGATTCAGCTTGTTTCTTTCTACCACTGCCATAATTGGTATTATAGGCACAAGTACACCATTCTAAATTAGAAACCATATTATTTTTCTTATTTTCATCTATATGATTAATAATCGGTAATTTTGATGGATTAGGTAGAAAAGCATTAGCTACAAGTCGATGAATATTTTTCTGTTTTAATACATTTTCTTTCGATAGACTCACATATAAATATCCATTTCTTGTCATTTGCTTTAAAATACGACCTTTATAGACCCTTTGTTTCCCTTTATATCTATACCCAACAATTCTATCAATAGAACGTACCCTACCTAAATTTGATATTTGATACAAACCTTCATATCCTTGAATATCTTTCCAAATTTCATTTTCCATCTTTACCAAATATCTTCAAATCAGTTATTAAGTCTTTGTTTTCATTGAGAAAACAAATAAATTCTTCGCATATAGAAGTAAGTTTTGGCATGTATGTATCTGGATTATAATTGTATAGTTCAGTATAAGTACCAACAACGTTTCCATTTTTCCCAAATTCAACAATATTATATTCAAAGTCTTTTATTGGAATACCGTTTTTATTCAGACAATACAAATAAACAAGGTGTTGATGATGATCCTTAAACTTTCCAACCGTATAACTTCCGGTCGTTTTGATGTCGTGAACGGTGGTAGGCATCAACTCGTCAATCAGACCGTAAACCAAAACATTACCGTATGCAGTTGGCAGGATTGCTTCTACTCTAATCTGGGTCAATGCGCCTTTAAAGTAATCAACAAACTCACGGCAAAGAGAGATGGGAAAAACGAATGTACGGTTATTGTAAACAACCGTATAGCAAGTATTCTCGGCATTTCTCTCTACGTTCATCTTATTAGGTTTCCTATTTTCTATAAGAGCATCCACCAATTCGTTAAACGCTGTCCCTTTATCCGCAGCTTCGCTATCGAAAGGTTTACGATTAATGCGATCAATGAGTTCTTGAAACTGCAACTCGTGAAACTGTTCGGGTGTGTGGGGTGGATTTTCAGACCACCCCCAGTATTTTTCCCAAACCACATCACTATTCAAATACCCCCAAAAGGAGTCAAGAATAGTGGCGTAAAATTTATATTTAAGCTGCTGCATCGTTATACATTTTAGTATTCTTGTCAAAGACCAATCCAAGTTCTTTAGCCTTAGCCGCCAACATCATAGACGCTTTCATTTTTGAACTTCCAACATGGTTGAAATCGTCAATATGTGCGATGAAGTCATTCGCGGATGCTGCATCCCCAACCAATTCTAAACACCCTGTTATATCTGATAAAACCTTATTATATGCTTCTTGTTCTGCCTTTTTAGCTTGTAGCATACCAAGATAAGGGGCAATAATCCGAGTAGCGATGAAATCGTTCTTAGCCGTGGGTTTCCCTTGTACGTCTATAATAGTCGGAACCTCCATAACAGATGGCAGATTACAGGTATTCTTTCCGTCATTTCTATTTGTCGGATCGAATGTGATCGTTCTTCTTACCCGGCCATTCTCATTCCGCATTTCCATATACCCTAACAAATCCAATTCTGTAACGATCGAATTGTAAGACTTTTCCCTTAACGCAGGGACAAAAACCGTATCATCACCCTCTTTTCGTGTATCCCTGTGAGCGACAAAAATGACGTTTTTATTCAAATCCGACAGACAGCGAACAAACCATGAAAATTCTTGATTGATACCGCCCCAATCTCTAATAGAAGGCTGTCGGGTTCCACATTTGTAAGAAATAATGAAATCCATCATCTTACCGATAGTATCAATAACTATTGATTGATAAGCTGACAGATTTTCACTCATTAGCACCTTCATGTCATCCCAAGAAGTGACTTGCACGATGTCCACACTTTGCAGATGGGAATCGTTCACTCTTTTAACCCCGTTGTCGAAGTCAAGTAATAACGGCATTGGAGCACTCAATGCAACTGTACTCTTGCCAAAACCAGCTTGGCCGTAAAGCATCATCTTTACATTTGTCGGAATATTCAATTCCGTTGATTTTTTAATTAAACTCATGATCGTAATATTTTAATCGTTAATACTATATCGTTCCTCTTCGTGTACCTTTTAGGATATTCCCATCCTCAATAGCTTTTTCTATTTCCGCTATCCGGTAATAAATTACCCCTTTAGCCTTAATGATAGGATTACCTTCCCTATCCACGGCCTCACGGGTGTCAAACTTGTATTGCTGGAGAAAACCACGTTTTACCAAGGCATTGATAACCGATTTACCGTATGTGTCTTGTGCTTCCTTTTGAGTGAAAAGCACGCGGTTATAGATTTTTTTCCTTTCCTCGGCTACTGTCCTTACCGCAGCTTTCGTAATGGCATCGTAATCTATTACTACAGGAATGCTCATTTTGGGGGAGATCAGTTCCATGGCCTGTTGAAGAAGGGCCATAGCCGGATTTGATTGAGTTGCTTCCATAATTCAAATAATTATATTTCGCCCTCTCGTTCTTACACGAATACGGGCGGTAAGTTCTACATTGGCGTTAGAACGGGTTCGGATTCGTTGCCGTATCATGTCAAAATGACTATCTAAACAAAGGATTATCAAAAGAACACTAGCAACCGCCGATTTCGTGGCAGGCGAAAAGTCCAGTGTCAACCGGATACCCGATATCCTTTCAGCCAATTTTAGTGCTAGCTCTCTCCCATTCCGAACGCCCAAAATCAAAAATGCCGTCTGGAGCTGGTTATTTATCGTGCTTACCGCACGATGCTTCAAACTGGCAATCTCCTTCTTCTCGTACCCGGAGGCGTACATCTGCGCTGTCAGGTCGCATTCAGGTGTTAGTTCGGTGAAGACTTCCATGACATTTCTTGTTTTAGGATTTCTACAGCCGACCTCATAGCTTTCTTAGCTTCATTATCGCACCAATCATTCACCCAGCTTCTCGACTTGGTGAGATTGTTCGTATGCGCCTTTACGTGCCTAAACGATATACGGCCATATATACAGCCGTCCGTATTCTGACGTAAGATATCATTTAGGGTCTCCGCAATGTATTTCCCCGGGACACTGGTACTTTTAATGCTTATCTTCGGGAACATCATCTTGCAATCGCTATTCACATAGATATGTTCTATTGATCCATTATTAAACTCTGAGTTCAAAAGGACATAAACAGCGTTCGCCAACGCTTTCAGTTCAGCGTCCTGCGCATCCGATGTCTCTTTTAGCGTACCCGATTGCCTGATCCGGCCTAATTCTGACGTGATCCAGAAAGCGTACCCCCCAACCTTATGATGATGATTGAAGGACGCATCAGTATTAATCGTGACATTCATAATCGTGCGTGTTGATTTTTAAGGCTTCTCTATATTATTGACTATATAGAGAAAGCCGACCCTGCTATTTCTGGAAATCGTGTAAGGTGGCCTACCGTCTTTCGTCACAATACCGTCTTTTCTCAACTCGTTATTAATGCGAAGTGCCTCGGAGCGATACCCCATTACATCCGACACCTCTGATAATGGGATCGCCTTGGGCTCACCGGGCTTTGTTTTCAAAATTGTTTCTCTGATTGTTGCCATATAACTATAAATTTAAATTGATTGTGGACGGAACCGGTAACGATCCGGCATACGCACTTCCGGCTGTGCGCAGAGCGTTCCAATACGCCCGCCCAATTGCCGGGGCTTTCACCCGGCCGCTTTTGACAACCTAAACACAAACGAATCAAACAACTTCAAAGAAGGCTTTTGCAGCTAATAGCTTCTTCTCTGCCAGAATACGAGCCGATTCTTCCCTGTCTTTCCAAGCTCGATAAAGATCCAGATCCTTTTTCGCTCCATCCAATTCTTTGTTTAGAGAATCTACCAAATCAATAAGCTCTTCTTTAGTCATTTCTTCTATACCTTTTGTTTCCATGTCTTATCATTTTAAAGCTGTTATTAAATCAAGTTTGTATGCTGAATAAGTGAATACTACGACACCCACAAGATTAGGAATGAACGTAGCTGATTCTGATGCCATAAGGATGAAGCCAACGAACAAGGCTATCCCGTAAATTATATTTTTCATAAGCGTTAGAATTTAATTTGTGCCCGGCAACCGATTCGATCGACAGCTCTCGCTTCAGAACCGGGCCATATTTTGAAAAGGGGCGGCGGTTAACCAATGTCTGACCATAACACCGCAAGGAAACACGCCCCTTTGATAATTTCTTTTTTATAATGTACCCCAGCAGGTCACGGCAAAAGCTATCTGCGCTTATACATTATTATATGTTATCCTTTCGTTTCAACCCCATTTCTGCGGGTACTAAGGTGTAAGTACGAGAAAGAACTAACAGAAGTGACCGGGTGAGATATTCTCTACGCCCACCCGACCTAGCTTTAATAAACCGTTATGAAGTTTTCTACTTTAAATGATCTGAATCCGTTCGCATCTACATCGAAGTAGCGAACCGTTTTGTAGTTTTCTGATCCAGTGCCTTTGATTAGGGACTGAACGTCTTTAAGAGTACCTTTTGCTTTGCGAAGTGAACCGTCAGCCTTTTCGTAAGCGAATGTTACAATACCTTTGTGCATCTGTCTTGTTAGCCGATAGAGTGCCCAAGCACGGGAAAGACATACTGCGAACGCTTTACCTGTCACTTTCATTAGCTCGTAAGCCATGCAAAATACTTTGTGTCTGAAATTTGAAGTTTTCATAATCGTGTGTGTTTATATGTTAGTAATCGTATTCAGGTTCATAAATCTTAGGAGTGAGATATTCTACTTCTCTTTCGAGAGCTTCTATATCTTCAGAGATAATTTTCACGATTTCAGACTTGCTGTCTACATTATATATATAGCAAGCTTCTTCTTCGCCGATCATGTTCAATGCTTCTAACTCTACTCTTGCGTTTTCGAGTTCTGCGAGTGCTGTTTCATAAGATCGTGCCATAATCGTGCATTTTAATATGTTTATACTATTGTATCATCAATTGAGTTTGCTACCTTTGTCTGTGATAGCGTTATCAATTGTTTGATAATGCAAATATACTAGAAGTTCTATATCTAGCATAGTATTTCTAGTTAATAAATGTTATTATGCTAGATTTTCTATAATTTAAACTAGAATATCTATATGACACTAAAAGAAAGAATGTTTTATCTCATTGAAAAAGAAGGTCTTAATCCTAATCAATTTTATACTGTATCAGGTTTAGGTAATGGATACCTTGATAAAATAGGTGAGTCTTTTAGAAAACCCACAATAGAGAAAATTCAAAAAAGCTTCCCTAATTGGAATATAGAATGGATTTTATATGAGAAAGGAGAGCCTTTCATAGAAGTTCTAGAAAATACATTTATACCAAACGCGCATGTCGTTGAAAATATATCCTATATGGAAGTACCTATCGTGCATGTTCATGCAAAATGTGGTTACTTATCAGGATATGGAGACAAAGAATACATTAGTAAATTACCTACAATGCCGGTCATTGTAGACAGAACTTATCTAGGCAAATACATGATTTTTGAAGCTGAAGGAGATAGCATGGACGACGATAGCCGTCGTGCGATCTGTGACGGTGATAAAGTTCTTGGTAGGGAAGTAAAACGAGAGTTGTGGCGATCCAAACTCCATTATGATGATTGGTATTTTATTATCGTTCATAAAACAGATGGTGTTACGATAAAAAAGATTATTGATCAGGATATAGAGAGAGGAATAATCACATGTCATTCGTTAAATCCCCTATTCCACGATTACAAAGTCTATTTGGATGAAGTAGCAGAACTTTACAACGTCATAAAAATAGTAGAAAGGAGCGCAAGATTATAATCCTTATCACACAACACACTAGTTTTACCATGAAAGAAGAAAAAAGATTAAAAGATAACTGGGAAGAAGAATTTAATCTTATTCGCCGGAACCCAATATATTTTATTGACTTATATTGGAATAAATTATTCCCCGATGAGATGATAGAGTTGTCCGATGAAGAGAAGCAAAAGTTTTACAACAAATACAGAATAGCTCCACTTCTAAACGATAACAACATACGCGAATACTTTAAACAGGCAAAAGAGTTACGAGACAAAGGCGTAAAAGATTGGGAGGCTTTTTTATGAAGTTCTCTCAATACACTTGGAATCTATACAAGCAATCTCCTGATGGGCAAAAGGTCATAAAGGAATTTGAGGAAGCCAATAAGAATATGACAGAATATGACTTATTTACCAAATATAATCCATATTCTGCGCAATTCTTTTCAGAAGACTACTTTCTTGACACTTGTGGTCTATTTTGGTCAGTGATTTTTGAGGAAGCAAAAGAAATCGAAAATATTGAGGAAGCAAAAAAATTTTACATCTCACTAATTCTATCAGGAATTTACGACAAAGAAGGAGAGTATATAATAAAAGAAGGAGAATATAATTTGATGTTATCAGCAAATGACATATTATCCTTCTTGCTCTATTATTTTTCGCCTGAATATTTCATTCCCAACCTATTTAGATGCAGATTCTTTGAAATAAACCAAATAGCAGACGCCTTTGATATCGATTTGCCTTCAATCCCAAAGAAATCAAATTACAAATCTCGATGTTTATATTATTGGGATTTATGTGAAGTATTCTACAATTTTAGACTGAGTAACAATCTTTTACCGGAAGAGTTATGCGCTTTCTTATATGACTACGCGCCGAATTTTATCCCAAAAGAAAAGGCAAACATACCACAACCAGCTCAAGTATGGTTCATTGGAGGCAAAACTGATGAAATAGAGAAGAATTTAGATTTTACCTTCTGGCAATCAAACCCAGAAACTAAAAAAGGTGATATTCTTGTCCACTATGAAACATCTCCAATCAGCGCAATTACTTGCATCTGGATTGCACAAACAGACGGAGTGATAGACCCGTTCTTTCACTATTACAGCAACACCTACATAGGCAATAAAATAGATATTCCGTATATCAGTTTAAAGGAACTTCAAACTGATGACTATTTTTCCAAACATCCCCTAATAAGAAAGAGATTTCAAGGAGTAAACGGCTGGATGTTGAGTAACGAGGATTACACCGAGTTATTTCGGATGATAAAGGCAAAAGGATTTAATACAGATTTACTGCCGAAGTTATACGCTCCTGCTCTGCCGAAGATCGTTTCGATCATTCACGAAAGAGATGTTGAAGTTCAACTATTAGAGTATTACCTGAATAAAATGGGATGGTTCGAGAATAAGGATTTCATCCGGCAATTACCAATCCATGCAGGACGGGGACATAGGGTATTCCCGGATTACGCCTTACATTATGATAAAAAACCAGATTACGAACGAGCAAAGGTTCTGATTGAAGCTAAATTCCATATGAAGAACAACCAAGATATAGAGGAAGCCTTTAAGCAGGCTCGGTCTTATGCCAATATACTTGAGTCCTCGGTTATCGTTCTATGTGATAAGCAATGTTTAATTGTTTATGAAAAGAAAGAAAGTTTTGATCGGGATATATATGTAAAATACTATTGGGTAGAATTAGAAAACCCCGATAAATTCAACGAATTAAAGAACAAGCTAAATATCTAAAATTATGATTGATTTTTTAACCATCGTGCTTCTTGTATTCGGAGTATTACAAATTGTCTTATTCTTCAAAATATGGGGGATGACAAATGATATTCGAGAGATGAGAAACAAATATCTCAAAGATGAAGATGAAAAAGTACTAGAAGAAGTAACTAACAACCCGTTGCCTAGAATCAGTAATGAGTCAAAAACGACAATGTGAAGCCGGACGATTACTCCCTGGCTAAATCACCAAATTCGCCCTAATTTGAAAATCAAATTAAGCCGGGCATCATTTCCCGGCTTTTTCTTTAAACACATGATCTACTACTTTATTAATAACATTATCCACCCTGCTAAAATCTAGCTTGACATAGGTATCCGTGATATCGTGCCCCGATTCATGGGTAAGGCAAAGTGCGATATCATCCATGCTAATATCGCATTCATTACGAGCGATCGTCGCGAATGAATGACGAGCCGCATAATAAGTCAGATTCGGCAAGGACAACTCTCTCCTTAACACGGAAATGCCTCTTCTCACGGCTTGATGGAATGCCGGCATATTCGAATACATCTTATAGAAGCAAAATCCCCTTATGCCATCCTTATCCCTATATTTCTCTATTATATCTGCGATTATCGGATGCATCATCAACGACAAAAACGGCTTGTCTTTTTTATGGGTACGTGTCTTTTTCCTCGTATACTCTACCCTGTCCCCAAACGGCCCACAATCATAGATATCCGCCAAGTTCATTCCCGCCAAGAAAAACGACATCAAAAAGAGATCCCTTGTCATTTCCGGAACTTCTTTGTCCGAATGATAGTCAAAGATTTTTCGGATAGTCTCTCTCTCAACCGCCCTCTTAGAAGTTGTTTCTATTCTGGGAGGGGAATACACCTTGAAAGGATCATTTTTTATAAGGATGTCTCCCACATCATAGTCGTTGTATTTTTTCTTTGCAGCGTTAAAGATAATAGAGAGAGCCCCCATGTAGGAATTGATACTATTTTCACTTAATCCGCATTTTTCTTTGTCGGCTTTCTTGCTCTTCCGATTAGTTGTCCGCAACCAATCCTCGTAATCCTTTAACAACTTATGGGTGAGCTTGCTTATAGGAAGAGACGGTTTCCCTGTTTTCTCTACCACATAATTCGTTAACGCATTTATTCTCGTGACATTATAAGCTTTCGTGGATTCATTCTTTATCTTATCCTTATACTCATTGGCGAACCGAAGAAAGTCAATCTCACTACCGGCATCCAATATCTTCAAGACATAATCCTTCACCTCCTTTGCCGTATCCATTTCAGAGATGATTTCTTCTTTCTCATTCAGGATAGCACGAATCTTCCTTACTTTATCATTTAGGCTGTCCTCGATAGAGCTATCCGTTACAGATCCAGAAGAGTGCCCTTTTCGGAAACGAACACATTCCGTATTAACCCCAGAAGGAATGTAAGCGGACAGGCTCTTATGTATTATCTGTATCTTGGGGTTGTATGTCCCATCGGATTTCTTATGATGCTTGAAGATTACCCATTGTACCGTAGCCATAATCGTGTAAAGTTTTTTGTAAAGTATTTGTAAAGTTGAATCCTTGTTTTGAGCAAACAAAGTTAGACAGAAACGATGTATAAAACAATACTAATACCCTTAAATACCTTTATCCATGCGGAAATAAATAAAAATCCGCATCCAGCTTCACAGCTACATGCGGACCAAACAAATAACAAACTCTACTTATATGAAAAAACAAATACTACTAACAAATTATTATACGATGACTACTATCAAGGTGACTTCTGAGTCATTTTATAGTATAACAGAAGATTGTTTGAAAAGGTTCACCAGTAATTTCTTTTAGGCTGAGAGCTTTTCTTTTTATCGACTGTTTGAATATAAAACATTTCAAGCTGCAAATTGTTTTACAAACAAAGATAAAAATGATGATTGATCGGTTTGAGGCATGATTAAGAAGTTACTTTCTATATTATTGTTTATGATAATGCTCTTTGCCTTCCGGATGAATGCGGAAGCGGATGAGGAACACTTTTCTAACGGTTCCTATCGTTAGCGCACTAGGATTAACATTAAATGAAAGCGCTTCCGACGCTATGGTTGGTGGAGCAGTTACCCAAAACGACAAATTTCAAGTAAAACACGGCGATTACTCCTAAATATTTAGGGATAATCGCTTTTTTATGAATAGATTTCAAGTAAAATTAGGACATTTATCCAATTATATCCGTAATTTTAGCCCAATTAAATCAATAGCAATTATGGAAAGAATCGTTAATCATCCTATTTTAACAATTCCACAAGAGGGAGAACACACTTTTTTATTCAATGGCAAACCCGTAACGGGAATGAAGGGTTTTACCATCGCCGCCGCCTTACATCAGGCCGGCTATCCAGTACACAGTCATAGCGTAAATGGCCGCAACCGTTCGTTGAATTGCGGTATCGGTAAATGTGGCGCCTGCGAAATGCTGGTAGACGGAGAAGTAAAGCGTATCTGTATTACGAAAGTAGACAATGTAAAGGAAGTATCGGAAATAACAGTACAGAATTATACGACAGATTCCCAAATAGAACCCAGAGAAGAACCGGTAGAGATCTATCGAACCGATGTGGCCATCATTGGTGCCGGCCCCGCTGGATTAGCTTGTAGGGAAACCTTAAAAGAGCTAGGCTTGAACAGCATCGTAATCGATAGCAATGATAAGATTGGCGGTCAATTCTTGATGCAAACCCATGCATTTTTCTTTTTCGAGAAAGAGCGGCGCTTTGGCGGTATGCGTGGTTTCGATATAGCGAAAACTTTAGCCGGAGACGACCACTCTGGTATTTTCTTACATTCTACGGTCTGGGATATCCTACAAAATAAGCGTATCGCCGTAAAAGACATGCTTAACCATAAAAATTTTTATGTAGAAGCTCAAGCCTTGATAGTCGCTACTGGTGCGGTTCCTTTTATGCCGACCTTCGAGAATGATGATGTGCCCGGAGTTTATACAGCGGCAGTCGTACAGAAAATGATGAACGCTGAATTCACGTTACTCGGCAAAAACATATTGACAGTAGGCGCCGGTAATATAGGTTACCTAACGTCTTACCAATTGATGCAAGCCGGAGCGAAAGTCAAGGCTATTTTAGAGGCGATGCCCCATGAAGGTGGATTTCCGGTACAAGCGAATCGAATTCGCCGCCTTGGCATACCTATTTATACCTCTCATATGCTTTTGAAAGCCATTCCAAACCAGGATCGGACAGGTATCACCGGCGCGGTTGTCTGCGAATGCGAGAACTTCAAGCCAATCCCGGGAACAGAGAAAGTGATTGATGGTATTGATGTTATTAATATATGTACAGGATTGATTCCCGACAACCAATTGCTAACCAAAGGCCAATATACATTTGGAAAACGTTGTGCCGGCGTAGGTGATGCCGTACGAATCGGAGAAGGTACTACCGCCGTACTAAGAGGAAAGCAAGCCGCTTATGAGATCGCCCAAGAGCTAGGCGTACGTTTCAACTACAACGATTACTTACAAATATCTAAGGAATACATCGACTCCCAGCAACATCCGATCCGCATCAAGGAAGAGTCTCCAAGGCCCACTCCCGAACGTCAAGCCCAACGCCCTTTCGTTCGTTTGGATTGCCTATACGGTTTCGCTTGTAACCCTTGCTCTTTCGCTTGTCCTCAAAAGGCGATCACCAAAAGCTCCACCAGCGTAACGCCCGAGATCGATTACGAAAAATGTACCGGCTGTATGCAATGCGTATCCCATTGTCCGGGGCTGGCTATTTTCGGCTACGATACCCGGAAGCAAAACTTATTCTTACCGGTAGAATACGAGGTAGAAGAAGGAGCCGAGGTGTGGCTCGTCGATGATAACGGGAAGAAACAAGGCGAAGGTATCATTGAGAAAGTATTAAAGAAGCCGACAAAAACAAACGTGGCCCGTGTGAAAGCGGCAGGAATGGAAAACGATGCCTTATTGAATATCACAGGATTCATCGTAAAAGAAAACTATCCGGAGGAAATCGACTTCAAGCAAGAGCCGGAGTGTGAGTCGGAGACCTATGTTTGCCATTGCGAGGACGTATCTTTGGACGAGCTACTTTCCGCCATTGGGGATCGTAAATATATCTCCGTCGACGAGGTAAAACATATCACCCGCCTAGGAATGGGGCCATGCCGGGGAAAACGCTGCATACCCCGCCTACGCATGAAACTAAGGGAAAAAGGTATCGAACTGGTAGGCGACGCTACCCCCCGTGCTCCCCTATCTACCCGCTTCGTCCTAGGGGAAATGTATCCGCAGCGTCAGATAGCGGATACCTATAAAGTAGATTCCGGAAAGCAGGTTCGTAAGACGGAAGTCTTAATCGCCGGCGGAGGTATAGGTGGTAGCGCATTATTCCGTTATTTTGCGGAAGCCGGTAAAAAGACCGTGCTTATTAATGCGGATCGAGGATCATCATGGCGTAATATCGGTGGTGGTCGTCCAGCGTTCTCGATCCCCGAATTAGCGGAGATCGCCCGTAATAACCAAACGATATTCGAGGAGACACAAAAAGAATACGATATCCATTACCGTGAGATACGCTATATCACGTTCGCCCACGACGAGGCTACCTACAATGATCTGGAACGTTCCTGCGGTTGGTCCAACGCTTATTTGATCGACAAGAAAGACTTCCAGAAAGAGGTGTCTCCCTACTTCAACACGAACCAAAACACCTATTTCGCCGCACAAATCTCCCAGCATTGTTGGCAAGCTACCCCGGGGCGTGTGATAGACTTTATACGAAACAAAGGCAAAGAGCGGCAAGGTGAGGTTTTGGAAGACACACACCTAGTGGAAGTACACAAAAACGGTGGAAAATATCACGTCTTATTATATACGCATGATAAGCGATACATCGAATACGAATGCGATCATTTCGTGAACGCCCTCGGTTATAGCGCCGAGCGTTTCGCCCGCATGCTAGGCCTTTACACCGGCCTCTATCCGGTCAAGCACCAAGCGTTGATTACCCATCGCCTACCGAATCTGGGTAAAGACGGGGATATCCTCGATATGTTGATAGACCGCCGGAAACGTAACGACTTCTCCGCTGTCTACGGTCAGCAATTCGCCGAGACCGGACAGATTATCGCTTGCGCCTCCCCCGCTGTCGACGCTAAAGCGGAGATCAGCAACTTTGATGAGTTGAAGTTTAATACCCGTCGTTTCATGGAGATCATCTCCGAGGTGTTCTGCGATTGGATTCCATCGTTAGCCACAGTACCCGTACAAGCCACATGGTCCGGTTATTATGTAGAGCCTCGCTACATTATCGATCCGGATAACGGACTATTCGTCGGTTTGCAAGGTCACGGCTTCATGCTCGCTCAATACTTGGCTAAACTATACGTAGATAAAGCGTTAGGCCGTACCGTTCCGGATTATATGGAGCGATTGAGGCTCGATGGAGACGGAATTAGTGAGAAAGCTTTCAAATAAACTATAAATAAAACAAAACCTCCTCTACCACAATTGGTAAGGGGAGGTTTTGATAAAACCAATCTTTTCTATTTTTGTTATTCTATATCCATAAATAGTAATCATATGAATATAGAAACAACAGACAACTCCCCTTTGCTACAGGAATGTATAGAAGAATTGATCAGTAGTAAAATCGATGAGGGGAAAGGAAGAACCGCTGGGAATTACCGAAGCGCATGGAATAAATTATCCACCTTTTTAGGTCCGAGAGTAACGGAGTTTACATTTGTCGACTTAACGACCGATTTTCTTCATCACTATCTTTTATGGTTGATGCAAGGGGAAGATGGGAAACAGGCTCCCTTGAAACCGGGTAGTTTGGACTTCTACATTCGTAATCTAAAGACAATGTACAACAAGATCGCTCAAGATAAACAAATGGATGTTCCGAGAGAAAGCCCATTCTCCGGCCTGCAGATAAAGGTCCCACCCACCCGGAAAAGGGCTTTGCCAAGCCTCGACCTACAAAATCTGGCGACTCTTGAGCGGCCCAAGAACCCACACGCCTGTACGGCCCTTCACTTGGCTCTTTTCTTATTTTACGCTAGAGGTATGTGCTTCGTGGATGTCTTTAATTTGCGACACAGCAATATAAACGATGATTATATCCACTACGTACGTAGCAAGACTGGCGTAGCGATGCAAGTAAAGATCACCCCCGAGATGAAGAACATCATATTCTCTTATCGGCGTTTCAATAACCCGTGGATATTCCCTTTCTTACACGAGAAAATCAGCGGAGAGGGAGAAGTCACGGCCCAGTCTGCGCTTCGGAGAGTGAACCGCCACTTAAAGAAAATGGGAGAGCAATTACACTTCGAACAGCCATTCACTACCTATGTGATGCGGCATAGCTGGGCTTCCATGATGCTGGAGGCGAATTCGGAAATCGGCATTATCAGCCAATCCTTAGGACATATGTCCCTACGGACTACCGAGATCTATCTTGGCCGGATATCAGTATCTAAAATAGACAGGGCCTCCGATAATATGTTGAATAATTTGGTTCGCGGCTCTTCCTCCCGGCAAAGAAGTAAAAATAAGGTGATGGCTTTAAGAGACAATCCTCCTATACAAATAAAAGAGACAATCGGCAAGAAATGCAAGAAGCTCATTTCCTCGATTGCCTCTAAGTTATTCTCATTTATTTAAAATAGTTCATGCAGGAATGCCAAAGGGTAGATTCGTCAAGGCATTCCTGCACAGCCCTTAGAATGGATACTATTTCTCTTCACCAAAATTAACGGTATTCTCGACATTGTCCACATCATCAAAGACAGCCACGTTGCCGTTTGTTATCGTTACACGGAGGTCGGCACTATTAGGGCCGGCGATATTCACCGTCAGCTTATAATGATAATCCCGATAGACATTGTAATCGGTCACTAAGTCACCCCCAAGATAGAATTTATACTCTACATCGATCGGCGAAGAGTATGCTCCTCCACCCAAAGGATACTGATATTGCCCTCTTACCAATAGATAAGTGCATCCTTCCAAAGATCCGCCAGTCCCCGGCCCCATATCCTTCTTATTCTTCTCTTGCGCCGTGGTAGCTAAACCTGTACCCCGGATATTTTCCGCCATATAGAAAACTCCTTCTTTATCACCAAGTGATATTCCGGATACAGGTATCTCCTCCGTATAGAAATTAGTAGATAAAGGACTTGAAATCGTTGGATATGTCGAGTCGTCATCATATAGCCGGGTTACTTTAGGTACATTTGACATAATAACCGGTTTCGTATCAATTAACTTAAAATTGCCAGAGGCCACTGAAGAGTTCACGGTCACGGTCACTTTCGCGAACGCCCTGTACATACGGGATAATACGACCAACCTCATGTCAGCCTCTGAGCTAGAGGGATCCTTCGTATAGTTAGTCGGTCCCGAAGATAGTATATTAGTACCTGTTGGAGAGCCATCTGATGAATAAATAATACTTTTCGTTTTAGCCATCAATTCTGTTACAGAAAGGGACGTAGGGATACCACCTTCTTTTACAAATAACTTGGCGGTAACCTCCGTCGCATTCATATCCTCCGCATTTACGATGATATAAAACTCACTAGTCTCGTTCTTGAAACGCATATCATCCTTCATTAATTGAATCAATAACTGGTCATAGGTAGTGCTACTACTTCCCGGCACAGCCGTTATGCTATTCCTATCGGCAAAGACAGCTTTCAACAACTCGGTTCCATCCTTTTTAAACTGTAAAATCCATACATTATATATATTAGTATCTCCCAATTTAAGAATTTTCGGTTCCGTTCCCGCTTTCGTCTCTACATCAATCGTACCCGGTACCCTTAACAGGAACTGGAAAGCACATTCCTCCCCTCCTTCGGATGTTGATGGTATCATTTCCTCATTACTACATGCCCCTAGCAGCAAGCATAGTATACAAAATAAACTTATTCTTATTCTCATTTTCAGTTCCTCCTTATTCTCCACCAACGGGATCTGTCACATTTTTTATTTCCGTGAATTCCAATATACCCAGAGTCAGTTCTGTCTCCTTAAAGTCACCAAAGAACTTCAAGGTAAATTCAAAGCTATAGGACATACCGGGCAAGAAAGTCTTACGAGCGGTAGCATTGAATACAAAATGACCGGGCACAGATCCACCATTTCCATTTTTATCATAATCTACCGTTAAATCAATTACAAACTGTAATTCCGACCCGCTTAAAGGCAATACTATTTTACGTGGATCTGAGGTATGAGGCAGGCCTACAGCTACGGAATTATTGAAAGAGCTAAAATCCACTCCGTTGTTTTCATTCGCAACTCCATCCGAATACCATGCATTATCCCCTAGCCTATAAGTTCTTGAATCAGATAAGTTTTTCATCGTTATAAAGTTTACACGCAAGCCTTTTACAGTAACAGGAGATACACTAGCCGCTTTTACCGACACCTCCACTTGCGAGCAAAGCCGCGTGAACGGATTCGTCAAGGTAACCGACATCGTGTTTTGTCCCGCTTTCTGGGGCTGGACAGTTATATCGTTCATGAACGTATACATAAAATCTTGCCCATTTTGCACGGTCACCAGATTTCCATCACCCAATTCCGGCGCATTCTCTTCATTGTAGGAAGTGAAATAAAGGTTATATACACCGCGATACAAAAATAGGGCCTTGCCCGATTGGGCGGTGACCTTTCCATCCGCACCCACCACATAAGTACCTTCCGCCGAAGGAGTACCAGTTTCACCAGTCCCAGTCTTAGTACCGGTCTCAGTCTTAGTCTCCACCTTGAAAGCATAGACTTTAATCAACGCTTTATCATTCAAGGCTGAAACGGCCGCAGCCTTGGTTACGTTCGCTTGATAAAGATCGAACTCCAAGGCAACCTTATCACCTTCCCCTTCTTCCAAAAAAGATTCCTTTTGGCAACCCACCAACGTGACCAAAAGCCATAGACTTACAAAACTTAATACATATCTCATATCTCCTCCCTTCTTATTTAAATACCCACACTCGTATTCTGATCCGTACTATTTTGCCAATCGTATACGGTTACGCCCTCGAATGTACCTTCCATCTTATCAATACGTATCTTATAGACATAATGATAACCCGCCAACCATTTCACCCCGCTTTCGGAAGAAATAGAGGCAGTTTCAAACTCACGTTCCACCCCATCTACATCCACTGTCAAACGGAACGACAATACTTGCTCGGCAGCGTCCATCGGGGCTACGAGACAAGATATGTTCGGTTGCGTCAACGAGGTTTCCAATATTTTCGAACCGGTCAACTCTATCGAGGATGTCCCCGCTAGGCCATTCAGACGCCCTAGTTCCTCCCCTGTCCCGTTCAATCGCATGTCCGCCTTACCGATTTGCAGACGTCCGGTGTTACTACGTATATCTATTTTTTTCAGCGTTAAGATCTCATCGCTGGCATTCGCAGACTTATAGATATAGAAACTCACCTTTGTCAAGGCATGGAACAATTGAAGGCTGATTATTTTTGAGGTTTTGGAAGCCTGAACCGGCGTAGCATAAAGGTAATCGATCTGTTTACCATCGAATGTATCCGCATCCCGGACCGTGACCTCGACAGAGTACACGCCGGAGGAGGCTGTTACGTTAATGGCCTTACCTTCTTCTTCCGTAGGATAATAAGCATACACATCCGTAGCGGTACTACCCAGCAGTGGCGCGGATTCACATCCCCATGTTACTCCGGATTTGGAATACACCGGATTCACCCATGTATCACTGGAGTTCTTCAAATACAATTTCACGTTATCCACAGAGGTAGTCACAGCCTTCGTAACAGCGTCGTCAGCCAAAGAGACCGATCGCAGCTCAAGGGTGGAACCTGCCTCCACCTCCGGTATCCCGTCTGACTGGCAAGCTCCCAACAGGGAACAGAGGGCCAATCCCCAACCTAGATTATATAAATTTCTCATATTCTTCATTCTTTATAGATTTTAAATGGATCAAGTGGCGCTAATAGGATTGTCGGGAACCGTTGTCTCCGTAAACCCCATTACTTCCACAGAAGTCAATATCAATTCATCGGATGACGTGAAGTTATATACATAGTTCTTACTAGCCCCAAATGTGTATGCCGGCTGAGTAAATGTTTGTTGTGTAGCCTCTGGACTTGAAGCACCGTCAAGCGTACGGGAAACGCTTAGCTTGAAACTCATATTCGCTCCCGGTCTTAAGATACAGACGAAAGTATGCTTATCGCTAGCTGCGGCATTATCCCCTGTATGCAACATCTCGATCGTTTCAGAAGAAGAGGCACCAGTCCGGATGCCATTGCCTGCCAAGGTAGCCGTCACATTCCTATATTTTGTAGTAGCACCCCCTGATGAGGCATAATTAATTGAGATCGTGATCTTCGCCGCTACTGGCATAAAGGTAAAGTTTACCTTGTTGCTACTCAAGGTAACGTTAGAGCCGCCTTTCGCTTCCAGTTTATTGCTTTGCCAGAAATTCTCATAGGATTTCTGGTCTTGCAGAATAAAGGTGAAAGCTGCCGGATATGAGGCCGAGAATGAAGAAGCCGTAGATGATCCGGAAACCGTCAACGAGCTTCCCGCCGTTTTCGGAATCCACCCGTTCGTGGCATCCTTTCGGTAAGTCACGGTCTGGCTCCCACCATTAATCTGTATCTCATCGTCCGTACTAAAGCTACTCTTATCATAGTTCGTAGCGTCGACCGCACGGGTAGACAGAGAAGAAACGATCTCCGCCGTCACCTCCAAGGGCTGTCCACCTTCCAGATCCACCTCTGAGGTACAGGCGGGGGTGAGCAATAGCAATAAGCCTCCGGACAGGTGGAGCATGGTTTGTCGTATATTCATAGTATAATGTATCATAATGCTATATAGTTGTTAAGTTAAATTTCCTCCAGCCATGATCTCATCCGTCCATTTGCCGATGGTACAACTTTCCGGGATCAGCATGTCGTTATGCAAGGTCAAATTATATGTATAGTGGTAACCGGTCCGCAAGGCACAACCCGTTAAGGTAGCCTTGTAGGTAACACCATCGCAAGTGAGAGAGACCGTTAGATCCGTAGCGGAGGTTCCCGCGCTACCACCTACAGCCCTTAGGATACCACACCATTCATATCTCCGGGATGCATCGCCCGGGTAAGGCCGATATAGCGTGATCGTCTGGTTCGTAGATACAGCCGTACGTATCCCCGTCGCCGCTACCGTAACGGCATCATTGGCGATAGAGGTCTCACGCTTCACGGTAAACTTCAAGGTCAACTTCGAATTGACGTGCGTAAATGGCTTGCCGGTCGACGTAAAGTCCAGCGTACCGTTGCTGGATGTGGCATCACCCGTTTTCAGCAGGTTACTGGCCAGATAAGCAGCGCTCGTGGTTTGAAACTGGTTGATGGCCGAGTAATCCGCCGGAAACTGCGCCGAATACGTAACGGCAGGCTCCAAGGTCACAGGCGAGGTTCCCACCACGGTCCATGCGGAAGTCCCGTCATACCGATAGCTGGCCGATTGGGAAGCCGCCGTCCCACTTGCCTTTTTTGTCCTTGTCACCTTTATCTGATCGCCGGAAAGGAAGGATGTCCTATCGAAACCATTATCCGAGCTAATCGCCTCGCCGCTTTTGGTAACAGGGCTGATCTCGGCAAATACCGTCACCGGGATTCCCTCCGGAGCGGAAAGCCCCGTCTCTATCCCGTTCGTGCAACCGGAGAGAGCCAGCGCCATGTTTAAGGCTCCCATCCATGCTAAACTGAGGTTCATGTAATTCATATTCATATTTTTCTTTTTATGCCGTAATTAATAGCCGCCGGGCTTAACGTCTCCCGTTCCCGCTGAACCGCTCTCTGTCCAAGGGAGGATATCGGCGTTCACTGTAATCGCCCGGTTGGATAAGGTTATTTGTATTTTGTGGGTATGTCCTCTTTTCCAAGTGATCTGACTTAAGTTGGCGGATAACGTCCGGTCATCCGTAGTGTCATCCCGCTTGCCGACCACTACCGTAAGGGTCATGTCAACCGATGCCAAAGGAGCCACCAACCCATAGCCTACCTCCACCGGAACACCTGCGGCACCGCAAAGTATGGCAGTGGTATTACTCGACACATCGTTTTTAGGGGTAAAAGTGAGTTCGGCTACCTTTGTTCCTCCACCAAGCGCTCCATCCGCGATCCGCATCGTTCCCGTGCCGGTAATGAACGCATTGGAGGATGTTTTCAACGTTATCTTCTTCACGTAATCATAGGTCGCATTCACGGAACGTCCCGTGGCGGATTGCATCGTGAAGGAAAGGCGGGCCAGCGCATGTTGCAAGTAGATTTCCGGCTGATAAGTACCGCTTGAGGGGGAACCGCCGGACGGCGTGGTATTGCTGGCCGTAATAGCGATAGCCTCTCCTACCGTGTTGCTGGCGGAACCGTACATATAATCGGTAGCGTCAGAATCCCATCCCTTGCCGCCATAGAAATTCTGGTGAACGGGAAGGGTGGTCGCTATAGTATGCGTCGTGGTAGTCGTTGATTTTGTCAAGATGGCGTTCGCCGGGCTATAGGCATAGATCCGGGCCTTTACACTCGATAAATTCACAGTGGGATCGCCTACCCAATCGTTTCCGCCGCTACCTACCGACTGATAGGTGAAGGTGGAAAGGCCAGCATTTCCCGCCGTACCAACCCCGCCATAGGGAGTATAGCCGTCCTCTGCTTTAGTAACGAAAAGTTTTACCGCGTTAATCCTTCCCTCACCCTCCGTCGTGGAGGTTCCGCTTATGATGGAGCGGGTCTCGACACCGCTCATGTGGAATACGGGTTGTAAGAATGCCCCTGTCGTGTCTTCCGGCAAGGAGTCGTCGGAGGAGCAGCCGGATAAGAGCGCCAGTATCGCCAACAGGCCTACACCGAGGTGTAGCGGACGTGTGTTTTTGTAAATATCCTGTATCATAGGTCGTATAGTTTTTTTAGATAGTCGTACTTGTATTGTCGGATGATTCATTCGTCCACCCTACCACATTGAAGCCGTCCAGCTTAAGGCCGGTACCGTGGATGGAGATGGTGTATGTATATTTATTTCCGGCGGACCATTCGCCACCGTCGGTAATGGTGTCTAGTTTCATTTCCTTGCCATCTACTACGACGGTCAAGGTAGCGGCGGTAACATTTGCAGTGCCGGAGGGGAATGGTACGCCGTAATTGATGAACTCGATTCCGTCTGTGGTAGCGGCAACGGTTACGCCGCCATTTACCGTGTACTCGTACTTTACCGGTGTACCCGCCTTCGCTCCGGTTAGGTTGCCGAGGGCTCCGTCCTTTAGGCTCATGGTGGTGGTACCATTCGTTTGTAGTGTCGGGATGGGGCGACTATAGGTTATTTTTGTCAGGTTGCAAGGACCGGCGTAGTCCGTGTGTTTCTTGAACTTTAGGCTTACCAAGCAAAAGGCATGCTTAAGGCCTAGGTTCATCTTCTCGCCTTTTGAATCGGAGGCTCTGTGGCCGTTATCGGCTATGGGTTGAGTTGTTCCAAAGGTATTCGTGGAAGTGTTATAGGCTACACCATACATATAATCGTTACCGGGAACTGTGAAATCCAAGGAGGAGGCATTCGTTACCGTATTCGAATAGACTATGGCATTAGCCCGTACCGGGATGGTATAGACCGGGGAAGAGGCATTTCCGGCCGCGGTTATCGTGGTGGCATCCGTGACTGGATAGCAAGAGTAGACTATGGCTTGCTGGGTGCTTAGCCAGATCGTTTGATCCTTACCGTTTATCGTAGCGGGTTTTAAGGAACCCTCTTGGAGGGTGTATTGACCGTATGTACCTTGGGGGGATGTGCCGTAATGGTTTTCACTGGTCTCGTTATTTACGGCATATAAGCCGATGGCCTTTATATCGCCGGATGTGGCAGTGGCCTTGGTAAGGGCTACGCTGGCGATCTGCGGGGACAGGGCGACAGGGGTATCCGGATCAACCGGGGGTACGATGGGGTCTTCGCCATCCTCGCCGCCGCAGGCGAAAAGGGAAAGCGATACTGTTGTTAATAATAGGTATCTATACGGTTTCATATTTATCGTTGTTTATATTGTTCGTTTATTTGCCACCCGGTTTTATTATTACCACCCGGTCTGATTGTTACTACACAGATTTCGTGTTTTGTATTTCGTGTTTCGTGTTTTGTTGTAGAGACGGGGCGTGCCCCGTCTCTACAACCCTAGACTGTAAGTTAATTAACTTTCAAATCATCATTGCCGGTTACGGTGCCCCAAGCGGCTACGGTTACGGTGCCTATGGATAATTCCTTACCGCTAAGTTTTACGGTATAGATGTTTTCTTTCCCCTGCTCCCAAGTAACTCCTGTCGCATTATCAGCTAACGCTACCTCATAATCCGCTCCATCAATCGTAAAGATGGCTTTGGTATTATTTAGGGCTTGGTTAGTTATCGGCAAAGCCAAGATGCTGAATCGGTATGAAGCCCCTTTAGCTGCATTATCGTCTGATAAACCAGAGTCTCCTTTCTTTTTCAAGGTATAAGTAGCGCCAGTAGCAAACTCACGGATATAAGATCCCGTTGTCAAGGAACTATTATTAGCCAAGGTTCCCTTATCAATATTCATCGTAGCAAGAGGATTGCTATTACCGCTTACCTTTTGATTAGGTACATCCTTCAACTGTATCTTCGATAGCACACCTTTATTCTTATAAGTTCCATCATTGTAAATGCGGAAACTAACCAAAGTCAAGGCATGCTTCATGGTTAGATCAACAGAGGCATCTATAGAGGTTTCCTTTTTCGTGTTGCTCGCAGTTATCCAATTCGTCTCAGAGCTACCTTGGTCCGCCCACATATAATCGATTTCACCTTTCGCTGAATTAATCTTTGCCTTATTGGTATTTGTCGTTTCAGAGTTGTCTATTAATGTCGAGGGATAATCCCTATGCGCATCATCAGTCGTTCCAGCAAAGACCGTTACTGGGATTGTGGAGTTATCCGTAGCGGTATTATCAGATAATACTAGAGCTGTGGTTGTGGCTAACTCTTGATTTGTTCCGGGCTGATAAGCCGGATAATAAGCGTATATCTTTGCCACTTCGGAGGTCAGATATATTTTCTTATTCTCTCCACTTTTCCAGCCTGCGGTTCCTGTTGTCGAATAAGTATATAATGCGTAATTATTGCTTTTCGCATTCGTATAAGGATCTTCACCCGATACGACTGTCCCCTTTAAGCGTGCGTACACCGCCACGCTTTTCATGACATCATCTTTGCTAGCGTTAGCTTGGGTACCCGAATTTATCACGCTTTTCGTAAGCGTCACCCCCGCCGTAATCCCCAGCTCTACGGCATCCGGCTGGTTGGAAGGGAGGATGGAGGGGATATTGTCCTCGTTGCTACAGGCAGCCAAGAAGAAGGGAGAAAGAAAGAGTAGTTTATAGTTTATCAGTTTTCTCATGATTACTTTTTTTGATTCGTTCTATTAATTGTTCAATTCGTTTAGTCAGTCAGTGGATCAAGTCTAGGTTGCCATCGACATACGAGGGAGTCCATTCGGCTACCTCCACGGAGGAGATACCTAAAGAGGCATCGTAGATATCCAACGTGATCACGTGAGAGAAACCGGGCTTGAAATTATCCTCAGATATTTCATCACCCATCTTTACGGATACGTCGGTAAAGGTACCGATCGAAGTCTCGACCGTTATTTTTACATTGCCCGGATCGGGTGTAGGCGGCAGATACAAGCAGCCCAGATCGATGGGACCGACATTTGATGCCCCTACCGTGGCGTTGCCGGCAGGCTCAAGGATCACTTCCGAGGAACCGGAGAAGACAGCCTCGCCCGTAGCCAGCGGAACATTTACCGCCGTAGGTATGCTTTTCACGATAATCTTGTTCACCTTCACCTCCAGTCCTCCGGCATCATGCTTCTTTGCCTTGAATACCAGCTGGGTAAGCAGGTGGGCGTAATTCAATGAGCGATTCGCCTCGACCCCGGCGACGGTATTGCCCGTAAACCGGTTACCATCCCACTTATTACCCGCCAAGGGACCGGCGTACATCAAGTCCATATGCCCGTCAAGGGTATAGCTTACGGTACCCTCGGCGGCATCGTACGAGTTATCGCCCGCCACGGGAGATACGCCGACCAGATACACGTTCGCTCCCATGCGGGGATAATGGTGCTTACGAGAGGCATCCCATGAGATACTCCCGCCTACCGCCACATCAGCCGTCCGCTCTACCCATTCCTCGTAGAATACGGCGTCGGCCCAACTCGTGGTCACGTCGGATACGGGGGTGGAGAAACGATCGGCAAGACTCGTATAGTCGGGAACACCTGTGATGGCGTCGAGACGGGTCACGCAAAAGAGGGTGGTCTTGAACGCCTCCGCCTCTCCAACTTCCGCTTTCGTGCTTATGGACGTGTCCGGGTACGTCGCCCGAAGCTCGATCGGAGGATCGGCGGAAGGTATCTCACCTCCCGCCTCACCATTGTCCGAGCAAGCGGCCAACGATCCCATGACTATCATCGACAATATGTATGTAGAGAGTTGTCTCATGATGGTTGAGGGATATTTAGGATTATTTCAAGTCAACGGTTCCGCCGTTACCCTGTTTCCATTCGTTAACAGTGGCTTTCACTTCCAGTGCCTTCACATTTTCTCCTGTAGGTTTATCTGGCTCGGTAATGTTCAACGTAACCGTATGGGCATAGCCTTCTTGGGCATTCAACTTTTCACCTGCATTCTTTGAGTCCATCACCGGGACATTCAAGAAGGTACGATCCGTACCGCCTACGTTGATCGTTACGTTCAGCTTGATATCATTAGACGGAGCGAGCATCACTGCCGGGCTAATCGTAGAAGCTGTCGTGGAAAGAGCGGTTGTCGTGATATTCGGGACAGAGAAATCGGAAGCAGTAGCCCAATTCACGTCACCATTTGTCAAGTTTACGGATTGGGGCAATTGCGTGCCCAAAATCTTGATGCTCTTGATGGAGACGTTCTTTCCTTCCCATTCTCCCTTACCACCAGCTACGCTTGTGTAACTAGCGGCGAAAACCAATTGGGTGGTCTTGTGGGAAAACGTCAACTTACATCCCTCCTGACTTGGTAACGCTGCTGTTCCGGCATCTTGATCCGTACCGATCGTCATGACATCCTGCAATCCGTCTACCTTGCCGAAAACCACTTTTGAGGACTCGATTGTTCCGGAAGGAACGACCGCCGTAATATGGGAGTTTTTGGGACTCACTTCCGTATTATCATAATACAAGGTGGGAGTCAAGGTAATATCCGTCTCTTTCCCAGCCGTAAATACAGCGCCGGCTACGTTGGCACGTGTTTCCAATGCCTTTGTAGTTTCATTGATCACATGCTTGTAAACCGGATTAAAGCTACCCCAATCATGCTCGTGTCCGGAAGTCACGTCCACCATCACCACGATACCTTCCACCTGCGATCCATTCGTGATCGGGGCTTTAGTCGTGAGACCTTCCACGCTTTGTGTCAATTTGATCGCTACCGGAGCGTTCGCCGTACCCAAATCGGGAGTGATCACATCCTTGTCGTTCGAGCAGCTTGCCGCTAACAGGGCCACAGCCGCCATTGTCAAAATCTTTTTCATTTGTCTTGTAATTTTAAAGTATTAATAAAAAATATGAATTAAATAATCTGGTCTATAAATCGGCGTTGCCGCCATTGCCCGGTTTCCACGGGGTGACGGTTGCCGTTATCTTTACTTGGTACTCCTCGAAGGGATCCGGCTCCTTGGGTTCCTCGGGAGTATCGGGATCGTCCGGTTCCTCCGGATCAACGGGTATCTCAAGCGAGATCTCGATATCGTAAGCCCCTCCACTCTCGTTGCCCTCGCCGCCGAACGAGACGGGGAGATCCTTGAAATCCTGCCCGGAGGCGGGATCACCTTCCAGCGCGAGCGTCATGTCAAGCGTCAAGGAGGCCTTGGGCTGCACCAGCACGAATCCGGGGAGCGTCACTACGCCATCCACCACGGGGATACCATTCCCGTCATCGGAAGAATAGATGATCACCGAGCTGGTCTCCCCGACCGGGACCACCTCTCCATCCGACAAGGACACCTTAGCTACCGAGGCTAGCCCGTTCAGCTTGACGGCATGTACGCTATACCCGTCCGGCGCTCCCTTGACACGTAGGCGGAAGCTGAGTTGCGTCAGCAGGTGCTTATGGATCAAGGGCGTTTCCGTAGCGTCGAAACGGCGGGACAGGGAGCCGCTCCGCTCATCGGTCAGCATCAAGTCTTCCTGCCCCGTCAGCTCGTACCGTACCTCGCCGTTCACGTGGGGGGCGGCGGGGTGATAGCTGCGGATGAAAAGCGCGGAGCCGTCCGTGGGATAGTAGCGCTCCGGGTCCAAGAGGATATCGCCCTCCGTGGCCGTCCCCGTCCAATGCTCCGTGTAATCGCCGGCGGAAGTGCCTACGGCGATGGATACGGGCGTGGAGTCGAAAACGTCCACGGCGGCACGGGTCTGGATGCCGGTGTAAAGGCGGATCGGGACGGCGGGGCTTACCTTCAAGGAGAGATCCAGCGTATCACGGCCCGAGGACATGGCCTCATGCAGGCTCGCGGTCAGGTTCTCCTTGTAGCTGAAACGCTCGCCGCCGGCGGTCTCGAACGAGAGCGTGCAGACGTTGCTCCGGTCCGAGCCGTCCAGCGTCACCGTACCCAAGATACCCGCCACGGCTTGGTAAACGCCCGCCACGCCCGCAGCCGAGGCACGGAAATCAAGGTCGAGCACACCCACTCCTGTCGCTATCCGGTCGGACAGGCGCACCGACGAGGCTATCCCGTCCAAACGGCCCTCCACCTTCGCCCCGCCGAAGCCTTTCCCCGCGTCGATGGTAAGGCGCAAGATCCGGCGGATATCCTTGGGGGTCGATGAGATCGCGGTCTCATCGCCATCGGTCACCTTAATCCCCGTCACGCTCTCCACGTAAAGAGGGCTATCCAGCGATACCAGCAGGCTGTCGCTTCCCGAGGGAAGGGCGGCGGCATAGGCTTTCCCCAGATTCTCCGTATCGCCCAACCGGACCTCGGCGGGGTCGGCGCCGGCGACCAGCAGGGCGTACTCCCCCACCACGAGCCGCTCGCTCCACGACCACGTAGACGGCGTTCCGGCGGGCTCTTCCTTCCCCGCCACGCGGGAACCATCCGCCTTATAAGCGAAAACGGCCAAGGGAGTATCGCCCGTATGTCGCACGGATACCCGCAACAATCCCTCGCCGGAGCCGGGAACGGGTGGTTCCGGATCGTCCTTACCGCAAGCTCCCAAGACGAGGAAGCCGAGTAATAAAAAAGCTGTTTTTTCCGATAAATGTCTTAATCTCATATACTAGTTTATCTATAGTTTTTCCTTTCCCTCTGTACGGGCCGGTTCCCTGCCGTCGGGGAGGGTGTCTCCCTAGCGTTAGGGATGACGCCTCCCCAGCGTTAGGGACGATGCCTCCCTAGTGTTAGGGATGATGTCTCCCCTGTGCTAGGGATGATGCCTCCCCCGGATCAAATCTCATCCGGGCTCTCGGAGTCGCCTCCCCCGGCACCCACGGTGAGCGGCAGCTTGTACTCGATCGTGCGGGGAGACTTGAGCAAGGTGACGCCTTTCGAGAACTGCGTCACGATGCGTAGCTTGTACTTGCCGTCGGTCAAGGCCGGTACGCGGGCGATGATACGGCTGGGGTCGTTTTGCGTGAGGCGGCGGGTCACGGGCGTAACCTTCTCGCCGTCTTCCGACACGAAAAAGATACCTACCGAGCTGTCCGCCCCGTTAATACGGATACGGTCGCCCTCGATCAGTATGTCCTCGTTCGGGGTGATAGAGCCGTTGGACAATCCCGTGAAGGTATCGGTCACCATGCCGATGCGCCCCACCTCGGACTTGGCTCCTAGAACCTCGACGCCCACCTTGCTCAACGCGTCACGCATCTCGGCGGAGGGCACGATATCGAGCGTCAGCTTATGGATAGCGGGATCGAACTTCGCCGTCTCGCCTCCCCAAGGGCCCGTGATACGAGGCGTGTACTGGCACACCTCGGTGAGTAGGCTGTAGCCCATCATGAGGTGCTCCCGCACGATGCGGTCGCGTTGCTTGATAATGGACAGCAAGGTGTCATACTTGATCTCGGAACCTTCCTTGATGATGGCGTTGGCTATATTCTCGTTGTGCAGGGTGTCTTTTTGTGTCAATACCTCCGCTACGTAGTCGTTGTCGTCATCCTTGGTTAACAAATTCGGCCGAAGCCATACTTTCCAGTAATACTCGTTTGCCATGATTGGTTTGTTTTTAAGTTGTTTATAATTCGTAATGTGTGATCTTATTTGTTTGTATTCTTTACATGTCAGTTTGCTTGCACGCAACGGACGGCGAAACCGTAAGCCTTACCACTCACGGTCGCTGAAGGGGTCGTGGCCAAGTTGTATTTAAATTCAATGTACCAGCCATATTCATTATAATAATTTTTTCGTGAGTTCGCCCCGAATAAGGAAAAACTTGGAGCTAGTTCTCCATTAAACGAACAGGGGGTTCCATCAATATTACGCTCGGGGTCCCTTAAAAGACCGGTACTTATTTCACGCATCCTGAAAAAGGGGAACCACGCATAATCCCCTTGCGGTGTCTCATATTTTATTCCATTCATGATATGGAAGGAATTCTTGTTGACAGCGATCCCTGTCGTTTTCCAGTCGGAGTTTACTAACATTTGAAACTTGTTAGTACCCCACGAAAAACCACTCCAGATATTTTTCATTGCCGTATCATCGAAATCCGGGACTCTCCATCCGGCCGGGCATGGATCGTACAGGGCCTTCGCCGTAGGTCCCCACGAGCCATCGGCCGCCTTATAGCCTATATGGAATTTTGATGGATTCCGGATCGTATTCTCCAAACTGTTACTATTCACCTTTTCAAGATCAATAATCTCCCCATCCCCGTTAAACATTAATCCCTTGTCATCCCTTCCGCCATCGGCGGAGCCTGGCATCGGGTCTTTACGACCCCATTGATAAATATTGCCGTAAGCACGGGCGGATTCCAAGGGGTTTGTCGTAGACCACGTATTGCGAAGGGCTCCCAAATTGCGATCCATGATTACCTTGCCGAAGAAAGCTCCGGACGTGGCATCAGTCCATGCGTCTCCGGCGTACGTATGTACCGTGCCCCCGGCGCTAGCGCTCTTGGCCGTCCGGATAGCCTCTTCCCTGTTCGCCGCCGTGATCGTTCCCGACAGGCGTGCCGGCACGTAATCCGTGATCCATAGATGCCAGCTCCAGAGGATCGTGGCACCATCCACAGCGTACGCCGCGATCACGGCGTTGCCGCCTTGCGTGACCGGCACCCTCACGTGGACAAGGGCATTTGCCCTATCGCCGATATTCGTATAGTTCACCAGATTCTGATGGTTATAGCTACCCGCCTCATTGCTGACGGCGTAACCCATCACCAAATCACCCGAGGTTCCGGCGTCCTTGCTCTGCCACAAGACACGGACGCTACCGATCGTCTTATCGGACAGGTAGGTGTTCTCGCCACCCGAACCCGCCTCGTGCTTATAGGGGTTGAAGCAGATGTTCGTACCGGGACGCATCATGAAGCAGTTCGATGTCTGGACGAGGTTCGTGCTGATCACCGGGGTCTGATCCAGCAATCGGATACGGGGATCGCCACGGTAGTCGGTGTTCCGGATATTTATCGTATAGTGGTAGTTCGTGTTCTCCAGCAAGTTGAAGTCCGACACATCCTTGCCTCCCAGGTAGGCACGGTAGTACATGCGTTCCAACCCGTCATTGTTGTCCACCACGAACTCCATATAGGTAGCCGAGGTATGGGCGTATTCTTTCGTACGGTAATACTCGGAGGTCACGCTACGGGACTTGCCTTTCGCGTTGGCGGGCATCCAAGTGGTTAACGAGCCTTCGTTTGTGGCATCGACACCTTTCAAGCGGTACAAGTCCTTGTATTCCACCGTGGAGATCGGGTAAAGATCGCCCTCGAAGCGAGAGTCGGTCTCCGTCGGGGACATAAGATAATAGACAGTGGGCACTTGGCAGAGTTTTACCTCCTTCAAGGTATAGCCGGTACGCAATCCCTCGGCGAACTTCCAGTTCACCGTGAGACGCACGGCGAGGCGCTTCAAAAGGATACGGGCATCGCTACCGTCCGCGCTTTGGATGACGATCTTGCCCTCATTCGTCACGTTCACGTTCTTCAAATGGATGAAGTAAGGCATGGCGTTAATGTCGTTGGTACCACCATCCCCTATCCCATTGATGGTGGAGGCATCGGCAAGCCTTCCTTGAAGGTCGCTCCAGCTAGGGCTGCCGGAAAATTCGGATATGGCGTTCGAGGAGCCACGGGCCACGATGATAAGCTGGCAGTTCTCGCAAGCAACCAAGTCTACGGTCAATGTTGAGCCAGTGGCTTGGCTGACTGTAGGGGTTAGCTTCTTGAAATTCCTGTTGGAATCATACTGCAAGATCTGCAAGTTATGGAGTTGGTCCGGCTTGGCACTGGCCAAGGCATCCGCCTTTGTCCGGACAGCGGCAGGCACCAGACAAACGTCGAAGGCCCCATTATTCCTCGTCCCTACGCTCTTCGTCCCGGATGATCCGGCATTCAGTGACGCCGCATCCACCTCGTCGGCGATACCCACGCACAAGGATACCTCCACCGTCTTGCCTCCACCCGTAGACGGGCAGGGTGAGGGCAAGACGGTGGAGGTATCGCTATGCGTGGGATTGGCAGACTGGGAAGATGCGGCGGCATTGAGTACGAGATCTATCCACACGGAGGCTAATGAAGGCTTTGGCTTTGATGTGCGTCTGTTCTCCGGTCAAAACATGGGCACGAAGGCTATAACGGTTCCTGAAGATCCCTTGGCTACGGCCAAACCCGATAAGTTATATGGTTTGGAGATCTGGCAATACGACCGGGCGGGAAATTGCATCAATAACAGCACGCAAAACCTGGGTAATAAATCCATAGGGGAATCCTTCACCGTGCCTTTGGTAGATCCTGCGACACTGTCAACCCCCGAGACCGAATGCCAATTGCTGATCGTCGCCCGTGGATATAATGGCTCGAAAAACACGATTGAGTCCCTTAAGGGCAAGAGGCTGTCGGATATTCAGGACATGATGCTGGATTCTTCGGTAATAAACTCGATAACGACAAAGGATCAAATAAAAGTGATGCCCTATCTCTTGCTTCTCCCTCATGTCTGTATAGTGAAGGAGGGCGAGACGTATAGGATACAGAACCCGGAGGGACAGGATATCCGCGTCTTATTACGCCGTTTGGCTTCCCGGCTGACGATCACATGGGAAAACGTCTCGAAAAACACGGGATATGTCTTGAAACAAGTTATGCTTCAATCCATACCTGCCAATTACCGATTATTGCGTCATCCGGAGGACAAGGCGACATATCCCTCTTTACTGGATCAATACTCTACCTTGCAGGTTCCCGATGTAGAGGAGTCGGGCAGCTATACTTGCTGGATCCCCAGTGTGCTACGAGGCGAAAGCCCGAATGCCACGTCCCTCTATTATCGCACGAAAGCGAACGCTCCGAAAGGTAGTGTTTACGTTACGCTGGTATCACAAGATCCTGTGAATATCAAGAAAAAATTGAGTTACCGTGTCTATTTGGGAGGAAGTTCAAGTCATGATTTCAATCTGTACGACAATACGAACTATGTTTACGGGATTAAGATGTCACACTCGGAGCTTCCGGTGGATGACAAACGTATTACCATCGTGAATCCGATCGGGGCTTCCGAGAATAACAATAACTTGGTTCCCACGGCCAACTGTTTCATGATTGTTCCGGGAGGCGCCTTTTGTTTCGATCCCTATAAATATACGGTCGATGGGACGGCGGATCAAGAGAATTCCACACTGAAAGGGTGGGCTGACACGGAGGGGGGTATCACTTCCGTGGAACTTTTATGGCAGACCTTGGAAAGCGGAGATTTGGGAGATCCGGTAATGGGTATCGTAAATACCGAAGAGGATCATACGAATATTGTGGACATAAAGAGAGACGACGGTCAGGATATAACGAAGAACCCCTTGTCTGGCCAGGGGCAAGGACGGATCTATTGCCGTGTCGCCCCTAACACGACCGGAGGTAGCGGCTTGATAGCGGCGAGAAACGACAAAGGCGATATTCTCTGGAGTTGGCACGTATGGGTGACAGATTATCATCCGGACGCTACCGGGGATGCCTCGGTAGACGAGCCGGAGACAAAACGTAAGCAAAAATATACGTATGGGAATCATCCGAATCAATATCCTATCATGGATCGTAATCTGGGCGCTTTAGCCGGATATACCACGATACCCGCAGAAGAGGAGGATAGGTCGAAGGCACATGGTTTCCATTATCAATGGGGTAGAAAGGACCCTTTCCCCAGTAGTTATACTACAAAGTACGTGTCCAAAATAGAGCGTATAGATTTGACTAAATCCGTGAAAAATATATTGAATTTATATAGGCCGGATGGTGTTACTTATTATTCACGTAAGATAGTACCTTCTGCCACGACTTTTAGGGAAGCCTATAAAGACCCGTCATCTATTTATAAGCCAAGTGGCAATAACGCTGATAATCTTTCCTGGATCACGAATCTAAATGATGTAAAACAAGCTTGGGGTGGTAGTTCGGTGAAGACCGTTCACGACCCATGTCCGGCCGGCTGGCGGGTGACAAAAGTGGAGAACTATTATCCCTTATTCAATGATGTCAACCATAGCGCTACAGGTCCTAGCCTGTATTTGATGAATATGCAAAACAATGGCGAAAAGACAGATGGGGGTATCGTTGTCTATTTTGATAAAGAGCAGAGGAGGACGACCTATATCCGATATACCGGTTATTGGTATTTGAGCGATCAGTATCTTGGGATTGGTGAGAACACGTTGCTTTGGTGCCGAAACGACGTTGCAAGCAAAGCTGGCGCTAAACATTTCAGAAGGGATTATAATCTGACTGCTAAATATGGAACCTTGCCCACTTCCGGACATTTACGTGAGGCCATACCTCTTCGTTGCATCCAGGAACGGGCGAATTGATACGACGAACCATAAAGGCTCCCCCCCTTGTGCCTTGCCGTAAACGCTTGGGGAAACGTTCTTTGACATGATGAGATTAATAAGGAAAAGTGATAATCGCTGTTGTCATATAAATTGTTATATTTGTATTCACAACTCAAAATAGGGATACTTATGGAAACGAGAAGACTACCGATCGGCATCAGCGATTACAAGAAAATGATAGATGAGGGCTATTACTATGTGGATAAGACCGATTTTATCCGTCAGATAATAGAAGAAGGCGCTTTGATCACGTTGTTGCCCCGTCCGCGTCGCTTCGGCAAGACGCTGAACCTTTCGATGCTGCGGTACTTCTTCGAGAAGACGGATGGTAACGTGTTCCGCCCGTTGTTCGACGGCAAGCGTATCCGGGAGTGGAAGGATTTCGATAAGCATCAAGGTCAATACCCTGTGATCATGTTGACGTTGAAGGACTGCAAGGCGGATACGTTCGAGGACACGTTGGTCAGGATAGGCTATGAGTTGAAAAACGAGTTTACTCGCCATGCTTACTTGCTCGATTCTCCCAAGATGCGGCCTAATTACTTGGATGACTTTATGGCACTTTATGAGGGCAAGGCTTCCCGGGGGCAATTAGAGGGTTCCATTAGCTTGCTATCCGAACTGTTGACGCTTCATTGGGGTATGCCCCCTCTGGTATTGCTCGATGAGTATGACACCCCCATTCATGTGGCTTTCGACAAGGGCTTTTATGATCGGATGATCGTCTTCATGCGCAATTTTATGTCGATGGTTTTCAAGGACAATACGTCTATCTTCCGCGGTGTAATCACGGGTATCCTCCGTGTAAGCAAGGAGTCGATCTTTAGCGGGCTGAACAATATCGACGTGGATACCTTGCTGGATCGTCCGATGTGTACGGCGTTTGGCTTCACGCAAGTGGATGTCGACACGCTGCTCGACTCATACTCGTTGGGTGATCAGAAGTCAGAGGTCAAGCACTGGTATAACGGTTACCTGTTCGGGAATGAGGTGGTCTATAATCCATGGTCTGTATTGAACTATATAAATAAAGGTGGTGTCTTTGCCCCTTACTGGGTGAACACGGGCTCAGACGTGTTGCTTCGTCATTTGATAGCGGAGGGCCCCTCCCAAGTACGGAAGGGGATCGAGACGCTTGTCCAAGGCGGTAGCCTGTGTAGCGTGATCAACGACAAGCTGGCTTTCCCGGACTTGTTGTCTAGCGCGTCCAACATCTGGTCTTTCATGCTGTTCAGCGGCTATCTGAAAGCGTCGGAGGGGAGAATGACCCCGGATCACTTGATGTCGTACACCTTGGGGGTGCCGAACACGGAGGTTTCCACGGTTTTTTCTACGATCATCCGGGGCTGGATCAACGACGGCCCCGTGAAGAACGACCGCTTGGAGATGATGCTGCAGGCTTTGGACGAGAACGAGATGAATATCTTCCAGCGGCTATTGAATGACTTCGTCGTGAATACGCTCTCCTATTACGACACGAACGGCCGTGAGCCGGAAAAGGTCTATCAGGCGTTCTTGTTGGGAATGCTGGTTAGCAACGGCGCGTACGAGGTGAGCAGTAACCGTGAGTCGGGTTTGGGCCGTTACGACATCCTTCTTCGTCCCCGTGACCTTGGTGGCAGGGGTTTTATCATGGAGTTGAAAGTGTACGACCCTATGTTTGACGAGTCTGTGGACAAGGTGCTTGATTCCGCCTTGGCGCAGATCGAGAAGAAGCAATACGCCGCCACGCTCCATGCGGCTGGGGTGCGAGACATTCTCAAAATGGCGATCACGTTCGATGGCAAACGTGTGTGGGTGAAGACCACCGAGTAAAATAACACTCCTTATCCTTATTAATCCCGTCATGCGATGATATAATTGTTGTCGCATGCGTGAAGTTACACGGTACCCCCGTCGGGTATCGTGCGGTTTCGTGCGTGCCTTTCCGGACAGTAAGTCCGAAATGTTAAATGAGTAGTGATTTGTAAAGAGACAAAAAGCGAAATGCATGAAAATGTAAAAAAGGAAATAAAATGGAAGATATTGAGAATGAAGGGATGAAAGAAAAAAAGTTGTCTCTTTCTTACGCAGAAAGAGACAACAGGAGAATAAACGCTCCTATCCGCTGTTTTTCAAGCCCTTGGAAATGTTAATAGGACAAGGCATGTCACGCTTGACGGCTCGCTATTGTTTGTCTTTTTTAATTTTGACAAAAGATTTAAGCACTCACCTTGCCTTTATCAGCAATTTGAGCTACTTTTACGTCCGAAAACGGATATTTATCCGTCATTCTGAAAGTTGTCTCTTTCTGCGTAAGAAAGAGACATTTTTTTTCTCCCTACTTCTTTATTCTCAATCACTTCTATTTTTCGATTCATTTTACATTATCGTTTTTTTTACCGTTTGTCTCTTTACATCTCACTACTCATTTAACATTTAGGACTTACTGTCCGGAAAGGCACGCACGAGCTAGCACGATTCCCGACGGAAGAACCGTGTAAAGATCCATACATGCAAACTTCATATTGTTACATGACGTTGAATTAAATGTCTAATTGTTTCGATTTTGTCTATATTCATTAGGTGTAACCCCAACCATTTTCTTGAACCAACACCTGTACGTAGAAGTGACAGGAATGGTGGAATTAAAGTTGTATGTATCTTTCAAGCAATTACAGGAAAGCCGACGAAGCTAGCTTACTTTAAAACAATGGATTTGAATGGAAAAAATTCATAACTATGAATGAAGAAAAACATAGTTATGAATTGAAAATTTCATAGTTATGATTTTTCAGTATCAAAATAGGCAAGTAATTCTTCTATCGTTTGGGTGATATAGGTACCGCCGGAAGTCTCATGGATGATAAAGTGGGTGGTCTTTAAATCGCCAGTCTCAATCCAGATATTCGATTCCACTTCCCGATTCGCCAAAATTCCGTTTCGCTGGAGCGCTTTACGCACCATAGCGTATTTCTGGCCATGTCCAACGAGGCGGATCTGTCGGGAGAATTGATTATCTATACGGAATAATCCGGTATCCTTATCGAAAACAATCCCTTTCCGGGCGAAGAAATTGCTTAAATGACCACTCAATGCCAAATCCTCGGGGGTACCGGTAGAGATACCATTTGCTTTGTCCATTAACCAGATCTTATCCGATATCTGGAGAGCCAGCTCCAAATCGTGAGTGGACATAAATATCGTCTTATTCGTTTTCCGGGTTAGATGATGGAGTAATTGCATAATCTCTACCTTGCTGGGAAAATCAAGGAATGCGGTAGGTTCATCCAAGTAAATAACCGGAGTCTCCTGAGCGAGCGCCTTAGCGATCATCACTTTCTGGCGTTCTCCATCCGATAAGGTATGGACCATGCGGGATGCTAGTTCCTCAATGCGGACAAGGGCGATGGATTCTTCCACGATCCGCTTATCATCCTTGCTCAACTTGCCCCAGAAGCCGGTATACGGGCTACGTCCCATCCCGACCAATTCCCGTACCAACATATTCCGGATCTCACATTTATCGGTCAGCACGACACCGATCGTGGTGCTCAATTCCTTATCGGAATAAGCATCTATATCTTTTCCTAGGACCAATATTTCCCCATCTAATTTAGGTTGGAAAGCCGATAACGTGCGCAATAAAGTAGACTTCCCCACCCCGTTAGCACCCAGCAAACAGGTTAATTCACCACTATAGATCGTAGAGTGTATACCTTTAGCTACCAGCTTTGTACTACTCTTAGAATGGTAACCGATCGAAAGTCCGTTAATATGAATCGTATCTTGTTTCATCTTACTCGTTCAATTCATTCTTTCGTTTTCTAAATAATACCGAGGCCACTACAGGAGCACCTACTAAAGCGGTTACCGAGTTGACAGGTAACGCTCCCTCGAACCCCGGCATACGGGCGATCAAATTACAGATCAACGCCAACGCCGCACCGGCGAATAAGACCGCAGGCATTAAAATCCGATGGTCGGAAGTTTGAAATATGGCCCGGCATAAATGCGGAACGGCTAGCCCCAAGAAGATAATAGGTCCGCAATAAGCCGTGACAATCGCCGTAAGGACCCCGGCCGAGGTGATAACCAACAAACGGGCCCGCTTGATATTAAGTCCCAAATTGCGTGCGTAGCTATCCCCAAGAAGCATCAAGTTCATGGTCTTGATAAGCAGGAACGAGAGAGGGATCAAGATTGTCATAAGAATCACGAACAACGTCATCTGATTACCGGAAACACGGGCGAAACTACCCAATCCCCAAATCACGTATGCACGGATATCCTCCTCGACGCTAAAGAATTTAAGTACACCGATCACGGCGTTTGCCACGTAACCGATCATCACACCGATAATCAACAACGTGACATTTCCTTTTACCTTTTGGGAAACATACACGATCAGCGCCATCACGGATAAGGAACCGATCACGGCCGCTATCGATAAGGCGATCTCCCCCATAAAACCAAGTTTACTCAAGGCAACGCCCCCTAAACTACCGCTTAACAACACCACGAAAGCGACACCCATGCTCGCTCCCGAACTGATACCTAAGACCGAAGGTCCGGCCAATGGATTACGGAAAACGGTTTGCATCTGTAAGCCGCTGATGGATAAGCCTGCTCCCGCTACCAACGCTGTCAATGCCTGTGGTAGTCGGGATTTCCAGATAATATTCTGCCATGTAATAGGCTCATTTCCTGAATTCCAGATAATATGCCAAACCGATTGAAGAGGAATAGAGACTGACCCCAACACCAAATTCAAAAAGATTAGAACAAAAATAGCCGTGACAATCGCCAGCATCCATAGGGTATTTGAATGTCTCATCAGCGTTCCTTATTTAAGTCGAGAATAATAGACCGGCTCATGATCCGGTAATAAATCCGGATGAAAGATATGAAGCAAATCCGCTAGGACGATCTCCGGTTCTGTCGGCATACTCTCATAAAACGGCGTGTTCTTCATATTACAATAGATAATCCCTTTCTCCCGGAACGCACGGAAATCCGCATAACGAGGATCTTGCTCTTTCAATGCCTCATAGCTAAACGTTCCCGGGAAACTATTCACGATACGCCAGAAATCAGCATCGTCCGCTTGGTTATAGACCGTCTCGAAGTCTAATGTAACACCACCGGATCGCTCATCGTCTTTCAAGAAATAATCAGCGCCGGCATCCTTGAAAAGCTGTGCCAAGAAACTCTTTCCTCCTACGGCATACCAGTTTCCACCCCGTAACTCGCCACTAAAAACGATCGGACATTTTTTAACCTTGCCATCCGCCGTAAGTTCCTTTAATTCATTATACCTCTTCTCAATGGCGGCAAAACGCTCATTGCCCTCTTTCTCTACCCCTAACAACAAGCCTATGAACTTGATCCATTCAGCTTGTCCCAATGGCGTAGTCTCCTTATAACCCAAATGGGGAATCAAGGGGATACCCACGTCTTTCAGCGTCTCATAGCCTCCCCGCTTGAATGGCGATACAAGGATCAAATCAGGATTCATACTCATGATAACCTCGTTATCGAAATTTCCCTCTATACCGATCTTTGCGGTTTTACCTTCTTTCAGGCGTTCGTTCATCTCTTTATTGAACAAATGCCGTGTACTGGTAATCCCAACGACCTTATCCAAGGCACCCAATTTAATAAAATTCGATAATTGCAGGGAAGTCATACAGATAACGCTTCGGATAGGAAGCTCTATCATCGTATAATCAACGGGAATCCCCGTGGGTTTCGAACCTCTTTTTACGAACGCATAATGAAACGTGGTGCTTTCCTCGTTTTGAGGATCTTGAATATCAGCCAAGACATATTGATCCGCATAGGTAAGCTTGAATCCTTGGGCGTATAAAGGCTTAACCTGCTCTTGCGAGAATGCGGATTGCTCTACGGAAGCCGTCTTCCCTATTTCTCCTTTTTCACGGATACCTGAAGTACATGATAAAGTCAATACCGATAAAAGCAAGCATCCACCCGCTATAAACTTATTCATAATCCTTGTTTAATTGACAGTTGATCATTGACAGTTACTCTCGTCCTGCTCCACGGGACAGCAACATTTATTTATGAACCGGCAGGTCTTCTGACTTACTTCCATTCTGGACGCCTTCCCGATTACGAAACCAGTGGCCAAGGTATTGTCCGAATGTTTAGAAGTTCACAGCAGCGTGGTCTGTCCGGGATTCTCACCCGGTTCCCTTTTAATCCGCCTCCCGGAAAAAGAGATAAGCGGAGCCTATTACAGCGACAAAAGTAGTAAGAATATTTGTATACATCCGCAATTTTAAGGACTTTTGCGTTTCAAATAAAAACAGATACACATGAATCATCCTATTCACTTCGTCTCATTAGGTCCCGGTGATCCGGAATTAATTACGCTGAAAGGGCTTAAAACATTACAAAAGGCTGATATTATCTATTGTCCTGCTACACAAGGCAAGCATGGAATCATATCTCGGGCGACGGATATATTGAAAGCTATTGAGGTAGACGAATCCTTGATCCATCCGTTTATTTTGCCAATGAGTAAGGAACGGACAGATGCGTTAAACGCTTATAACGAATTGTTTCTGGATGCCCAAGCTGAATATTTGAAAGGAAAACAAATCGTGATCGTCGCCGAGGGAGACGCTGGTTTTTATTCATCTATACAATATGTATACGATAAATTCGAGGAAGCAGGAATCCCGGTCGATCGAATCGCAGGAATTCCGGCATTTATAGCGGCAGGTGCCTTGGCCGGGATACATATCGTAAAACAAGAGGAGCAAATTAACGTAATCCCCGGGACTGCGTCGTTCGATGAACTTTCGGCAAAAATAGAAAATGGAATGATCATCGTCATCATGAAATTACCGGGTTGCCAAGAGGCTATTCATACTTGTATCCGGCAGTATGCGGATAAGGCGGTTTTTCATTATTTCGAGAATGTTGGAACAGGAAAAGAATATTATACTACTGATATCACCACTATACATTCCAAGGATTTCCCCTATTTCTCCCTACTGATTATCCAACCTCGCTAAAAGAAGAAGGCTGCCCGGAGAGTAACCAAACCCGGACAGCCCATCTTATTACGCTACATGCAATATATGCTTAAGCTGATCGATATGGAAACGAAGTGTATCCATATAAGGTTTCACTGAATTATGATACATGATCGCTTTTGCGTGCATATCTTCCAACTCGCTTACTTTACGGTTCGCCTCACGCATTTTACAAGCGTTGTAGCGAATACCCGATACATGTCCTTTGATATCCTCGATCGCTTGGTTTCCCCGGTTGAAGATAGACTCTGCTTCTTCCGGAGCGTATACCGTATAGGCTTGGGCAACGTCATCCAGTAATGCCTGTTGATAAGAGCCGGCTATCGGGAGCAATTGATGGATCGCATGATGACATAAAGAATGAACCTCGTTTTGAAGCTTCTTCAATTCTACTTCCCACTTTGATTCACATACTTCATCCAATTGTTTGACTTCCGCTACGACACGGCCGCTAAACAATTCCACTACCATCTTTTCCCATGCTTCTGCTACCCACGATTTAGTAGCAAATGTAACCTGACTAAATCTTACTGTTGACATAACCTTAAATTTACATATTATATTGCTAATGTTATTAATCTCTTATCTGTTTCAATTTATCACACTCAAATCATTTTATCTTTCTTTTTATCGTTGCGAAACCACAAAATTAATCAAATTATCATAGATGGATAATTTTAAAGACTATTTTATAATTCTTTAAGAGTGCAACAAGCAAAACGTATGATTTTTGCAAAGTTCACTTTACAAAAAGTTTAATTTCAAGCCTAACAGCTATCACAAAAAGCAAGATCATCGCCATCTTCGCACAAAAATATCAAAATAACACAATCTTATTATTCCATAAAGGGGGAAAACCTTGTTCCGTATCATTTTGTTATTATAATAAATTAGATTTACTTTGTTCAAACTATATAAACTTACATAAAGCACATGAAATCGGACATTGAGATAGCAAGAGAAACAGACTTGCGTAAAATTAAGGAAGTTGCGACAACGTTAGGTATCCCTCGTGAGGAAGTACAAAATTATGGCAGGTATATTGCCAAGGTTCCTATCCATTTGATCGATAAAAAGCAAATGGACCAGCATAATTTAATTTTAGTGACCGCTATCACTCCCACTAAAGCGGGAATCGGAAAGACTACGGTTTCGATCGGTCTGGCTTTAGGTCTGAATAAAATAGGGAAGAAAGCGGTGGTCGCTTTACGTGAGCCGTCTCTTGGCCCGTGTTTCGGCATGAAAGGTGGTGCTGCCGGAGGTGGATATGCCCAAGTGCTTCCTATGGAAAACATCAACTTGCATTTTACAGGGGATTTTCATGCGGTTACTTCCGCCCACAATATGATTACCGCTTTATTGGATAACTATATTTATCAGACTCGCAACACCTGCGAGGGGTTAAAGGAGATCAAATGGAAACGGGTTCTTGACGTAAACGACCGTAGCTTACGTAACATCGTATCGGGTCTAGGCGGCTCAGCGAACGGTGTCCCTACCGAGACCGGATTTGACATCACTCCCGCTTCAGAGATCATGGCGATCCTTTGCTTGGCTACGGATATAGAGGATTTGAAACGACGTGTCGGAAATATTTTATTGGGTTATACAAACGAAGATAAGCCTTTCACGGTAAATGATCTTGGCATAGCCGGAGCTATTACCGTATTGCTAAAAGACGCATTACTGCCGAACCTAGTACAAACAACGGAGAATACTCCCGCATTTGTACATGGAGGTCCTTTCGCTAATATCGCCCATGGATGTAATTCCATATTGGCCACCCAAATGGCTCTTACTTATGGAGATTATGTGATTACGGAGGCTGGTTTCGGCGCTGATCTGGGTGCGGAGAAATTCTTTAATATCAAATGTAGAAAAGCGGGGCTTTCACCGAAACTGACAGTCATCGTAGCGACTGCCCAGAGCTTAAAACTTCATGGTGGCGTTCCTGAAAAAGAAATCAAGGAACCGAATATCGAAGGATTAAAGAACGGATTCACTAACTTAGATAAACACATTGAGAATATGAAGAGCTTCGGACAGCAAGTAATCGTGACTTTCAACCGTTTCGCTACCGATACGGACGAGGAGATCGCTTTAGTGGCTGAGCATTGCAAGGAAAAAGGGGTTGGATTCGCCATGAATAACGTTTTCTCTGAAGGAGGTGAAGGGGGTACGGAACTTGCCCGCTTAGTGGTTGATACGATCGAAAATCATCCTTCCGCTCCTTTACAATATACATATGATCTGAATGATCCGATCCGTACGAAGGTACAAAAAGTGGCCCAGAAGATATACGGAGCCTCTTCGATTGTTTATACGACTTTGGCCGATAAAAAATTGCGTCAGATCGAAAGCTTGGGTATTTCCCATTATCCGATCTGTATCGCCAAGACTCAATATTCATTCTCTTCCGATCCGAAAGCTTATGGGGTCGCCAAGGATTTCGAACTAAAAGTACGAGATGTAATCATCAATAACGGAGCCGAGATGATCGTTGTCGTCATGGGCGAGATCATGCGTATGCCGGGGCTCCCTAAAGAGCCGCAAGCCCGAAAGATCGATATCGTGGATGGCATGATTGAGGGATTGAGTTAATAGACAGTAAAACAATTTAAATAAAAAAAGGTACGCCTCACACATTCAGTAAGGCGTACCTTTTTTATAACCACTCTCGCCCCGAAACCGGGGGGCGATCAATAAGCTCTGGCGAACAGTACCCGGCAAGCCGACGGTTTACCTGTCACCATACACTTACCCGGAGTCTTATCACCAGCTAAAGGAATACAGCGGATCGTAGCTTTCGTCTCGTTCTTGATCAATTCTTCTGTTTCCGGGGTTCCATCCCAGTGGGCCATGATGAAGACGCCATCCTCGATCTTCTCCTTAAATTCCTCATACGTATCTACGTTTATGATGTTAGCCTCACGGTGATCGTACGCTTTCTTGAAGATATTCGCTTGGATTTCCTCCAACAGATTCTTCACGTATTCCTCAATGCCATCACACGTGATCGTCTCCTTCTCCAAAGTATCACGGCGCATTACTTCGATCGTATTATTCTCCAAATCACGACCACCCATAGCCAAACGCACGGGAACACCTTTTAACTCGTACTCAGCGAACTTCCAGCCCGGCTTCTTGTTATCAGCGTCATCATATTTCACGGAAATGCCTAACGCTTTCAATTTAGCCACGATACCAGCGACCTTCTCGCTGATCTGCGTCAATTGCTCAGCGCTACGGTAGATCGGTACGATCACAACCTGTATCGGAGCCAAATGTGGAGGCAATACCAAACCGTTATCATCAGAGTGAGACATAATCAACGCTCCGATCAAACGTGTGGAAACACCCCAAGAAGTAGCCCAAGCATAGTCGCTCTTACCGTTCTTGTCGATGAAAGTAACGTCGAAAGCCTTACCGAAGTTCTGCCCCAAGAAATGGGAAGTTCCCGCCTGCAAAGCTTTTCCATCCTGCATCATCGCCTCGATCGTATAGGTATCCAAAGCACCGGCGAAACGCTCGCTCTCAGACTTCACGCCCTTTATTACCGGCATTGCCATATAATTCTCTGCGAAGTTCGCATAAACGTCTTGCATCTTCTTAGCTTCTATCTCCGCTTCTTCACGAGTAGCGTGAGCGGTATGGCCTTCCTGCCACAAGAACTCAGCCGTACGAAGGAACAAGCGAGTACGCATCTCCCAGCGCATCACGTTCGCCCATTGGTTGCACAAGATAGGCAGGTCACGGTAAGACTGAATCCAGTTACGGTATGTATTCCATATAATGGTCTCCGAAGTCGGGCGAATGATCAATTCCTCTTCCAGTTTAGCTGCCGGATCTACGACAACCCCCGTACCGTCATGATTTGTCTTCAAACGATAGTGAGTAACCACGGCGCACTCCTTGGCGAACCCTTCTACGTGCTCAGCTTCTTTGCTTAAGAAAGACTTCGGGATCAGCAAGGGGAAATAAGCGTTCACATGACCGGTTTCCTTGAACATATCGTCTAGGATACGTTGCATCTTCTCCCAGATAGCGTATCCGTAAGGCTTGATCACCATACAACCACGCACGGCGGAATTCTCCGCCAAATCTGCCTTAATTACCAAATCTTGGTACCACTGCGAATAGTTTACACTTCTCGGTGTAAGTTCTTTCAGCTCTTTTGCCATTTCTTTATATTTCTAAATTATACTGTTTTCCTTAATCTGAATAAGTAATGGGTTGCAAAGGTAAGAAATAATCGTATATCTTTGTAAAAACTATATATAGATAATATCATGAATATACACAAGATCACACGTTACTTACTTATGTTATGTACATTTACGTTCTTAACTCTCACGGCGAAAGGGCAAGATGGAGAGCCTTTGCGACTGGCCGTGGCAGGGGTATCCCACGGACATCTATGGGAGGTGATAAGCCGTTTGGATAGAGGCGATTTCAAGATTGTAGGAGTCGCCGAGAAAGATGATTACTTACGGGAACATAACGGTCTGCGGGATAAGCTGGATCCTAACCTATTCTATGCGGACCTTGGCGAGATGCTGGATAAGACCCATCCGGAGGCGGTCATCGTATACGAGCCGATCCACGACCATCTTCGTGTGGTAGAGGCTTGCGCACCGAGAGGCATACATGTTATGGTAGAAAAGCCATTGGCCGTCAATAACGAACATGCTACCCGAATGGCATCGCTCGCCCGTGAGAAAAATATCTTGTTGCTTACCAACTACGAGACTACGTGGTATAATACTAACCATGAGGCATTCCGCCTTATCGACAGCGGTGCTATCGGGAAGATCGATCGTATCAACGTATACGACGGGCATCAAGGTCCCTTCGAGATCAACTGCGGAAAAGAGTTCACGGACTGGTTAACTGACCCCGTGCTGAATGGCGGCGGGGCGGTTATCGATTTTGGATGTTACGGAGCCAACTTAGCCACCCGTCTCATGAAAGATGAAAAGCCTCTTAGCGTATACGCCGTACTACGGCAGAATAAACCGAATCTTTATCCCAAGGTAGACGATGACGCGACTATTATCGTGGAATATCCTTCCGCGACCGTCCAGATCATGGGATCATGGTGTTGGCCGATGGGTAGAAAAGATATGCATATCTATGGCGACAAAGGATATATCTACCAAGATACACCTAAGGAAATGCGAATTTATACCAACGGAAAGGAGCGCCAAGAAATAGCACCTTCCTTGAACGCTCCTTATAATGATTCCTTTTATTTCTTGAAAGCCGCTGTCCGTAAAGAGATTGACGTACCTCCCACGGACCTTTCCTCGTTGGAGAATAACCTAATGGTAGTGCGGATATTGGACGCTGCCATTCAAAGCGCAAAATCTAAAGCGGTTATCCAGCTCTTTTGAGAGTTTAAAACACCTCTTTCCAATGTTTTAGATTCGTATCGATGGTATCCAAGACCTCCTTGCTTCGCCCCTCCATCATTAACTTATACATGGTTTGGGCAAAACCAAGCATTTGGGAGAACTCAATCTTGGGAGGCATCGCTAATGCGTTCGGATCGGTCATGATGTTAACCAAGGCCGGTCCGTCAGCGTTAAACACTTTCTGCAAGGTGGGGAATACATCGTCGGGGTTGATCACGTTGTAGCCCGCCATTCCCATTGAAAGGGCTACCCGGGCGAAATCCGGGTTCAACATCGTGGTCTGCCAATCCGGCAGTCCAGCCACCTCCATCTCAAGTTTTACCATTCCTAGGGAACGGTTATTAAACACGATTAATTTAATCGGCAAATGGTATTGCACGATCGTAGCAAGGTCGCCCAACAACATTGAGATACCTCCATCACCACACAACGCAACGACTTGCCTACCGGGGTAAGCCAATGCCGCCCCTATCGCTTGCGGCATGGCGTTCGCCATCGAGCCATGATTGAATGATCCCAACATCTTCCGCATACCCGTAGCTTGCAAATAGCGGGCACCCCATACACAAGTCATACCCGTATCCACGGTAAATATGGCGTCGTCCGAGCTAAGCTCGTCTACGACCGAGATCACGTACTCTGGCTGTATCTTCTCTTCTTTCCCCCGGACAGCGGCGGCAGAACGGAGATTTTCCCGAACTTTCTCATATTTAGCCAACTGTTCCCGCAAGAAACTATCATCTTCTTTCTGGTGAATCAACGGAATCAACTCATCCAAAGTATCCTTCACATCGCCACAAAGCCCCATTTGTATCTTGGCACGACGCCCCAGACGATTCGGATTGATATCCACCTGTACGATCGTGTTGCTCTCTGGCATGAATGCCTCGTATGGAAAATCGGTTCCCAACAACACCAACACCTCTGCCTCGTGCATACTATAATAGCCGGAAGGCATGCCCAATAGACCGGTCATCCCCACCTCGTTCGGATTATCGTATTGGATCTCCATCTTACCCTTGAAAGAATAGGCTACCGGAGCATTCAGTAATTTAGCCAACTGCACCAATTCCGGATGGGCATCTTTCGCCCCTATTCCACAATAAAGTGTCACTTTCTTTGCGTTATTCAACAAATCCGCTAATTCCCGGATTTCCTGTTCGGCGGGACAAACCCGTTGTCGCGTAGGAAAAGAAATGGTAGAGGACAAACCCGCTGTAGCATTCTCTGCCGCCAAGTCACCTGGAAGTCCGATCACCCCGACCCCACGTGATGAGATCGCCGCTTGCATAGCGCCTTGAAGCATCCGGGGAAATTGTTCCGGCGTAGTGGCTACTTGGTTATAATAGCTACAATCATCGAATAATTTGATCGTATTTGTCTCTTGGAAATATTCCGTACCAAACTCCCGGGAAGGGATCGTGGAAGCGATCGCCAAGACCCGTGCTCCGGATCGTTGGGCATCATACAGCCCATTAATTAAATGTACATGCCCGGGGCCACTACTACCTGCGCAACAAGCCAACTCGCCTGTCAACTGGGCCTCCGCCGCAGCGGCATAAGCCCCCGTTTCCTCATGACGGACATGAATCCACCGCAATCTGCCGTTTTTCCGAACAGCCTCGTTCACCTCATTCAGGCTATCGCCTGTCACGGCGTATATACGTCGTACGCCTGCTTTTTCCAGCGTATCCACTAACTGGTCCGCAACTTTCTTCGCCATAGTTTAAACTCTTCTTTTTATTTTATAAGAAAACTATCAAGGGCTGGAGAAAGTTTTTGGAAAGGCTGATTTTTATTTGATGCAATCCGTCAATGTTCGTAAAAAAGCGACAATCGCAGTCTCCTCTTCCTGAGATAAAGCTAAGTTCCCCAGTTCATCCTTATTTACGGTCTCGGGATATTCCGCCGGGGGGAAATCCTCTACATCCCTTACATTATGAAGCTAAATAGACACTTCACGACCCCTTCCGAGGTGATACGGGCGTATTTATCGGCAAAACCTTTTTCCGGGATATGGCATATAGTAAACATATCACCAAATGTACGATTTATTTCTCAAGATATATGAGCGATGGCCTCTATTTATGGAGAGACATCCCCATGTAGATACCGATGCAATAAGGAATTAACCAGATGAACCACACAACAATGCTAAATCTGTTGAAATGCTGCTTGGCTTTTAACGAACCTTTAAAGTAAGTCCAAATCGCCCAGATCGCATGGATTAGCATCAAGCAAATAGCGATAATTCCCGTTACGGTATGCGCCGTATCATGCAGATGGGTCAGCTGGGCGATATGCTCCATCAAGCCCGTTCCAATAGCGTCCGCATAAAGTCCTAATACAAAAAACCAAAGATGCCACGCTTTTAACTGTCCTTGGAAACGCTCGCCCCAGACCCCGATCGTATAGCATATCAAGGCGGATGATATCACACAAATGGCCGTAATCAGTAAATGAATATCAAGTTGATTGAATACCATATTTTTCCTTTTTCAAAAAGAACAGAAGCTTCCTAAAAAAGTTCAGGCTATTGGCAAAGAATTCATACATTCGCGTGTCTAAATAAAAACGACAGGGCAATCCCGTTGAAAAATATGAAACAAAATATACTCGCTCTCTATCTGATCAAGTTATCCAAATGGTTCTCGCTCGTAATGCCTATCATTGTCCTTTTCTATGAGGATCATGGGTTAGGATTGCAAGACGTATTTATTTTGAAGAGTGTCTACTCGGTCGCCGCTGTCGCTTTGGAGATTCCCTCGGGCTACCTAGCGGACGTATGGGGACGTAAGAAATGCTTGATTCTAGGTTGTATACTGTTCTTTGGTGGGTACCTATGTTATTCTTTCACCTCCACTTTCACGGCATTTCTCTTTGCCGAGATCCTGTTGGGAACCGGGCAAACCTTGGTAAACGGAGCGGATTCGGCGCTGCTCTACGATACAACCGTACGATATAAAAAAGAAGAACTTTACTTGCGGTACGAGGGACGTATCACGATGATCGGTAATTTCGCCGAGGCCATCGCCGGGATATTCGGTGGATTGCTGGCCGCTTATTCCTTGCGATTGCCGTTTTACGCCCAAGCGTTTGTCGCCTTTATCGGCATTCCGGCAGCGTTCGCCTTGCAGGAATTCAATACTAAGAGTAAGGTGCAGAACCCGGTTTCCGAGATTCTCCGCATTTTGAAATATTCCTTGGTTACGAACCGTAGGCTATGCTATAACATCATGTTCTCCGGTATCATCGGAGCCGCTACATTAACGATGGCATGGTTCGTGCAGCCCGTATTGATGAAGTTGGAAACCCCGACCTCCTATTACGGTGTCATTTGGACCGTGCTCAATCTGACGGTGGGATTGTCCGCCCTCTATTCTGATCAGGTAGAGCGGTATTTCGGGATGCGTAAATCAAACACGTTTATACTACTTATAATCGTAGGTGGATATATATCGCTCGCTTATAACCTTACTTATTGGGGATTAGCGATCTTGTTCATTTTCTATATAGTCCGGGGCTTCGCCACACCGATTTTGAAAGGTTACATTAATCAAATGACCTTCTCGGAGATGCGGGCTACGGTCTTGTCGATCCGTAACTTTGTGATCCGCTTGATATTCGCTGCCATCGCCCCATTTATAGGTTGGCTAAATGATTTCTATTCTTTACGTGTCGCCCTGTTAGTTTCCGCCGGAATTATTGCCATACCCGGAATTTTATTCTTAGTTTTGCAATTCCGTAAAGCAGATTAAAAATATAATAGCATGAAAAGACAACTTATGACCGGACTGTTTGCCGCTTTGGCTTTCACAGCGGTAGCCCAGTCGAATGAGTGGCGAGACCCCGAGGTCAACGCCGTAAACCGTGCCCCGATGCACGCCAATTTCTTCGCCTACGAGACCGCCGAGGTGGCAGCGAAGGACGCCAAGGAACAATCCCAGAACTTCATGACCTTGAACGGTCCTTGGAAATTCTTTTGGGTAAAGAACGCTGACGCTCGTCCTACCGATTTCTGGCGGACCGATTACAACGACAAAGGATGGAACAATATGCCTGTGCCCGGTGTATGGGAACTGAACGGATATGGAGATCCTCTCTACGTAAACGTTGGTTACGCTTGGCGTGAGCAATTCAAGAACAACCCGCCCGAGGTCCCTACCGTTAATAACCATGTGGGTTCCTACCGTCGTGAGATCATGGTTCCTGCCAGCTGGAACGGAAAAGAGATCATCGCCCATTTCGGCTCCGTTACCTCCAATATGTATTTGTGGGTAAACGGGAAGTACGTAGGCTATAGCGAAGATAGCAAGCTGGAAGCGGAGTTTAACTTAACTCCTTACTTGAAACCCGGACAAAAAAACCTGATCGCTTTCCAAGTATTCCGCTGGTGTGATGGCACTTATCTGGAAGACCAAGATTTCTTCCGTTACAGCGGTGTCGGACGTGATTGTTATTTATACGCCCGTAACCCAAAGCAACAGATCGCCGATATACGTGTGACTCCGGATCTGGACGCTCAATACCAAAATGGCTCGTTGGCTGTCAACCTGACCATGAAGGGTAAAGGTACGGTAGAGCTTGAACTATTGGATGCCCAGAATAAAGCTGTCGCTACCCAATCCTTGAACGCTTCCGGAAAGGTCAGCACGACGATAGAAGTCTCCTCTCCCCACAAATGGACTGCGGAGACTCCTTATCTATATACTTTACGGGCTACTTTAAAAGAGGGAGGCAAAACAATCGAAGTAATCCCTGTAAAAGTAGGTTTCCGTAAGATCGAATTAAAGAACGCCCAGATACTCGTGAATGGGCAACCGGTTCTTTTCAAGGGTGCCGACCGTCACGAGATGGATCCCGATGGCGGTTATGTCGTTTCACGTGAACGCATGATACAGGACATACAGATCATGAAGAAATTCAACTTGAACGCCGTTCGTACCTGCCACTACCCGGATGATAACTTCTGGTACGATCTTTGCGATAAATACGGTATCTATGTCGTAGCCGAGGCCAATGTAGAGTCTCACGGAATGGGATACGGCGAGGAAACGTTAGCCAAGAACCCATCTTATAAGAAAGCGCATCTGGAACGTAACCAACGTAACGTCCAACGTGGTTTCAACCATCCGAGTATAATCTTCTGGTCCTTGGGTAACGAGGCGGGATACGGTCCTAACTTCGAGGCCGCTTACGATTGGATCAAAAACGAGGATCCCAGCCGTGCCGTACAATACGAGCAGGCCGGAAAGACCGGAAAGACAGATATCTTCTGCCCGATGTATTACAACTACGAGGATTGCGCTAAATACTGCGAGGACAACTCCATGCAAAAGCCTTTGATACAATGTGAGTACGCCCATGCCATGGGTAACTCTCAAGGTGGTTTCAAGGAATATTGGGATTTGATCCGTAAATACCCGAAATATCAAGGAGGCTTCATCTGGGACTTCGTGGATCAATCCGTACGCTGGACCGGCAAGAACGGGAAAATGATCTATGCTTATGGCGGCGATTTCAATAAGTTCGACGCTAGCGATAATAACTTCTGCGATAACGGCTTGATCAGCCCGGATCGTGTTCCGAACCCGCATATGTACGAGGTGGGGTATTATTACCAAGATATCTGGACAACCCCCGGCGATCTGTCGAAAGGTGAGATCAAGGTGTACAACGAGAATTTCTTCCGTGACCTTTCCGCTTATTATCTGGAATGGGAAATGCTGAAAGGTGGCAAGGTTGTTCGTAGCGGACGTGTCGATGACCTGAAAGTAGCTCCCCAGCAAACATCAACAATCCGATTGGATCTAGGCGAGACTTGCCAATGCACGGAATGGTTGCTGAATGTATCTTATAAACTGAAGAACCGTGAGGGTTTATTACCCGCCGGACATACCGTAGCCAAGGATCAGCTGACGTTGAATCCATACAAGGCTCCATCTATGGAATTGAAAAACGTGGAGACAACCAATATCGAAACCAAGGCTCCAGTCGTACAAGATAGCGATGCGAATTACCTGATCGTGGAAGGTTGTGGTTTCCGTACCGAGTTCAATCGAGAGAATGGTTATCTGATCAAATACGAGGTAAACGGCCAAGACATGATCAAGGAAGGAGAGGCTTTGACTCCTAACTTCTGGCGCGCGCCGACAGACAATGATTTCGGAGCTGGCCTACAGAAAAAGTACGCCGCATGGAAGAATCCGGAGATGAAGCTGACTTCTCTTAACCAACGGATGGAGAACAAGCAAGTGATCGTAGAGGCCGCTTACGATATGCCGACCGTATCCGCCAAGTTGAACTTGACGTACGTGATCAATAACAAGGGTGCGATCAAGGTTACCCAGAAAATGACAGCAGACAAGAATGCCAAGGTATCCCCCATGTTCCGCTTCGGTATGCAAATGCCGATGCCGAGATCATTCGAGAATATCGAATACTACGGCCGTGGTCCCGTGGAGAATTATATCGACCGCAAGGGTAACGCCGACTTGGCTATTTACCGCCAGACCGTAGATGAGCAATTCTATTCGTATATCCGTCCGCAAGAGAATGGAACGAAATCGGATATCCGCTGGTGGAAAATGCTGAACGAGGCTGGCAACGGTATCGAGGTTGTAGCCTCTGCCCCATTCTCCGCTTCCGCTTTACATTATACGATCGAGTCTTTGGATGACGGTGCCCGGAAGGATCAAAGACACTCTCCCGAAGTAGAGGAAGCTGACTTGACAAACCTTTGTCTCGATAAGGTGCAGATGGGATTGGGCTGTGTAAATAGCTGGGGAACTATCGCACTCCCGGAATATCAAATTCCTTACGGCGACTATGAGTTCACGTTCATTCTTACTCCGGTAAAACATAGCATCGAGATCGAGTAAAACGAATCTTTTATCTAGCGAGAGATATATGAAAGAAGGGGAAAGCAATTGTTGTTTTCCCCTTCTCTCGTTTTCTATCATCACTATTCTTTAACAGCCACTACCTACAAAATTCCTAAACCGTTCCAGTCCCTTTATCAGCGAGGAACGTGGACAAGCGATATTCCAACGCATGAAACCTTCGCCTTCTGCTCCATACATCGTTCCGGCATTGAGCCATAGCTTCGCTTTCTCGATCAGCAAGTGCTCCAATTCTTCCGATGATTTACCTAACTTACGGCAATCCATCCATACGAGATAAGTGCCTTCCAACAAGGTTATCGGGAAGTCCGGCAGATATTTCCCGCAAAAATCTTTCATGTATAAGTAATTCTGCCATAAATAATCGATCAGTTGCGACAGCCATTCCTCTCCCTCATTATAGGCCGCTATGGTAGCTATTACACCAAAAGGATTCACATCGCATACCTCGTTGATATTGATTGCCCGGTCTATCTTCCGACGTAGGTTCTCATCGGAACACACGATATTGGCGATCTGTAATCCAGCTATATTGAAAGCCTTGCTAGGTGACAGGCATGTCACGGAATGCCGTAGGAATTCTTCCGAGATAGATGCGAACGGCGTAAAAGTATATTCCGGAAATACGAGTTCGCAATGTATATCATCCGATACGACTGTTAAACCATTACGGATACATATCTCGCCGATATGACTTAATTCCTCACGTGTCCATACCCTTCCAGCGGGATTATGAGGATTACACAACAACATGACCTTTACCCTCGGATCAGCGGCTTTTCTCTCCAAATCCTCATAATCAATCGTGAATGTATCATGGGCATAAGACAAAGGGTTGCGGATAATCTCACATCCGTTATTGCGGATGGATGAGAAAAAACAGTTATAAACCGGAGTCTGCACCAGTACTTTATCACCCGGCTCGGTCAACACTTTGATAACGGCGGAAATAGCCGGAACAACACCGGAGGTATAAATCATCCATTCTTTCCGTATTTGCCATCCATGCCGACGTTCAAACCAACCTGTCACCGCTTCGTAATATGCATCCGGCACTTGGGTATAACCGAAAATACCATGTTCTACACGTTGCCGTAAAGCTTCGATAATAACGGGTGCCGTACGGAAATCCATATCGGCCACCCACATCGGTAGTACATCCGTGCCCACGGCACTATCCCATTTATAAGAGTTCGTACCGGTACGAGGCACTATTTCATCGAAGTTATATCTCATATTCTTTATGCGGAAAAGCAAGTACGTTCATTCCATAGCCTCAGTTGGCAATTACCCGGAGCCTTGATGTTCTCGTCGAGGATTACCTCACCATAACTTTCGGCGGTGATACTTCCCGTACGGGGATTCTTCACGCTACGGATCGAGCTGTTGATAGTCGCCTGCACGGAACTGTATTCAAAGGCTAGATCGCAATCATCTGCCATCGTACAGTTCTCCATCATAAGATCGTGGGCGTAACAAAGCGGCTGCGTACCCGAGATCTTGCAATTTACCAAACGCAGGTTCTTCGAGTGCCACCCCAAGTACTCGCCGTTAATCTCGGAATCGTATACGGTAACATTCTCCGTATTCCAGAAAGCGTCTTTCGAATTGATGACCGCATTACGGATTTCCACGTTCTTACAATACTGGAACGAGTAGTTTCCATTTTGAGCGTAGTTCCGGATTTTAATGTTCTCGCCGTGCATAAATAAATAATCAGCATGATCTATTTGCACATTTATCAATTCCACGTTCCGGCAATGCCAAAGGGTTTCTTGAGCATTGGGTAGTTGTACGTTTTCCAGTCTGATACCGTCCATCTCCCGAAACATCTTTGGGGCTTCCACCCGTGTATCCGTCATCACTAGATTTTGGGAGTACCATAACGCGGCACGTCCACCTTCGGTAAACAGGCTATTCTTGATGGTGAAGCCATCCACGTGCCAAAACGGATATTTACCCTCAAAACGACAGCCTACGGCTATGATATTGCTACACTCTTTCAATGCCGACTCCCCGGCATGAATAACGACATTGTCTAATTGTAAATCGTGAGAGGCGAACAAAGGGCGCTCACCACTAAATTCCATATTCTTTATCTGTTGCATAATGGATCTTATTTGAAGTTTTCTACAAAGAACCGTTCAATCTTATCGAAGGGAATGACATTCATCTGATCGTACAAATCCACATGATTCGCTCCGGGTATAATTAGCAATTCCTTGTTATCACCTTTCAGTTTCTTGAAAGCATCCTCGCTGAAGTAACGTGAATGCGCTTTCTCGCCATGAATAATCAATACGGCGCTACGAATCTCGTCACTATACGAGAGTATAGGCATATTGATGAAAGATAAAGCCGAGGTCTTGTTCCATCCGCCATTCGAGTTGAGCGAACGCTTGTGGTAACCACGCTTCGTCTTGTAATAAGCGTAGTAGTCTTTCAAGAATTGGGGCGCATCGTCGGGTAACGTATCGGGTAAGCCTCCCGCAAGGGCATATGAGTCGTACTTTGCGTCAGCGGTACGCTGTTCATTGAGTTGCTTGCGCAATTCATAACGTGCGTCGGTATCCATCGCATCAAAATAGCCATTAGCGTTCACACGGCTCATATCGTACATCGTAGAGGTAACGGTCGCTTTGATACGAGTATCGATAGCCGCCGCATTAAGAGCCATGCCTCCCCATCCGCAGATACCGAGGATACCGATATGTTCCGCATCCACATCATCACGTGTCGAAAGGAAATCGACGGCCGCACAGAAATCTTCCGTATTGATGTCGGGAGAAGCTACATAACGAGGCTCTCCGCCACTCTCGCCTGTATATGACGGATCGAAAGCGATCGTCAGAAATCCACGTTCCGCCAATTCCTGCGCATATAAACCCGAGGATTGTTCCTTCACGGCACCGAACGGACCGCTAATAGCGATAGCAGGCAATTTTCCATCCGCATGCTTGGGTTTGTACATATCGGCGGCAAGCGTAATGCCATAGCGATTACGAAAAGTAACTTTACTATGGCTCACCTTGTCACTCTGTGGGAATACTTTATCCCACTCCTTAGTTAGATTCAAATTCTTGTCCATTGTATGACCGGTATTAAATTGATTGTCTGTAGCGAACAGATTTCCCGTAGCGCAAAAGCATATGGCTATTGCCGTACATAATTCTCTTAATGACTTCTTCATGTCGTTCCTTGTTTATTTTTACGATGGCAAAGATAGAAGCTCAAATAGCATCCCTTTGTAGATAAATTACGGATGTCATGACCTCAATTACAGGTTTTGCGGAATCAGCCAGAAAACCTGTAAATACACATAATCCGTAACAATGGTTATATAATCCGTAATTAGGGTTATAACTATATATGAATTATCCTCTATTTTCGCATACAAAATTATTGATTAAATACGTACGGCTATGGATAAGATACTTAACTTAGATAGTGTAGACCTATATAACAAACTATATGGCCTCGAAACCCTAAATCCGCTTGTCAGTGTCATAGATTTGAATAAAGCGACGAGTAGTGTAGATCTCATCCGCTTCAATTACGGCATCTATGCGCTGTATCTAAAACTAGAGAAAGCCTGCGATATCAAATACGGACGCCAGACATACGATTACCAAGAAGGCACGATCGTTTGCTTCGCCCCCGGGCAAACAGCGGAAACAAACCCGACCACCGATAAAGTCCAAGTAAACGCACATGGTATTCTTTTTCATCCCGATTTACTGCGTGGAACGTCACTCGGAAAGAGTATCAAGAAATATACGTTCTTTTCTTACGAGGTAAACGAGGCGTTACACCTCTCGGAAGAAGAAAGATCTATCGTGATGGATTGCCTGAAGATTATCCGTATGGAACTGGAGCATGGCGTGGATAAACATAGTAAAACCTTACTTGTAAACCATATCGAACTGCTACTTAATTATTGTATGCGTTTTTATGAAAGGCAGTTCATCACCCGAGGCAAGACAAACCGGGATGTGCTGACACGTTTCGAAAATCTATTGGATGAGTATTTCGAAAGTGCACTCGCCGAACAGGACGGATTGCCTACGGTGAAATACTTTGCCGACAAGCTTTGTCTCTCATCGAACTATTTCGGTGACATGTTCAAGAAGGAAACCGGCAAATCACCGCAGGAATACATCCAAGAGAAAGTAATCGAGCTAGCCAAAGAACGTATCTCCGACACGGCGGACACAGTCAGCCAAATCGCATATTCCCTCGGTTTCCAATATCCGCAGCACTTCTGTCGGCTATTCAAGAAACGGGTAGGATACACGCCAAGTGAATACCGTGCGCAGATCGGTCTATCAACGAATCTATAGAAGGTGTTCAAGAAGATGTTAGATATTAAGACCGTATATGAATGTAACCGGTGCTTGGGATGCAAGACGCTGCACCCACAAGTAAGCCTCATCAATCTAGAGAGCCCGAACCTAGAGCAAGAGGCCGTAAAGTTCGAGTTCTATGCGATTCTCTTGATAGAAGACTGCCCGGACGGTTGTTATTGTTGCGGACGTAAGTATTACGATTATTCCAACGCTACGATGGTATTCCTTACTCCCGGTGAGATTTTCCGTATGAGCGAGAATAATACGTTACCCGACAAAGGGTACCTTTTAGCGTTCCATCCCGACCTATTGTTCCGCACGTCATTGGACAACCATATTAAGAACTATACCTTCTTCGCTTATAATAAGGAAGAGGCGCTACATCTCTCCCAACGTGAGACAGCCAAAGTTACGTGTTGTCTGGAAAACATCGAGGATGAGCTTCACCATGCCATCGATACACACAGTGGTACCATTCTATCCCGCCACATTGAATTATTATTGGATTATTGTACACGCTATTATGAGCGACAGTTCATTACCCGGGAGAATAAGAACAAGGCTATCTTGGAGAAATTGGAAAGGCTCCTCGACGAGTATATCATTTCCGGCAAATTAGAGAACGGCCAGCTACCCACCATCGAATATTGTACGGCAGAACTGAATCTTTCTGTCGCTTACTTCAACGACCTGTTAAGATTCGAGACCGGCAAAACGCTGGAGGAATATTTTCAGTTCAAACGGTTGAGTGTGGCTAAGACAATGCTACTGAAAAACGGTAATACTCCCGCTCTGGTAGCACGGCAACTAGGTTATCCGAACGTACAGTATTTCAGCCTTATATTTAAGAAGATCACAGGCATCGCCCCCAGTGAATATCCATATGCGCAAAACTAAGAAACGGAAGGAGGCCATCCCCCTTCTGTTTCTTAGAATAACATTATTTTCCTAGCTTCTTTTCCAGCATCTTCATAAAATATCCCCCGACAACCGAACGGGCTTGAAAACCTCGTTGCGTACCATCAGAAGTAAAATGCCAATCGCTTAGAGGAACACGTGAAGTCGTCTCGTTGGCATAGTTCCAGACCGGAATCATCAACGTATTAAAATCCTCCATCGATCCGGTCAAACAAGCGGACCATAAAATCCAGTCGGACTTCGTATAATCCTTCCGGTTATCCAACGGCAAACCGTATTTATTTTGCTTTGTCTTGTAATAAGCCATTTCCATAGCGGCAACCTCTTTTGGGAAGATATTCAAGCCCAGCAAGCGATCCCATACCAAGTTGTATTTCTGGCTCCAAGTACCCGGCTTATCGAAAGTCAAGCGGTAATGATCGCCATCATCTGCCATTTTTACCCACTTAGCGGCCATCTCACGGGCGGCTTCCGTATATTGCCTAGCGATATCCGTCTTGCCTAACATCTCCGCCAATTTCCCGTAGCCGGCAACTCCCATAATTGCCTTGATGGACAAATTCGTGTTATGGGCGAAATGCCCGGCGAAATCATCCGTACAAAGTTGGTTCTTCGGATCAAGGCCTTCCTTCAACAAGTAATTCGCCCATGTAGTCAAAACCTCCCAATGTTGGGCGGCATAATCGGCATTACCATCCACTACCGCTATGGCAGTCGCTAGCACAAGCATATTACCACTTTCTTCCACGGGCATATCGCCACCGTAGGTCTGACCGTTCGCAACCGGATATGTACCCACGTCGTGAGCCGGGAAAGGTTTCTTCCACAGTCCGCTCTCGCTATAATAGAAAATAGGGTTCATCATTCCTTTCAACAAATCCGTATTGTACACTAAGAATAAAGGAGCGGAAGGATACGTTATATCCACCGTTCCGATAGAACCGTTGCTGAAATTTTCTTTAGAGAGGAATAAGAGAGTCCCTTCTTTATCAGTCACCAATTTATGGGCGGCGATCGCCTGCCGGTATGCGATAGCGCATAACTCGGCGTACTTCTTCCCTCCTACGGCGCTCGTCTCGCTCATCAAAGAAGAATCAAAGGAATCGCAACGTCTCATCAGATCCTCGTAAGCAGCCTCCCCTTTCTCGAACGCCTGATGAATATCCACCTTTCCGTCGTGCTTCCAATAAGGCATCCGGTTGTCTTGGAAATACTGGATCGAATATAAATCATCGTAACCGATCATCAAATGTCCGGAGACGGTTTCCTTGGAGACCTTGCCGATCGGGTCCGTATAAGCGAGGACTGTCATTTGCTCACGCATATCCGAAGAGATACTTTGCGATCCAGCCGGTAAATTACCAGTAGTCATGAAAGCTTTCTTCGTAGCATAATACTCGTCGATCGTTGCGGAGACTCCCGGTTTCTTTGGGATAGCCAAATAGAAATATCCCCAGTCAATCCGTACATCATCCCCGGTTTTCGCCAGAACCTCTTGATCGATTGTTCCTGTCTTTAGGTAAATTAAATCAGGGGTTTCCGTTTTCTCAAAAGTCACCTCTTGATCGATCGTATTCACGGCCCATTGCGGCGTGGCTTCCATATATAATTGCACGTCGTGATCTTTACCGTCGATGGAGCGGACTTGATAGGTTATATAATTAAACGGAGAAGTCATAGCTTCCAGATCATTCAGCAAGAAGGGAGCCGTGAAAATCAAGTCCAGACTTACACCACCGCACTCAAAGGTGTAGAATGTTTGCGTAGGCATCACGTTCACGGATTTCTGGATCGCTTTCTCATCGAACGTATCTCCTCGTTTCACCTTCCGCATGATTCCCATATCCACATAAGCGCCTCCCCCATTGTTCCGGCAATGAGCGGCCAATACGTTACCCGTAGGTTTCAAGCTCTCCACCACCGCTTCCGGTATCTCTTTCAGCAAATCATAGTCCAGACCGTTCCCTGCCACGGCGATTTGCTTTCCATTTAGATACACCTCGATATTATCATCGTGCGAATATTGGAGGTAAAGAGCATCCTTGCGCACATCCGAGGGCCAGTCAAACGTACGACGTACCCAGATATCGCCTGCGGACCAATGCGTGGAACGATTCGGATTATCTTCCGTTCCGAAAGCGGCTTTTCCCCGCTTCCAACCTTTCGGATCATAAGCCTCGGCGAACCAATCACCGGCAGGCTGAGACATCGTATAATCGGCCTCCCATAGGCCATCCGAGGCCGTACCGATCACCGAGGTCACCTGTATATCGTCCATTCCCATGAAACGGTATGACTTACCATCTACTCGTATACCGCCTAGAAGCGGATAATCACGGCCGGTCCAATGCCGTACCGACTCATCATTCAATTGATCGGCAAACGACCATGCGCTTGTATAGGGATCGATCGTGACCAAAGGAACGGCCGGAGCACGTAAAGAGTTCTCTGCCGCCGCCGTATATACCTCGGAAACTTCCACTTGCGTACAACAAGATAAAGCCGTACAACAAGATAAAGCCAATAAATAGTTTCTCATCTGCTTACTTTACGGTTTTATGAATGGCCTCCAGCACGATCTTCTCCATGATCTTATAGCCTTCCAAGGTCGGATGCACACCATCTTTCGACAGGTTAGCGGGCAATCCGTTTCGCTCATCTTTCATGGCGGAATGATAATCCACGTACGTCAAGCCATTCTTATCCGCATACTCCTTGATCCACTTATTGAGCTGGATAACCTTATCGGCCGGCTTCATACCCGGTCTCCAAGGAAAATCGTATGCCGGCATCACGGAACAAAAAATCACCTTTATATTATTTACTTTCGCCAATTCCGCCATGGAGACCAAGTTACCATACACGTTCTCTAAAGCGATCACGCCGTTATTGTGGGCGATATCATTGATACCCGCCATGATTACCACTGCTTTCGGTTTCAAATTAATAACGTCTTGGCGAAAACGAACTAACATTTCCGAGGTTGTCTGTCCGCTGATCCCACGGTCTACGAAATTATTCTGGATAAAGAAGGTCGAATCCGCCGGCCACCATCCGTCTGTAATGGAGTTCCCCATAAATACCACGTTCGAAGGAACTTTCACGGTCTTGTTAGCCTCCGCGTAACGACCAAACTGAGCCCAATCCCCTTTCTCGGTCTGGGCAAATAACGTAGTGGTAGCCAATAAACAGCCCGCTACCAGTAAAGCTTGTCTCATGTTTTTCATATTACTTGATTATAAAATACAAACCAACGATCTTGTTTTCATCAAACAAAAGTAATCAAAATTGTCCACTCACCCATTCACACAAGAAAATATCTTATATTTGCTGTCATTGAAAAATAAAAACATCCGAATATGCTGAAAAAGATTCTTTCCAACACGATCGTACGGTTGATACTGGCCGTCTTGATCGGACTTCTGGTTGGGCTTGTCGTAAACGAGCCTGTGTTAAAAGCGGTCATGATCATAAAACAAATTACGGGACAGATTATTTTCTTCTTGGTTCCGTTGATCATTCTAGGATTCGTGGCACCATCCATCGCCCGCTTAAAAAGCAACGCATCCAAAGTCTTATTATTCGCTTTTAGTATCGCATACCTGTCATCGGTTGGCGCCGCTACCTTTGGCGCCGTTGTGGGTTACGAGTTAATACCGCATTTGCATATTCAAACCGCCTCGGAAGGTCTAAAAGACATCCCTCCCATGTTGTTTAATCTAGAGATTCCGCCAGTGATGAGCGTTATGTCGGCATTGGTATTGGCCGTGATGCTGGGACTTTCTACCGCATGGGTTAAATCCGAGGAGATGGAGAGGTTGCTGGAAGTATTCCAGAACATGGTACTTAAATTGGTAGAACGGGTCTTGATGCCGGTCCTGCCGCTTTTCATCGCAGCGAATTTCTGCGTTCTTAGTTATGAGGGGGCGATTACGAAGCAGTTGCCTATCTTTTTATCCGTCCTGTTGATTGTCATCATTTGCCATTACATCTGGTTGACCTTACTGTATGTAGTCGCATCGATTTACTCCCGGAAAAATAGCTGGGGCGTATTGAAATACTACGGACCCGCTTATTTGACAGCCTTAGGCACCATGTCGTCCGCCGCCACCTTGGGCACGGCCTTGACCTGCGCCAAGAAAAGCAAGATTTTGCGAGAGGAAGTAATCGACGTGACTGTCCCCCTGTTCGCGAACATCCATCTATGCGGCTCTATCTTGACGGAAGTGTTTTTCGTATTGACCGTCTCACAAATATTATATGGAAGTATGCCGGACTTCACGACGATGCTCGTATTTATCATCTTGCTTGGTTTCTTCGCAATCGGCGCTCCCGGCGTACCGGGCGGTACGGTGCTCGCCTCATTGGGCTTGATCATCGCTATTCTAGGTTTCGACGAGGCAGGAACGGCATTATTGCTTACGATATTCGCTTTGCAAGACAGCTTCGGTACGGCTTGCAACGTGACGGGAGATGGTGCCCTTACCTTAATCACGGATACGTTCGATCAAGGGCAAACGGAAAAGGCTTCCACGGCTTTATAAGAACAAACTTCCATGGTGTCTTTTTGTAGATATGGTTGATTCTTTAAGAGTCAACCATATCTACAAAAAGACATATCACTTCCTTTTCATTCGATACTCTATGGGTGACTCCCCGGTATGCTTCTTGAAATACCGTCCCAGATAGGATTGGCTGGGAAAGTTCAAGTGGTTCGTTATCTCCTGCACGGTCATTTCCGTGGTACGCAACAACACCTTTGTCTCCAATATGATATGCCGGTCTATAATGGTCTTCGCCGACTCGCCCGCCACTTGCCGGGTGATAGTGGAGAGATAACGGGGAGAGATACAAAGCTCGTTCGCATAGAAAGAGACCTCTTTCTGGTCGAGATAATGGGCATGGATGCAATTGATGAACTTATGGAACAACTCCTCCCCACGGTTGCACCCATTTTGCTGGCGGCTCGAAAAGGAGTACCTTGTCTTATCATACATATTAAGGAAGAAGCATTGCAACTGGTTTTTCACGATCATATCACGGTACACGTTATTCCGATCCATGTAAATCAGCCAAAACAGCCGGATGATCACATTTATGGTCTCCTCCTGATCGGCGGGATGCGTATAGCAAGGGCTATCCTTTATGAAGCGGAAAAAGGGCGGATCCAGCCGGAATACGGCCTCGTCGAACAAGACCTTCGAAAAGGATATATATTGTACCTTGAAATCCTCGCTACTCGCATTCAACGTCAGGATCGTATCCGGTATCAATACGATCACCGTGTTGCGCCGGATATCCCATCGGCTCAAATCGACGGATATATTCGCCGTTCCTTTATAGCAAAATAAGATCATGCCATATCCGCTCTTGTAAGGACGATCCAATAACTCCCTCAAATCGGAATCGCCTATTATGAACGACTCTCCTCTCTCTATCTCAAATGGATTCATATGTCTACTATTTTGCCCGCGAATATAAGAGATCATTAGCATATAACGGATCATTCCATCTCAAAATAAACAATCATCGCCTCATTGTGGAAACAATGGTTCGCCGATAAGCGAGTAGCTTTGCATCCGAAAATATAGGTATTAGTTAAGATGAAAAAGCAAAATCGATTGATGAAGACTGCGATCGCCTTATGGTGTATCGTAGCTGTTGGGTGTAAACAAAGCCCTGTAATCCAACAAAGTTCAGGGTATGCGACAATGACCGTATTCACTTCGGAGAAAACTTTATCCAATAATTACTCGGCGAGTATACGAGGAAAACAGGACATCGATATTTATCCGCAAGTATCCGGCTTTATTACAAAGCTCTGCGTAACGGAAGGCGAGAGTGTAAAAAAAGGACAAGTCTTATTTATTATTGATCAAGTTCCTTATCAAGCGGCCTTAAACACCGCCATTGCGAACGTAGAGGCCGCTAAGGCATCTGTAGCGACAGCGCAACTGACCTACGACAGTAAACAAGAATTGTATAAAAACAAAGTAGTTTCCGAGTTCGACCTAAAGACCGCCTACAACACTCTACTCTCGGCAAAAGCCCAATTAGCCCAAGCGGAGGCACAAGAGATAAACGCCCGTAACAACCTTTCTTACACGGAAGTGAAAAGCCCCTCGAACGGCGTCATCGGAACCCTGCCTTATCGTGTAGGCGCATTAGTAAGCGCAAACCTGCCCAAACCGCTCACCACGGTATCGGACAATTCCGAGATGTATGTGTATTTCTCCATGACCGAGAATCAGCTATTGGCCTTGACCCGTCAATACGGCTCGAAAGACAAAGCCTTGGAGAATATGCCCGAGATAGAGCTTCAACTGAACGATAAATCGCTTTATCCCCAAACGGGAAAGATCGAGACGATCAGCGGCATTATCGATCAAAACACCGGAACAGTCAGCTTGCGTGCCGCATTCCCGAACGAGGAGCAATTATTGAATAGCGGGGGCTCCGGGAATGTGATCATTCCGGTTACATACGATAACTGCGTCGTAATTCCCCAAGCCGCCACGTTCGAGATCCAAGACCGGGTATTTGTCTTCAAGGTAGTGGACGGCAAGACGCAATCCGCCCCCGTAGAAGTGACCCGTGTGAACGGAGGACAAGAGTATATCGTAAACGCCGGATTGAATAGCGGCGACGTGATCGTAGCCGAAGGCGTAGGTTTATTGCGTGAAGGAACACCGATTGAAGTAAAACAAAATTAAGAACAATGAAAGTTAGCACATTTATAGAACGCCCCGTACTGTCCGCCGTAATTTCCATCACGATTATGGTTGCGGGTATCATCGGGCTTTTCACCTTGCCCGTAGAACAATATCCGGATATCGCCCCTCCTACCGTTATGGTCAGTACGACTTACTTCGGGGCGAATGCCGAGACCATGCAGAAGAGTGTCGTAGCCCCTTTGGAAGAGGCGATCAACGGCGTGGAAGATATGACCTACATGACCTCCACGGCTACCAACTCCGGTACCGCCACGATCACGATCTATTTCCAACAAGGAACCGATCCGGACATGGCCGCCGTAAACGTACAGAACCGTGTATCGAAAGCGACCGGGCAATTGCCGGCCGAGGTTACCCAAGTGGGTGTCACGACTTCCAAGCGCCAGACCAGTATGTTACAGATCTTCTCGCTCTATAGCCCGGACGGTTCTTATGACGAGAACTTCCTCAGTAATTACATCAGCATCAACCTAAAACCAGAGATACTCCGTATCTCCGGAGTCGGCGAGTTGATGGTTATGGGTGGCGATTACAGTATGCGTATCTGGATGAAGCCCGACGTTATGGCCCAATACAAATTGATCCCCTCGGACGTGACCTCCGTGTTGGCCGAGCAAAATATTGAGTCCGCCACGGGTTCTTTAGGCGAGAACTCGGACGAGACGTATCAGTACACCATGAAATATAGCGGACGCCTGCTTACTCCGGAGGAATTCGGCGATATCGTGATCCGCTCCACCGAGGATGGAGAGGTATTGAAGCTAAAAGAGATAGCGGACATTGAGTTAGGAAAGGAGAGTTATGCCTATATCGGACAAACAAACGGTAAGCCGGGTATCTCCTGTATGGTTTTCCAGACAGCCGGATCGAATGCCACGGAGGTGAATAATAAGATCGACGCTTTTCTTGAGGAAGCCTCGAAAGACTTCCCGAAAGGTATCGAGGTCGTAAAATTGATGAGTACGAATGATTTCTTGTACGCCTCGATCCATGAGGTTGTAAAAACCTTGATAGAGGCCATTATCCTCGTTATCCTTGTGGTATATGTCTTCTTGCAGGATATCCGTTCTACGCTGATTCCGTTGGTAGCGATCGTAGTTTCCTTGATCGGTACGTTCGCCTTTATGACGGTCGCCGGATTTAGCATCAACTTGATCACTTTATTCGCTTTGGTATTGGTGATCGGTACGGTGGTGGACGATGCGATCGTTGTCGTCGAGGCAGTCCAAGCTCGGTTCGACGTTGGATATAAGTCCTCTTATATGGCTAGTATGGACGCGATGAAAGGATTAACATCCGCCATCGTCTCTACTTCATTGGTATTTATGGGCGTGTTTATCCCGGTATCGTTCATGAGCGGTACATCCGGTACATTCTATACGCAGTTCGGTTTGACGATGGCAGCGGCCGTAGGTATCTCTACCGTTAACGCGTTAACGTTAAGCCCGGCGCTTTGCGCTATCTTATTGAAGCCTTACATCAACGAGGACGGCACCCAAAAGAATAACTTCGCCGCACGTTTCCGTAAGGCGTTCAACGCCGCATTCGATTCGGTCATCAAGAAATATAAGCACGGGGTGTTGTTCTTTATCAAGCGGAAATGGCTGGCTTGGTCTTTATTGGCATGCTCCATCGTATTACTTATCGTCTTGATGAACACGACAAAATCCAGCTTGGTACCCGATGAGGATCAAGGTACGGTCTTTGTCAACGTAAGTACGGCCTCCGGAAGCTCCTTGGCTACGACTAACAAGATCATGACGAATATCGAGCAACGGATCAACCAGATTCCACAGCTTCAATCTTATTCCAAGGTTTCCGGTTATGGTTTGCTGGCCGGACAAGGTAGCTCTTTCGGTATGTTCATCTTGAAACTAAAACATTGGGATGAGCGCCCGGACAAGGAAGATAACGTACAAGCCGTGATCGGACAGGTATATGGCCGTACGGCAGATATCAAGGACGCTACGATTTTCGCCATCGCCCCCGCCATGATCCCCGGATATGGTATGGGTAACGCATTGGAAATGCATACGCAAGACAAGGCCGGTGGAGACTTAACGACCTTCTTTAACACGACCCAGCAATATCTCGCAGCCTTGCGTGAACGGCCCGAGATCGCTACGGCTTACTCTACCTTCGATATCAAGTACCCGCAATGGCGCGTGGATGTGGACGCGGCGAAATGCAAACGGGCCGGAATCACTCCGGATGCTGTTCTATCAACCCTTTCCGGTTATTACGGAGGGCAATATGTGTCGAATATCAACCGCTTCTCGAAGGTGTATAAGGTGATGATACAGTCCGATCCTAAATATCGTCTGGATGAGACCTCCTTGAATAATACGTTCGTACGCATGTCGAACGGCGAGATGGCACCGCTTAGTCAGTTTATCACCTTGACCAAGGTATACGGTGCCGAATCTTTAGCCCGTTTCAATATGTATAATTCGATCGCCGTCAATGCCGTACCGGCCAATGGATATAGCTCCGGGGATGCTATCAAGGCGGTAAAAGAGACAGCGGCCACCTCACTCCCGAAAGGATACGGGTATGACTTCGGTAGTATCACCCGTGAGGAGAACCAGCAGAGTAATACGACCATTATCATCTTCGGTATCTGTATCTTGATGATTTATTTGATCCTAAGTGCCTTGTACGAGAGTTTCCTTGTTCCTTTCGCCGTGATTCTTTCCGTACCGATGGGTTTGATGGGTAGTTTCTTGTTCGCCAAGTTCATGGGATTGGAGAATAACATTTATCTGCAAACCGGTCTGATCATGTTGATCGGGTTGTTGGCGAAGACCGCCATCTTATTGACGGAGTACGCTACCCAGCGCCGCTTGTCCGGCATGAGCCTGACCTCGGCCGCTCTTAGCGCGGCGAAGGTTCGTCTGCGCCCGATCTTGATGACCGCTCTTACGATGATATTCGGTTTGCTGCCATTGATCGTTTCCAACGGCGTAGGCGCTAATGGAAACCGCTCGTTGGGAACCGGTGCCGTTGGCGGTATGTTGATCGGTACATTGGCTTTGTTATTTATCGTGCCTTGCTTATTCATCACGTTCCAATACCTGCAAGAGAAACTACGCCCGATCCAATTCGAGCGTTCCCTTGATTGGCAGGTGCAAGAAGAGGTAAAAGAGGCCGCCGAAGAAAGAAAAGAATATTTAGATAGCAAGAAATAACCTATCCGGTTGTATATATATTGTATATGAAGAATAACATCATACTCCTTGCCGTAGCGACGCTAGCGTTGAACAGCTGCGGCATTTACAAGAAATACGAGCCTGTCACCACCCTCCCGGAGAATCTATACCGGGAGGAGATAGCCCCGGCAGACACCTTCTCCATCGGGAATATCAGTTGGCGAGACCTGTTCACCGATCCGGCCTTGCAATCCTTGATCGAACGGGGATTAGCCAATAATACAGATCTGCGGATTGCCCATCTAAAGGTGCAAGAAGCCGAGGCGGCGTTAATGACCTCCCGCCTCTCCTACCTCCCGTCGCTCTCCCTAGATCCGCAGGGCACGACAAGTAGTGGCTCACCCGATAAATCAGGGGGAAAATTCTTTAATTCTATAGAAAATTTGCACCTTTGTACCATGAACAATCAAGGACTATTAGCATTGGCACAGTT
>QWCE01000484.1_pt1 | contig 75849 bp, 67 predicted proteins | sample 1972531 | NCBI WGS metagenome assembly QWCE01 (sample SAMN09866716, study PRJNA288562) | Human gut metagenome isolate term4_stool, whole genome shotgun sequencing...
GAGCGTGCCTGCGATGATATGTTATATTCTTGCAACCGATTCACAACCTAACATTTCGTGCGTCCGTCTTCACTTACGCTGTGCAAGGGTAAAAGTCTATAGGAGAGATATTGCACGAGCCAGTGCATCATCAATATGAGCACAGAAGTTATCTGCTCCGATCAGATCTACAAAGCCGTCCTTTTGCATTGTTTTATATGGCTGTTCATTAACATGCGAGAATACGAGTTGTACATTGTGACGCTTACAATCCTCGTAAAGCTGCTCAAGAGAGTGCATAGCAGTTGCGTCTACAGCGGGTACACCACGCATACGGATGACCAGACATTTGGTAAAATCTTTTAATGTGATATCGGCGAGCCGGTCCGCTGCACCGAAGAACATAGGTCCGCTGATCTCGTAGACGCGGATTCCTTTCGGAATGTCACGAAGTTCTATGGCATCCGGATCGGATTCATCGTCATAGTATGTCCATCCGCGTACTTCAGTTTCCTCACTCATTCGTTTCATAAACAGAAGGCAGGCAATGATCATGCCGGCCTCAATTGCCACTACAAGGTCAAAGATAACGGTTAATGCAAAGGTCATTAATAATACGATAATATCACTTTTCGGTGCTGTTTTACATAGGTTAGCAAATGTTCGCCATCCGCACATATTATAAGCAACCATGAAAAGGATTGCGGCAATTGTTGGCATTGGAATGAGTGCAGCATATGGCATTAGAATCACAAGCACCAAAACTAAGACAATAGCGTGTACCATGCCGGCAATGGGGGTGCGACCACCGTTCTTGATATTAGCTGCAGTTCTGGCAATGGCACCGGTAGCAGGAATTCCTCCGAAGAATGCAGAACCCAGATTTCCAATTCCCTGTGCAATTAATTCCATATTGGAACGATGATGGGAATTGATCATACTATCTGCAACGACACAGGATAGTAAGGATTCAATTGCTGCAAGAATGGCAATTGTAAAACCATCTGACATTTCTGTCTGCAGTATTTCCATGCTGAAATGAGGAATATGAAATGTTGGCAAATGACTGCTGATCGTATATAGATCACCGATTGTATTAACAGGAAGTTTCCCTAACTTCACAAACAGAATACCGGCAATCACAGCAATCAAAGAACCGGGAATGGTCTTATTAATGAATGGCCATAGAATCAGAATTGCAAGGCAAATGATTCCAACAAGGACTGCCCATACGTTCACAGAGGAAAAATAATGAATGACGCATTGCATTTTTTCCATGGTTTCTACCGGCTTGACATCCTTGGCATAAGTGAGCCCAAAGAAATCTTTTAACTGACCGATTACAATAGTGACAGCGATACCTGCGGTAAATCCGGTTACTATTGTATAAGGAATAAATTTGATCAGTGCACCAACACGGAATACACCCATTAAGATTAAAAGGACGCCGGCAATGATAGTTGCCATAATCAGTCCATCCATGCCGTTGCGTGCAACGATGCCGGCAACGATGGTTGCAAATGCAGCCGTGGCCCGGCGATCTGTACACGGCTTCCACCAAAAAAGGATATCAGGAATCCGGCTACGATAGCAGTGTAGATACCTTGTTCAGGGCCGACGCCGGATGCTAAAGCAAGCGCAATGGATAATGGTAAAGCAATAATTGCCACGATAATTCCGGCAATGACATCTTTTGCAAATTGTTCTTTGGTGTAATTTTTCATCACACTAAATAACATTGGTTTTAATTTGTCTGGTTTCATAGTATTCTCTCCCTCAAATGTTTCATTTGCCGGGTGGTAAGCCACCCGGGTTCGATATTATAGCACTTTCCCTATAAATTAACAATAAAGTTCTTTATACGACTGCAGTTTTCTGATATAATCATATATTATGATTGTATTCAGTGATTGTGGAATGGATAGTAGTAGAGAGTTATTGTTGTTCTGTTTCATAACATAATAGATGATTTTATAATGAAATAGGGATGCTCAAAGAGCAGATAGGAGAGAAGAATATGGCAGCAATTGCGATTGATGGACCGGCAGGGGCGGGAAAAAGTACCATTGCCAAGAGAGTAGCAAAAGAGTTAGGATATATATATGTAGATACGGGTGCAATGTACCGTGCGATTGCATATTATCTTGTGACAAATGAGATTGATATTGAAGATGCGGAAGCACTCAACACAGCATGCACTCAGATTACGATTCGAATTGCATATGAAGACGGTGCACAGCAGGTTTACCTGAATGATGAGAATGTAACCCCGTATCTTCGGACGGAGGAGACTGGTAATATGGCATCAAAATCCTCTGCCAAGGCACCGGTTCGTGCGGCGTTATTAGATCTGCAGCGGAACATGGCAACGGAATATGATGTGGTAATGGATGGCAGGGATATTGGAACAAATGTATTGCCGGATGCAGAAGTTAAGATCTATCTGACGGCATCTTCCAAGGAGCGGGCAAACCGTCGGTACAAGGAACTGGTTGAGAAAGGGGAACGTCCGGACTTTGATCAGATTGAGGCGGATATTATCGAACGGGATAACCGGGATATGAATCGTGCGATTGCACCACTTAAGCAGGCAGAGGATGCAGTATTGGTGGATAGTTCGAATATGGGAATTGAGGAAGTGGTGCAGGCAATCCTTAATATAGCAAGAAACAAAGGTCTATAGAAGGTTTTTGTTAGGAATCGATATAACTAACAGATAATACGGGAGTTTAAGTAGAGAAAGATATTGTCTTTTAAGTTGGAAATGAAGGAGATATATGTAATATGCAGGTGATATTAGCAAAGACAGCCGGGTTCTGTTTTGGTGTAAAGCGTGCAGTTGATATGGTGTATGAGCAGGCAGAGCATGGGGATGTCTATACTTATGGTCCGATCATTCATAATGAAGAGGTTGTGAATGATCTCGAGCAAAAGGGAGTTCGGATCATAGAAGGAGAAGAGGAACTTGCAAACTTATCAGAAGGAACGGTTGTGATTCGTTCCCATGGTGTGGAACGACGTATCTATGATATTGCGAAAGATCATCATTTAAACCTTGTGGATGCGACATGCCCATTTGTGAAGAAGATTCATAAGATTGTAGATCAGGATAGTGCAAAAGGTAATCAGATCGTTATTATTGGTAACAAACATCATCCGGAAGTAATGGGAATCTGTGGCTGGTGTAATGGGAAACCGATTGTAATCGAAAGTGAGGAAGAGGCCGAGAATTTGTCGGATTTTGGGGAAAAACAGCTAAGTCTTGTAGCGCAAACGACATTTAATCACAAGAAATTCAATAAGATGGTTGAAATTTTTGAAAAAAAAGGTTATAATATAACCGTTTATAACACCATATGCAATGCAACGGAGGAGAGACAGAAGGAAGCCGCGACGATTGCAAAGCAGGTAGATGCGATGATAGTGATTGGTGGAAAGACCAGCTCGAATACGCAAAAGCTATATGAGATTAGCAAAAAAGAATGTGCAAATACTTACTATATACAGACACTCGTTGACTTGGATTTAGCTACTTTTGAATCCGTTGGTAGGGTAGGTATTACTGCAGGGGCATCTACCCCTAATCAAATTATTAAGGAGGTTCATGGTAGCATGGCAGAAGATTTTGGAACAATGTTTGAGGCTAGTTTAGCAGATGAAAGCAGAATTAGCGTAGGTAAGATTGTGAAAGGAACAGTAATTGACGTTAAGGATGACGAGATCATCTTGAACATCAACTACAAGGCGGATGGAATTATCACAAAGAATGAGTATTCTAATGATGCAAGCATTTCTTTGAAGGATAAGGTTCAGGTTGGTGAGACAATCGAAGCTAAGGTTATTAAGACCAATGATGGTGATGGACAGGTATTATTATCTGTTAAGCGTGTAGCTGCTGAGAAGGCTAACGAGAAGTTAGAGGAAGCTTACAACAACGAAGAAGTATTGAAGGGTGTTGTTACTCAGGTTTTAGATGGTGGTTTAAGTGTTACTGTAGATGAAGCCAGAGTATTTATTCCGGCAAGTCTTGTTTCAGATATGTATGAGAAAGACTTATCTAAGTATAAGGATCAGGAGATTGAGTTCAAGATCACAGAGTTTAATCCTCGTAAGAGAAGAATCATTGGTAACCGCAAGATGTTGATCGAGGCAGAGAAGAAAGCTGCTAAGGAAGCATTGTTTGCAAGAATCCAGGTTGGTGATACAGTAGAAGGAACTGTTAAGAATGTAACAGACTTTGGTGCGTTCATCGACTTAGGTGGAGCAGATGGATTACTTCATATTTCTGAGATGTCTTGGGGCAGAGTTGATAACCCTAAGAAGTTATTTAACGTTGGTGATCATGTGAAAGCTTTGATCAAAGACATTCAGGGTGAGAAGATTGCATTAAGCCTTAAGTTTGAGGATACTAATCCATGGTTAACTGCTGCAGATAAGTATGCAATCGGTAATGTAGTGAAAGGCAAAGTTGCAAGAATGACAGACTTTGGTGCATTTATCGAGTTAGAGCCAGGTGTTGATGCATTGCTGCATGTATCTCAGATTGCTAAGGAGCATATTGAGAAGCCATCCAGCGTATTATCTGTTGGTCAGGAAGTGGAAGTTAAGGTTGTTGATTTCAAGCCGGAAGAGAGAAAGATCAGCCTTAGCATGAAGGCATTACTTCCGGATGATGAGGAAGTTGCAGCAGAGGAAGCTCCTGTAGAAGAATAATAAGAATGATGATGGAACCTCGCCCTAAGTTGCTAAGGCGGGGTTTCTTTGTCTGTGTGACACGCAAAGGGGAATGCAGAATATGATATACGATTATGAGAATTTTAAGAAAGATGTCTATCAATTAACGAATATTAACCTGTCACTATATAAGGAACGTCAAATGAAACGTAGAATCGAATCGCTGATGAGGAGAAAAGGTTATACAACATTTGATGCATATTTTGCAGCAATGAAGAAGGATCCTGCGTTGCTACGTGCATTTGTCAGTTATCTGACGATTAATGTATCTGAGTTCTATCGGAATCCCAAGCAATGGGAGTTGTTTGAGAATCAGATGATTCCATATTTGGAGAAATGTTTTGGCAGGCAGATTCATATCTGGAGTGCAGCATGTTCTACCGGAGATGAACCTTATACAATTGCAATGATATTAGCTAGACATTTTCCTTTGAGCCAGATCAAGATATACGCAACGGATATTGATGAGGATGTACTTGCATTTGCCAAGGAAGGAATCTACAGTGAGAGGAGCCTGGAACGTCTTCCGAAGGATTTGTTGCAGAAGCATTTTACAAAACAAGGAAAGGATTATCAGATCAATGCAGATCTGAAAGCATGTGTAGAGTTTCGAAAGCACAATCTGTTAGAGGACAAGTACCCAACCGGAATGCACATGATTGTGTGCCGGAATGTAGTGATCTACTTTACAGATGAAGCAAAGGATAAAGTTTATGAGAAGTTTCATAATACCCTGGTGAAAGATGGAATCCTGTTTATTGGAAGTACCGAGCAGATCATTCATGCCAAAGAAATTGGATTTGATTCGGTTGATTCCTTTTTCTACAAGAAGATATGAGATGAAATATCGAATGAAACAGATTATTTGCAGACATAGAAAGAACCTGCCTTTTTGGCGGGTTCTTTTGCAGTTATATGTAGAAAATGCGATTATATATATTGTTTCAATATTGCAAGTACGGTTGCCTGTTGTAATGCCGGAGATGCATCTGACAGGGATTGTACGGTCTGATATGCCTGTTTGTTGCAGGAATCTTCCCGAAAACAATCAAAAGAATCTGGAAGATAACATGGGATAAAAGAAGTATGTTGCTTGACATAGCAGGTTGCTTTTGTTGCTTTGACCCGATGTTCCGGTTCTACATAAGTGGCGACATGTTTGTGGATTGCCATATCTTCCTGTGGCAGATAATAATAATTCTTATAATCTGCAAAATAATGTTTCAAGGTACGTTCACTGATTGGAACCCAAAGGCTGGCATGTTGTCCGTCAGCATTTAAGTAAATACCATCTTTACTGATAGCAAGCCGTCTTGGTAAGCAAGAAGCCAATGTGTGTTCCCATTCCAGATGAAGGGTCTGTTCTTCCTTAGTGATTGTAAGGTTTGTGATCGTCATATGTTCAAAGAACATAGTGTAATTCAGAATAACACTGAGCTGCGGCATACCAAGAAGATCGTCATGGTTATGTAACAGAAGTAAATGTTCTTCTGGTTCATTTGGCTTGGCAACATAACGCTGGTATATATGAATCAGATCTTTGCCGGTATAGGTATCTTCCCGACTGATTCCAAGATAACGTTCAATGGAGGTCTGCTTCATGGAAGAAAGCCCAAAGATATTCTTGTAGGAACGGATCAGACGAAAGATATCAATCTGTTCAAGATTTTCCCATGCAGGATCATTCAATCCCTGAGTGATACATTTGTTGCGAAGATAAGGAATATCAAAACCTAATCCGTTAAAATGTACCAGATGCGTATAGTTCTTGCTAAATGTATGAAAAGCATGTAATAATTGTCCTTCACTGTAACCATCATCGTTAAACCATTGGCAGATATGAATGGAATTGTCTTCGTACCATAAGACACCGATCAGATAAAGGGTGGTATGTGCGGCAGTAAATCCGGTTGTCTCGATATCAAAAAAGAGAAACCTGCCATTGGGATATTGGGTTGTATAGAAAGCCGGAAGTTCATATTTTGGCTGTAGTTCTTCTGTATAAGAAATTGTCTTCATGGATATTCTCCTTACATAACAAAATGTCAGTCTGACAGAATCTATCATAGCATAATACGAAAGAATGTGCTATAATCAAACAGGTAATTGAGAGATATCATCACGAGAGAGGTTCATATGATAGGATATATCAAGGGCACGGTAGAAGAGATTTTATCGGATTATATATTATTAGAGAATCGGGGAATTGGATATCAGGTATATACATCCGGTATGGCACTTAATAGATTGCAGATGCATCAGGAGCAGAAGATGTATACATATCTACATGTAAGAGAAGATGGTGTGGCATTATTTGGTTTCCCTACCACGGAAGAATTGGAGACTTTTAAACTTTTGATCGGAGTTAGTGGAGTCGGCCCGAAAGTGGCTTTATCGGTTCTATCTACATTGTCGGTACAGGATCTTGCTCTTGCTGTTATGGCGGGCGATACCAAGGCAATTACCAAGGCGAATGGAATCGGTGCGAAAGGTGCTGCAAGACTCATTATGGAATTGAAAGATAAGTTACAGGTGGAGGATGTGTTTGGCGTTAATGATGATACGGATAGTCAGGCATCATCTACTAATCTTTTCAATGGAGATAGCATACACGATACCGTGTTGGCATTGGTTAGTCTGGGATATTCTGACATGGATGCAATTAAGGCAATCAAGCAGGTTCCGGGTGCGGAAAGTATGGATTCAGAAACTTTGTTAAAGGCTGCGTTGAAGAAGATATTTTAACTGTGGTTAATTTGTGGATGTAATTGGATATGGCAAGGAATATTAAGGTATAGAAGAGTATGGCAGAGAGAATGATTTCAACCCAGATACTTCCGGAGGATGTGAAGATTGAGAATCGGTTACGTCCAGTGATGTTGGAAGATTATATTGGACAGGAAAAAGCAAAGAACAATTTGAAGATATTTATAGAGGCGGCTAAGAAACGTAATGAGGCTCTTGACCATGTACTGCTATATGGGCCTCCGGGACTCGGAAAGACGACCATGGCATCGATCATTGCCAATGAGATGGGAAGTAATATGAAGATTACTTCCGGTCCGGCAATTGAGAAACCGGGAGAGCTGGCGGCAATTCTCAACAATCTGAATGAGAATGATGTATTGTTCATTGATGAGATTCATCGTTTGAACCGACAGGTGGAAGAGGTATTGTATCCAGCGATGGAAGATTTTGCAATTGATATTATGATCGGTAAGGGACAGGCGGCTAGAAGTATCCGGTTAGATCTTCCGAAGTTTACATTGGTGGGAGCAACCACAAGAGCAGGTATGTTGACGGCACCACTCCGGGATCGCTTTGGAGTTGTGAATCGTTTGGAATTCTATTCGAACGAGGAGCTGAAGCAGATTGTGTTACGTTCAGCAGATGTATTAGATGTGACGATTGATGAACAGGGAGCATTGGAGATTGCAAGAAGATCAAGAGGAACGCCTAGACTTGCTAACCGTTTATTGAAACGTGTGCGGGATTTTGCACAGGTGTCATTTGATGGACATATTGATGAAGAAGTAGCGAAACAGGCGCTTGACCGTTTGGAAGTAGATTCTTTTGGATTGGATCAGATCGATCGTAACATCATTTTGACCATGATCCAGAAGTTTGATGGAAAGCCGGTGGGATTAGATACATTAGCAGCGGCGATTGGAGAAGATGCGGGAACGATAGAAGATGTCTATGAACCATATCTGATTAAGAATGGATTACTTGCCAGGACGCCAAGAGGCAGGGTGGCAACCCCGATGGCATATCGGCATTTCGGATTAGAACAATTGATAAATGGAGGAGAATAAGCGATGGCGGATAAGAATGATATTCCAGTAGTGATTAACGGACGTATCTATAATTTGAGTGGATATGAAAATACGGATTATTTACAGGAAGTTGCCAATTACATGAACAGCAAGATTGCAGAATGTAAGGCTTCCGATGGCTTCCGTAGACTGAATGCAGAATATCAGAATATATTGTTGGCAATTAATATTGCAGATGATTATTTCAAGGTAAAAAGTGAGACCGGTAAATTATCTGCACAGGATGATGAGAAGGAAAAACAGATCTATGATCTGCGGCACGAGGTGATCGAGACACAGATTAAGTATGAATCTGCTATGCGTTTAGTAGAGGAATACAAGGAGCAGGTAAATGCGTTACAGCGTAAGATCATTCAACTAGAGGCAGAGAAAGCAAGACAGGAGTAGTATATGAGACCTGAGGTTTTGGCTCCGGCAGGTTCAATGGATGCACTTCGTGCAGCCGTACAGGCGGGAGCGGATGCTGTCTATTTAGGTGGAAGTCAGTTTGGTGCGCGTGCGTATGCAGACAACTTCACAGAGGCATCCTTGATCGAGGCAATTGAATATGCACATATATATGGTGTTAAGGTTTACCTGACCGTTAACACCTTATTTCGTAATGAGGAACTTTTGCAGCTATATGATTATCTGACACCATTTTATGAGGAGGGATTGGATGCTGTGATCGTGCAGGATTTCGGGGCGATGAAGAAGATTGCGGAATGGTTTCCGAAGCTTCCGATTCATGCATCTACACAGATGACTGTTACCACACCGTATGCATTTGAGTTGTTGCAAGAATATGGTGTGACCAGAGTGGTTCCGGCAAGGGAGTTATCTACGGAAGAGATCGCAGCATTGAAGAAATGCAGTCATGTTCCGGAGGTAGAAGTATTTGTGCAGGGGGCGTTATGTTATTGTTATTCCGGGCAATGTCTGATGAGTTCATTTCTTGGAGGCAGAAGTGGTAACCGGGGACGTTGCGCACAGCCTTGTCGTCTGCCGTATGAAGCGAGTTCTTTAGACGGAGAAACGATACGGACAAAAGGCTCTTACCTTTTAAGCCCGAAAGATCTGTGTGGATTAGAAGCAGTTCCGGACCTGATTGAAGCCGGAGTGGATTCCTTTAAGATTGAGGGAAGAATGAAGAAGCCGGAGTATGTGGCAGCTACAACAAGGGGTTATCGGAAGATCGTGGACGCATACATGAATGGAACATACTCTAAGAAACTGGTAGAATCTGTGCGTAAAGAGATGGCGGAGATCTTTAACCGGGGTGGATTCACGAATGGATATTATAACAAGAATAACGGTGAGGATATGATGTCGGTGAATACACCGGGACATTGTGGTGTTGCGGTTGGTAAGGTTATGGATGTACAGAAGAATCAGGCAAAGATTTCCTTAATACAGTCTGTACATGCAGGGGATATATTAGTGATCGGTAACGGAGACAGAGCGGTGACGCTGACCTGCAACAAAGAAGGAAAGCAGGAAAATACGATCATGCTGAATGTGCCGAAGAGTAAAGAACGACTACAGGGCAGGATGGTTATGCGTATGCTGCATTATCCGTTAATGCAGGAGTTGCAACGGTATATAACGGAGGAACGAATCATTGGCATTGGTGGACGGATGACATTGCGAGCAGGAGAGCTGGCAAGTCTTACAGTCATCTGTGAAGAACGGGATGTCATGGTTACGGTAGAGGGTGATCCGGTAGAGAAGGCATCGGCAAAGCCAATCACACAGGAAACGGTGAAAGATAAGATCACACAGACAGGTGGAACGAGATACCGGTTTGACGATTTTGTGATAGAGATGGAAGATGATGTATTCTATCCGATGAAAGCATTGAAGGAATTAAGGCGTCTGGCAATTGGCCGGTTAGAAGAAGAGATACAGAATAAAAGCCGGAGATCATTTGAACGATTGACAAAAGAACAGATTGAAATGCAGTTACGGATGTCGAAGCAAAGAGTATCTATGAGTGGGAAAAACAACATTGATAGAAATTGGGATGCACAGCAATCTGTGACGATAACATCATCATCTAAGAAGATACTTGTGGTATCATCTATGGAGCAATTGCGTATTGCCCTGCAATATCAGAATGCATTTTCACGTATTTATGTGGATATGCAATATATGAGCTATAATGATATTTTATCTTTGATTGAGCAGGGAAATTCATTTTATTATATGTTACCGCCGGTATGGAGAAGTCGTTCGTTGGCTGAATGGCGTAAGCTTCCAATCGACAGGATGCATGGAATTGTTATACGCAATATTGATGAGTTGGCATGGCTTAAGTCCATTGGGTATACCGGTCATATTGTAATGGATTATAGTGTGTATGCAATGAATGTGATTGCAGAGCAGTTCCTTTGGGAACAGTTTCCGGATGCAATTTTGACACTTCCGGTTGAATTGAATCAAAAACAGTTAGAGATATTAACCCTTTCGAATACAGAATTAGAAGTGTATGGTTATCAGCAATTAATGATCAGTGCACAGTGTATTAGGAATACAACGACGGGATGCAACCGGAAGAATGACAGATTGTATCTGATCGATCGTAGGGGCAAACATTTTTATGTGGCATCAATTTGCAAATATTGTTATAATCTGATATATAATAGTGTGCCAACGGTTTTATATGATATCTTGTCTCCGGGATTGCAATCAGATTGTAATTTGCGGCTGCATTTTACAAGGGAGACAGAAGAGGAAATGAGAGAGGTCATAGAGCGGTTTTTGGAAGGGCAACCATATTCCAGAGAACTGACAAGAGGACATTACAAACGTGGAGTGGAATAAATGACGAATGTGATTATCAATGCATCAAAATATATAATATTGCTTATGATGATTCTGTATGCGATATCGTGTTATACAGCATTTCGTAAGGTGGATGAGAAGGAGAAGACAGCTAAGCTGAACAAACAGATCGTGTATGTGTTTGTGATGCATTTTCTGGCATATTTAACCTTTGCATTACGTAATGTAGAGCAGATGAAGACAATTGTCATCTTTTACGGATTGCAGATCTTTGTGGCAACGATGTACATGTATCTGTATCATTACATCTATCCGTATTCATCCAGGGTAATTGCCAATAATATGTGTTTCTTATTATTGATCGGATACATTATGCTGACCAGATTGAATTTTGCATTGGCTAAGAAACAGTTTATTATTGCAACGGCGTCTTTGATTCTGGTATCGGTGATTCCCATGATCATGGATCGGAATAAGAACCTTAGAAAATACGGAACGGTATATGGGGTGCTTGGAATTGTGGCATTGTCCTCTGTATTTGTAATAGGTGTCGAGCAGTATGGTTCTGTGAACTGGATCAGTCTGTTTGGTATTACGATCCAGCCGTCCGAGTTCGTTAAGATACTGTTTGTGTTCTTTATTGCGAGTATGTTATCAAAGAGCAGGGATTTTAAACAGGTTATGATCACGACCGCATTTGCCTGCGTGCATATGGGTGTGCTGGTGTTAGAGAAGGATCTAGGTGGTGCGTTGATCTTCTTTATTATATTTATATCCATGATCTATGTGGGAACAGGGAAGATTAGCTATCTGATCACTTTTATAGCCGGCGGTGTGGCTATGGCAGGACTGGCATTTCTGTTGTTTAAGGATCGTTTATTTGATCATGTAATGGTTCGTGTTAACGTATGGAAGAATCCGTGGGCAGATATCCGAGGAACAGGATATCAGATTACGCAATCACTATTTGCAATTGGAAGTGGAGGATATTTTGGTTCAGGGCTTACCAAGGGCTCGCCGGATGTGATTCCGGTCAGTGAAAGTGATTTTATTTTTTCTGCGATTGCAGAGGAATTGGGTGTCATATTTGCGATATTCCTGATTCTGGTATGCTTTAGCTGTTTTATCAGCTTTGTGACGATTGCAATGCATGTACGGAACCGTTTTTATAAGACAATGGCATTTGGCTTTGCTATCTGTTATATGTTCCAGACATTCCTGTCAATCGGTGGTGTTACAAAGTTCATTCCGTCTACGGGTGTTACAATCCCGTTAGTCAGTTATGGAGGTAGCTCGGTGTTAAGTTCACTCATAATGTTCTCTATTATGCAGGGAATCAGTACAATTGAAAATAAAGAGGCTAAGAAGATTGAAGAAGAAAGAAGAAACATTGAACAAGCCACGCAAGAGGCGTAAGAAGAAAGAGATCGATCAGAGACTTCTGACACCGGAGCAGCGTGCGTTTTTGGAGAGGGAAGAGAAGATTGATAAGATCAATAATAAAATGAATGGTCCGATCATAGGCATTACCTATTTGACAGCATTTTTGGTGATTGGTCTGATTGCTTATATTCTGCATTTTATGATCGTGGAGAAGGACGAGGTGATCGCTAATGCGGCGAACACACGATTAGACAGTTATGCAGCCGATGTGAACCGTGGGGATATTGTGACGAAGGATGGCAAGACGGTTGCTACGAATAAGAACGGTAAGAGGTATTATCCATATGATAATCTGTTTGCACATGCGGTTGGTTATTCGGATTATACCAAAGCCGGTGTAGAATTAGTCGGTAATTATTATCTGATGGATAGTCATGCGAATCTGTTAGAACGTGCGGTGAATACATTACGGGAAGAGCAGAATGAGGGTGACACGGTTGTGACAACATTGAATTATGAATTGCAACAGACGGCATATGATGCATTGGGAGATGCGGATGGCGCCGTTGTTATGATGGAACCGGATACCGGCAGGATTCTTGCCATGGTATCAAAGCCGGATTTTGATCCCAATGATATTGATACGGTATGGCAGGAGGCGAATGCAGAAGGTTCTACCAGTTCGGTGCTGCTGAATCGTGCTACACAGGGGCTGTATCCGCCGGGATCGACATTCAAGGTGTTGACTGCACTTACGTATATACGTCAATACCCGAGAAAATATGAGAAATATACGTATAATTGTTCGCAGTCTGAGGCAATTTTTAATAGTGTCAGTGTACATTGCTATGGCCATAAGACACATGGACAGCAGGATCTGTCGGAAGCACTTGCCAATTCATGTAATCAGGCATTTGCGGATATTGGTACACAGCTTAATGTGAATAAGTGGAAAGATACATTGGAAAGTTTTCTGTTTAATCAGTCTTTGCCATATATGGATGCCAGTGCAACCAGCCGGTTTACGTTGGATGGGAAGTCTGATAAGGGATATATTCCGCAGACGGCATTTGGTCAGGGTGATACGCTGATCACACCACTCCATAATGCGATGATCGTGTCAACGATCGCAAATGGCGGACTGATGATGAAACCGTATCTGATCGACAGTGTTGAGAATTATAAGGGTAAACGGATAAAGAAGTTCTCGCCTTCTTCCTATGATACCTTAATGACATCTGATGAAGTAGATACACTTACCGGATATATGCGTAAGGTTGTAGCACAGGGAACGGCTGCCGATTATTTTGCAGGGGCATCTTATGAAGCAGCAGGTAAGACGGGAACAGCAGAGTATGCAAATGGAGAGCATGATTTTTCGTGGTTTATCGGTTTTACCAGTGTGGATCATCCAGAGGTTGCAGTCAGTATCGTGGTTGAGGAATCTGATGTGAACGGAGTGAAGGCAACTGCAATTGCGAGAAAGTTGTTTGATACGTATTATTCAATTACAGAGTAAACAGGGGAAGTGAACAAAATGGAATATGAGTCGGCTGGTCAGATGGCAGAAAGGTTAGGAGTTACAATAAGAACAGTTCAGAAGCGGGCAGCGGCAGGCAAAATCCCAGGAGCTGTGAAAGAGGGGCGTGACTGGAAGATTCCAATCAAACAAGGGAATTCTGATGACTTTGTTGAAGGGCATGTGATAGGAAACTCTGTGTCATCTGTCCATATACCGATGCCTTTACTGCATAGTGCATTTCCAATTGGACATTGTTTAGAATATATACAAGGTATTCCAGATTACGATGACAGAGCGATTGCATATGGAGAGTATTATTACTTTAGCGGTCAGGCAGAAAAGGCAGCAGAGACAGTAGAACCTTATTTGAATCATGCGGATGATGCATTGCGACTTTCAGCAGCACTGATCTATGCGTTTACGAATCTGACATTAGGCCATATCTACCAGACGCAATTTGCAATTGATATTATCAGGAAAGAGATGTTTGAGCGATTACAACCAGATTCTCCAATCGAGAGTCAGGCAATCGGAATATTCATGTCGACAGCAGCAACGGTGTTGCTGCATTTACCTTTGTGGGAGACACCACCGTTAGAAGATTATATTAAATATCTGTCTGGTGGATTGCGTGTTTTTGCCTGTCATTTATTGGCGCATAAGGCATATCTTGAAGCCAATTATGAGCGTGCACTTACGATTGCAGATATGACAATTGCAATGAGTGATCAGTTTTATCCGATTGCGACGATTTATATGGAGAATGTGGCAACGATGGCATTGATGAATCTGATGCGGGTGGATGAAGCAAAGGAACGGTTTGCATTAGCCTGGTCTTATGCGAAACCAGATGATCTGATTGAAGCATTTGGTGAACATCATGGTCTGTTACAAGGGATGGTGGAAGTTTCATTGAAAGAGACTGAACCAGCAGCATTTCAGAGAATTATTGACATTGTATATAAGTTTAGTTCGGGATGGCGAAGGGTACATAAGTTAGTAGTGAACAAAGAGGTGGCAGATAATCTGTCAACTACCGAATTCACAGTTGCCATGCTTTATAGCCGTAAATGGACAATCAAAGAGATTGCGCATCATATGGATGTGTCGGAACGGACGGTTAAGAATTATTTATCCAGTGTGTATAATAAGTTAGGAATCAATAATCGAAAAGATCTGAAACAATATATGTTACAGTAGACGTTCGTCAAGCGAACGAAACAACAGAATTTAGATGCCGTAAAATGGTTAAAAGTGCACTTTTTTGTGAATGAAAGTTGCACTTTTTTTAATTGATACGTACATTCTCAAATAAATAATGAATATCTATAATACATATATATGTATAAAGGAGGAGAGTACGATGAAATGGATAAGACATATTGGAAAAAGAACGGTAGTTATATTACTAATTGTTAGTATGTTACTTCCAATGATTCCATATCGGCAGGTCAAAGCGGATACGGTAACGGAGGGAGAAACAAATACGAATAACACGGAAGCAAATAAGGAAACGCTGATGAGTGAAGCGGGGATTGATGTAAGTAAATCTCCTGGTGTAAAGACAGAAGAAGGAAGAAATCCACTAACCGGCGGTAATGATGTGTCGGTTTCGTTGAACCCGTCGCCAGAATTACTTGTTGGCGGGGTAGGCTCTTATGATGCATCTAATAGGCAACAGAATGTAATTCAGACCGTGTATGATCTGGAAGGAAAAGACTCATTTTCAAGAGAAAATGGCCGGGTGGTTAAAGATGAATCTCATAATTCGAATAACTATGATGATGAAGTGATCACAGCGGTTAGAACAGTGGCATTTGATCCGTTTGGAGATGGAGCTGATAAATATGTAGCCGAACTTACAGCGGTACATTCCTATACAGGAAGTACATATAATATAATTACGGGTACATTAATCTATATGACTGTGTACGACGCAACAAAACCAAAAGAATATTATGATGAACATTGGCATTACAGTGATAAAACATTTGTGGGATATTTACGTTTTGATATAGAAGAGTGGCAGACCGATGCATACATGCAGGTGGCACCGGGCGATTTTGATGGAGATGGTTGTGATGAATTAGCGGTGTATTGTCCGACTAACATAGAGAAAGGATATAATGATACTAGTTTAGAAAATACATGCTCTTATGTTACTGTTTATGAGGTAAATGATGATGGTACTGAAACGCTACAGATCAATAATAGTCTATCAGAAGAACATAGATATTATATTAATCCGGCGCGTAATGCGAATCATGGCAGCAAAATGTATTACAAGAATGCAGTGACAGAAATCTGTGCAGTTGATTTGGAGACAATTCGTCATCCGGGAAACACGAAAGATTCATTGGCAATTGCAACAAGTCCGGCTCGGAATGGAACGAAGGTGACAGAGACAAAGGATGCGGAAACGCAGGTTGATATCTGGTTAGATGTTACTCAAAAACCGAAGGGAGATAATCTGTCACAACATGATATGAGATGGGATCTTCATACATATGATCAGAAGAAAAAAGAAGGAAAAGAATACGATGTTATGATGTTTGGTGGACTATCTGCCGGAGATCTGGACAATGATGGAAATGACGAATTAGTCGTTGCAGGTTATCGTATCCGTAATACAGGCAATACGAAGAAATGGCAATTTGATAGTAATGTGTTGTTTGTGGAACGATTGATACCAAATGCAAAAGGGTATGAGAGCAGTGGAACGGTTCCGCAAATCCTTAATTTGACAAAAAAAGGTATATTTTCCTGGTTGACAGGTTTTGCAATTGATAATGAACCGACAGCCCGAGAAAAAATTATGCTGTCACCGTTGTCGGTTGAATGTTACAAAGGACGCGGCAGAGACTTTGCAGATGTGTTCTATATTGATGGTACGGTATATGAATGGAAGAGTGATTACAAAGCAGCTTATATAAGAGAAAATAAGAATGGGGAGTCAAAAGGTGGTTATGCAATAACAACATGTATATTTGATAGCTCAAAATTTAAGAGTTTTCAGAACAGTGATCATGCAAAAATGTTCACAAATGCAATAGTAAAAGGATATGTAAGTTTTTCCAATATGGTATCCGGGAATTTTAATAATAACCCATATGGAATCGAACAGGTGTATAGCGTTATGCATTATATGGATGGAGAAAAGATTGGTTCCTCTATTGTGGGTGTTGGACAGAAACAGGTAGGAGAATATGATACAAGTTCGGGTGTTACCTTTACCTATAATGATATTGGAACATTTGGAAAATGTGCAACGATACCGCTGTGTGCTCCAGATGTAGATCAGGATGGAACCCGTGTGGGCTATACCAGTCAGGAAATCTATTATTCCGATCCGCAGCCGATCGCCATTTTACAGGCACCACCATATCATAGTGAATTAAATGAGGTAGACGGTAATTATGTCTCAACCGGATCAACTGGATTTACGGTTGCAAATGCAAAAGGAGAGTCCACAACACATAGTTTTACGGCTACAGCAGGAGTAATTGTAGGAGCAGAACAAAGTTTTAGCCTGTTTGGATTATTTAAAACAGGAATCTCTACGATGACAGAACTATCCGGTGGAGTTGGTTATGAGGGAACGACGACAACAACTACTACATTTGAGACGGATTACAATCTGACTACAACAGATCATGTAATTGCATTGACAGTTCCTTATGTACGATATCGATATAAAGTTCAGAATCCATCGTTTACAACATTAAGTAAGAAGGAATTGAAGGAATTATCCACAAAGATTAGTCGGCTGAAATCAACGCCGGCAAGTAAGGAAAAGAAGCAGAAGATAAAGGCATCTATTATTGTTTTGCAGGAATATTACGATAACCAGTTGGAGCTGGCAAAACAATATGGATACGGAAAAACAGTGAAAAATGAAACTATAGAAATGACGTATGCACAACCAGGAAAACCGACAATGGCTACGCTTACAAAAAAGAAATATAACGCATTGGTAACTCAGTTAAATGAACCGAATCTATATATATCAGATGATGTATTGCATAATGCAACACCGGGTGATGTAGCAACCTATATGTGGGACGGTAATACGAATACTAAGGGGTATAGCTGGGGTGAAGGAAAGAGGGAGAATACAGCAGCAGTAACCGTTTCAGAGTCTGGTTCTAGTATATCCAGGTCTATTTCGGAGGAGAAAGAATCAGAAAAAGCACTTACCTGGAATGCAGGATTACATCAGGAAAATACTCTTACCGCAGGAGGTCTGACTGTTGGCTATAGTATGAACTTGGAGTATGCGGGTGCAAAAGCGGATGTAAAGATCAGTACTTCAACGGCACATGGAACAGTTGCATTGATACCGAATGCGATTAATGATGGAAAAAGCGGAAATAATAAGACGGATGAGCCCCAAATTGAAAATAACTATAATTTTAATTATAATATAGCAAGCTGGAGTACAAAGATTGGTGGCAATGATTGTCGCGTAGTTGGATATGAAGTGACGCCGTTTGTGAATGGGCAGAAATTTCCTCCAAAACCAGTGAAAGAAGTTGAAATCATACCGGTTTATGAGCGAAATGTCTATCAGGGAGTGAAGGTGCGCTGGAGCTTAGAAGATGTAAATACAGCATATTATAGGGAACCAAAGAGCTTTAAAGTATTGGTCAATGATGCAGATGTCAGTAAGAAGATAGTTTCCGCAACAGAGGCTAAGGTGGAGAATGAGAATTGTTATGAGGTTTCATTTTCGGCGACAGAAGCACCAATCGGAGAAGTATTAGTGGCGAGTGTAAGACCAACGGAGATACCGATCGCCAATAAACGATCTTCTGACGCAGTCTATATTATGGCTGAAGATAGTTATGAATCTATATTTGCAACGCAGCCAGGTAATATTTTCTGTAAGCAATCAGAATCAGGGGATAGAAAAGCACTCATTACAGCAGGTATTAACTTTAGTCTGAAAGATTTTCAGTTTAGTGATAGAAATTTGAAATGGCAGTATTTAGATCCGGGAACATCTAATGCGTGGAAAGATCTATCAGACAATATTAATACAGAGATAGCAGTTGATGTCAGTAAAAAATTAGAAGAGTATGGACTTTTAAAGGTTGCATATCAAAATGACAAGGAAAAACATACATATAGCTTAGATATTCAATATAATACGGTTCCGCGGGGATTGAAATTCCGGCTGGTTGTACCGTATTCTGTGAAAGGGGCAGGCGATAAGACGTATTATGCTACTTCCAGAGAATGTGAATTTTCATATGTATTTGAGGATGTGGTGGCTGCCAAGATTACCTCGTCCAATAATGAGAATTCGAATAATCTGATCTTAAATGCACAAACAAAGAATGGTGAAACTGGACAACAGTTTGCGCCTGGTATGTTGAAGAATCTATCAGACAATGCAGGTTCTAAGAATGTTTTGCTAAATGCTAATCAGGATACAAATGTAACGGTTACGCCAGGTGTTTATCAGTTAGAACTCACTAATATAGATAAGAGTATTTTATCCAGCAATCGATTCGTTCATTATGGAGATAAGGATGCCCTTCTGGCTACAACAGCGAATAAGATTACGAAAAAGAGGTCTACCCGGATGCGGGTACAGAGTTTGAATGCCACATCAGCAGTTTCGGATGTAAGCAATATGACATTTGGAGAAAGTCTTCAATTGAATACAGACCTATACAGTCAGAATGCTGAGGAACCAAATGTACCACAGACAGTAGATATAACCTATCGTGTGGTATCGGATATAACAGGTGAAGATGTGACAAATGATTGTATGGCAGGTGATATGTTTACTCCAAACAGTGCAGGATCATTTACAATCTATGCAAATGTAACCGGCGAGAATGCAGATGCTTATGCAGATATTATGGCTATAAAGAAGATAAATGTGAAAGCAAGTGGTGAAAGGTATAGTGTTGAGAATTTAGAAAAGATTATAGGTGCTAATATCAGTGACATTACAGGTGTTGCATATGGCTGCGCCAAGAATGCCGCGCAATTAGGGCTTCCTGCTACTACACAGATTCAATCAGATAATGGAAATGTATATGATGCAATGATTGATTGGAATGTAGATGGATGTGATTATGATCCGGCTAAGAAGTCAGACCAGACATTTACAGTAACAGGAAATTTGGTACTGCCGGATACAATCGACAACACTAATCAGATATCTACACAAGTATCTGTTACTGTAATGGTAGATTCGGAAGCAGTTACAATTACGGAGCCAGAGCTGAATACATCAGATGGAGTTATGATTAAAGATGTGACAGAGCCGGAGAATCCGAACGAAACACCGGGTGATACAACAGATCCGGGCAATACATCAATTCCGGCAACAACAGATCCGGGCAATACATCGATTCCGGCAACAACGGAACAAGGCAGTTCTGCTACCATCATTGTTCCAGAACCGGGAAATGTGTATATGGTTGGAGATATGAATTATGAGGTAATAACAACGGGTGCAGTTAAGACGGTACAGATTACCGGCACTGATAGTAAGAATCTTAAAACATTAAAGATACCAGATACGGTGTTGATCTTTGGGGAAGAGTATATGGTAACTTCGATTAAAGCAGGAGCATTTAAGAATCAGAAAAAACTTAAGAAGGTAATTGTTGGTAAAAATGTAACGGAAATTGGGAAAGGAGCATTTTGTGGATGCAAACGGCTTAAGACAATTGTGATTCAGACAAATAAATTAAAGAAAAAGTCAATTGGTAAGAATGCATTTGCAAAGATCTCATCAAAACCAAAATTCCGGGTTCCGAAGAGACAATTAAAAACATATAAGAAACTGATTCAAAAATCGAAGGTTACATCAAAAGCAAAATTTACAAAATAATATTTGGGGGATGTCCATATAGGGCATCCCCTTATGTCGTAAAAAGCATAAATTACGAGTAAATTTTACTTGCAAAGATAAGTATAAATTGCTATACTTAATCTAATTAGGCAACACACCAATAATAGGAGGAACAGCTATGATAGAAGCAGTAAGCTGTGGTGGTGTGGTAATCTTCAGAGGTAAAGTATTATTACTTTATAAGAACTATAAGAACAAGTACGAAGGCTGGGTATTACCGAAAGGAACGGTAGAGGAAGGCGAAGAGTACAAAGAGACGGCACTGCGCGAGGTTCGTGAAGAGACCGGGGTACGTGCCCAGATTATCAAGTATGTGAATAAGAGTAATTATACGTTTAATACCGCGTACGATGTTGTGAACAAAGATGTGCATTGGTATCTGATGATGGCTGACAGTTATTACAGCAAACCTCAAAGAGAAGAGTACTTTATGGATTCCGGGTATTATAAGTATCATGAGGCATATCATTTATTGAAGTTTCCGAATGAGAAACAGATATTAGAGCAGGCTTATGGTGAATATCAGGATTTGAAGCAGAGCAACTTATGGGGCTCGAAGAAGTATTTTTAAGAACGAAAGTCGGTTAGAACGCCGGCTTTTTTTCGTTCATAGTGAATGAATAATAGATATAATAAATGAGTAGTAGAGTAAATAGATTTAACATAGAATGACATTTGAAAAGGAATAGAAAGGTAAGATTATGAAGAAGAAACTGATCACAATTTTGATGATTATATGCATTGTAGTTGCAGTTGGATGTGGGGGTTATCTGGCCTATTATTATATTGTAAGTGCAAGAAGTGAAGGTGCAGTTGATCAGTTGCGGGAGCAGATTGGTAAGGTTATTACTGATGATTCCGTGAATCCGGATAATGCACCAGACACACAGTCTTCCGATATGGTAGAGATAAATGGTGTTAAGGTGCAGAAGAAGTTTGCAGCACTATATAAGGAGAATCCGGACTTTATGGGATGGCTTACGATAGCAGATACCCATATTGATTATCCGGTTATGTATACACCAAGTTCTAAGGAGGGCGGAGAATATTATATTCATCGTAATTATGAAGGAGATTATTCTGCGGCAGGACTTCCGTTTATTGATTCTAATTGTCAGATCGAACCGGCAACGGATAATGTGATCATTTACGGACACAATATGAATGCAGGAACGATGTTTCATGATTTGTTGCTATATGAAGATCAGGATTTCTATGAGTCGCACAAGACATTTACTTTTGATACGATCTATGGAGACGGAGAATATGAAGTAGTCGCTTGTTTCCGAGCACAGATCCTGTCGGATGACTCAGATGCATTCAAATATTATGAGTTTGTAAATGCAGGAAGTGAGGATGAGTTTCTTACTTATGTGGATGAGATTAAGAAAATGTCAATTGTAGACACAGGAGTGGATGTGCAGTATGGAGATAAATTGGTCACGTTGTCCACGTGTGCTTATCATGTTACGGATGGAAGGTTTGCAGTCATTGCGAAGAAAAAAGAAAAGCGATAGCTGAATTGCTATCGCTTAGTGCCGGTGATGGGACTTGAACCCATACGATGTTGCCATCAACAGATTTTGAGTCTGCCTCGTCTGCCAATTCCGACACACCGGCTTGTTGTGAAACCAACGAATGTTAGTATAAGGGCAATTGATGATTTTGTCAAGCAATTTTTTGAAAATTTATTCATTTGTCAAATATTCGGAATAATGGTATGATAAGACATTATGTATAGACAGGTGATGGAATGAATATAGATTGGATTGCAATGAAGGTCCCGCTGCTCACATGGTATGAAGCGAATCACCGGCAGTTGCGATGGAGACAGACAAAGAATCCGTATGAGATCTGGATATCAGAGATTATGTTGCAACAGACGCGGGTGGAAGCGGTGAAAGGATATTATGACAGATTTCTGGAACGGTTACCGGATATTGAATCTCTTGCAACAGTGGAAGAAGATGTTCTTTTGAAATTGTGGGAAGGACTCGGTTATTATAATCGTGCCCGTAATTTGCAAAAGGCGGCACTTCAGATTATGGAACAATATGAAGGCATTTTTCCAGATGCATATGAACAGGTGTTAGAACTTAAGGGGATTGGAGAATATACAGCCGGAGCAATCTGCTCTATCTGTTATGATGCACCAACACCCGCAATTGATGGCAATGTACTTCGTGTTATGATGCGTCTCGCTAATTGTACGGATAATATTGATAATATGCGCACAAGAAAGAATGCCAGGAAACAATTAACAGTGTTGTATGAAACGGGCGATTGCGGTAAGCTGACACAGGCATGGATGGAGTTAGGTGCAGTAGTCTGTATCCCGAATGGAGCACCTAAGTGCGTAGAATGTCCGTTGCAGGGCATGTGTGAAGCGTATGCAAAGAAGACTTATATGGAACTGCCGGTGCGGAATAAGAAGAAAGCACGCAGGGTAGAGGATAAGACAGTATTTGTTTTACATGACGGGGATCAGTATGCGATTCATAAGAGGAAGAATTCCGGGCTGCTTGCAGGTATGTGGGAATTTTATCATATTGATGGGATATTAGATGCCGGGCAGGCGGTATCTTACATTGCAAGGGAAGGATTTGAACCGGTATCAATTGAACGGGAGATACCGTATACGCATGTGTTCAGTCATGTTGAATGGCGTATGCGGGCCTATTTTATAGAATGCAGAAAGAAAAAAGAATCGCTGCAATGGGTAGAACGAAATCAGTTAGAAGAGGAGTATGCATTGCCAACGGCATTTAAGGCATTTTTAGAGAAGGAGTCTTAAAATGAATTGTCTGGAAACACAATCTAAGATTATTGCATATATTGATAATCATTTGGAGAAAGATGAAAAGACGGATTTTTTGAAGCATATTACAAAATGTAAGGATTGTAAGGAAGAATTGAACATCTATTACACAATGATCGAAGGGATGAGGCAGTTGGATAGCAATCTTCCCTTGTCACGGGATTTTTCAAAAGAATTGGATGAGAGAATTGACCGGGAACTTAAGCATAATAAGAAGAGACAGGAGTTCTTTCGCTCATCTGTGTGCATTATAATAATTGGTGTGCTAGGATTTTGTATTTTTGGCTATGTGAATTTTCTAAATATTCTGCATGCGCAGGAGCAGGCAGACCTAAAGAAGGCACAGGGAGAATATTATTTCAGTAAGACGTTTGATTCGGTCTTGTTTGAACCGGACGAAAAAGACCATATGGTGGAGATTAACATAGATGGTGATAAGCAGGAACCGGATTTCTATGAAAGAATCCGGCAGTATAAGGCTTTACAGCAGTAAGAATCCCATTAGATATGATAGAACAGATGAAAATAGAAAATAACAGGAATAATAGTGAGGAAGAACGATGAATAAGCTTTTGTTAGTGGACGGACATAGTATATTGAACCGGGCATTTTACGGATTACCGGATCTGACTAATTCAAAGGGACAGCACACCAATGCGGTATTGGGTTTTGTGAATATTGTAATGAAGGTGATTGAGGAAGAAAAACCGACGCATTTTGCGGTAGCGTTTGATGTACATGAGAAGACATTTCGGCATAAGATGTTTGAGGCATATAAGGGAACAAGAAAGGGAATGCCGGATGAATTGCGGGAACAGGTTCCGTTAATGAAGGATGTTCTGCGTGCCATGGATGTGAAGGTATTAGAGGCACCCGGCTTTGAGGCGGATGATATCATTGGTACGATGTCACGTGTCGGAGAACGGAATGGAATGCAGGTAACGGTTCTGTCGGGGGACCGCGATCTGCTGCAGTTAGCAACGGAACAGGTCTTGATTAAGATTCCGAAGACGAAAGGTGGTCAGACAACTGTAGAGAATTATCATGCGGAAGATGTCGTTGCCCTATATGGAGTAACCCCAACGGAATTCATTGACATGAAAGGGTTAATGGGAGACGCATCGGATAATATTCCGGGGGTTCCGGGAATTGGGGAGAAGACGGCAGGCAAGATCATTGCCGCATATCATAGCATTGAGAATGCACATGATCATATCGAAGAGATCAAGCCTAAGAAAGCAATGGAGAACTTAGGTGAATATTATGAACAGGCATTGATGAGTAAGATTCTTGCCACTATTAAGTTAGATGTTCCTCTTGATGTGACATTATCGGATATGGAGTACCATAATCCATTTACCGGTGAAGCATATGATTATGTGAAACAGTTGGAATTAAAGAGCCTGTTAAAGTATTTCGACGCGAAAGAAAGTGTACCTGCATTGGAATTGAAGACGAGGTTGATTCTGGAATTAGATGAGATGGAACAGTTCTTTTCCGGGATAACAGATTGCACAAGAGTTGGAATATTCCCATTAGTGGAAGATCGTGAATTTCTTGGTGTTGGGATTACTACCGATGGTAAAATGGCATCTTTTGTTGCGTGCTCCATGTTTGTGAATCAGGATCTGATATATGACCGTTTACAGGAGATATTTGATCGGAATCCCAATTGTAAGATGTATACGAATGATCTGAAGAAGATCCTTAAAGTATTTCCGTTTCCGGCAGAGGAACGGATCGTGGATACTTCTGTAGCAGCGTATTTGCTCAATCCATCAAAGGATACGTATGCATATGATGATATTGCAAGGGATTATCTGCATGTGACAGTGCCATCCAGAAAAGAATTATTAGAAAAGAAAACATTATCAATTCTTACGCTGCAGGAAAAGGAGGCGTTGGAATATATTGCATATGAGACATGCATTCCTTACTTGGCGGCAGAAACTCTTAAGAAGGAATTAGAAGAAGCCGGAGAGTATGAGTTATATCAGAATATTGAGCTGCCAACTGTATATGTATTAGAGCATATGGAGAAAGAAGGCATCCGGGTAGATGGACAGGCCTTGAAAGAGTATGGTGATATGCTTGGCAACCGGGTAGATGAATTAGCAACAGCAATCTATCGGGAGGCAGGCAGAGAATTCAATATTAATTCACCGAAACAGCTCGGAGAAGTATTGTTTGATGAATTAAAGCTTCCTGGTGCCAAGAAGACAAAGACAGGTTATTCAACGAATGTAGATGTATTAAACAAGCTGAAGAAGGATTATCAGATTGTAGCAGATGTATTAGATTACCGTCAGGTTTCCAAACTGAAATCAACGTATGCAGATGGGTTGTCTGCATTTATCCGGCCGGATGGAAGAATACATGGCACATTCAATCAGACTATTACCGCAACGGGAAGAATCAGTTCGACCGAGCCGAATCTTCAGAATATTCCAATGCGTACAGAACTTGGCAGAAGTATCCGAAAGGTGTTCATTCCCAAAGAAGATTATGTATTTGTGGATGCCGATTATTCACAGATTGAACTGCGTGTACTGGCACATTTTTCAGGTGACCGGAAGCTGATCGAAGCATACCATCAGAATCAGGATATTCACGCACTTACTGCGTCTCAGGTATTTGGTGTTCCCATGGATGAGGTGGATGATCTGATGCGGCGTAATGCCAAGGCAGTGAATTTCGGAATTGTATATGGAATCAGTTCCTTTGGACTTGCGGAAGATCTGGATATTTCTAAGAAAGAGGCGGCTGCCTATATTGAGAGCTATTTTGCAACGTATCCGGGTGTCAAGAAATTCTTAGATGAGACGGTAGAGCATGCCAAAAAGACAGGCATTACAAGAACTTTGTTTGGAAGAATACGCCAGATTCCGGAATTGTCTTCTTCTAATTTTATGCAGAGAAGTTTTGGAGAGCGTGTTGCTATGAATTCGCCGATCCAGGGTACAGCAGCCGATATTATCAAGATTGCCATGATACGGGTGCATCAACGGTTACAGAGGGAACATTTACGCTCGTCCTTAATTTTACAGATTCATGATGAGTTATTGATCGAGACGCATAAAGATGAAGTAGAACAGGTGAAACAGATCTTAGTGGAGGAAATGATGCATGCAGCGAATCTGTTAGTTCCATTGTCAGTGAGTGTCAGTGTTGGAAATACATGGTATGAAGCAAAGTAATCTGGAAAGAATTGTGTTGTGAATTGTGTTGTGGATAGCAAACGATGGAAGATAAGGTCTGTATTACATGGTGGTGCATAAGAAAGAGGTAGTTAATATGAGAATTATCGGAATCACAGGTGGAATTGGAACGGGAAAAAGTACGGTTTTACATATGATGGAACAGGAAGCAGGTGTCTATATTGTGGAGACGGACCGATTAGCACATACTTTGATGGAACCGGGACAGAAAACTTATGAGAAGATAGTAGATACTTTTGGTACACAGATCTTATCGGAAGACGGGACGATTGATCGTGCAGTTCTTGGTAAGATTGTATTTGGAGATGCTGGAAAGTTAGAACAGTTGAATGCAATCGTACATCCGGCGGTGAAAGAATATATTATTACGGATATTGTAGCTAAACGAAAAAGCGGTGTGGTTCAATTTTATGTGATCGAAGCTGCCTTATTGATCGAAGATGGGTACAAAGCAATCTGCGATGAGTTGTGGTACATATACGTTGATCGGGAAGAACGAATCCGGCGTCTGATAGCGGGACGGGGAGGAGACCGTGCAAAGTATGAAGCAGTGATGGAGAATCAGGCAACGGAAGAGTATTATATGACAAATTGTGATGTTGTGATTCACAATGAAGGAAGCCTTGAAAAAACCGTAAATGTGGTAAAGGAATTATTGTTTTCCGCAAGATAGTGTGGTATACTTAAGATTATATAGAATATAACAAGGGCTTTTTGCGCCTTGTGAAAGGGCAGGGAGATGGCGACATTGACTAAATATCCGGAACCGTTAGTGTTTGGTCTTGATATCGGAACAAGAAGTATTGTTGGAACGGTAGGATATCAGGAAGGAAAACAATTTCATATTGTTGCACAAGCTGTCCGGTTTCATGATACCCGTGCTATGTTAGACGGACAGATTCATGATATTCATAAGATCGGTGAAGAGATTATAGAAGTAAAAGAACAGTTGGAAAGCCAGCTTCCGGGAAGAAAGCTTAAGGAAGTCTGTATTGCGGCCGCTGGTAGAGTGTTGAAAACTGCAGTTGGCAAAGGATATTATGAATTTCAGGATACAACGGTAGTGACACAGGAATATATCCATTCATTAGAGATGATTGGCGTAGAGACAGCACATGAACAGATGATGCAGGAGAATGATACGGATGTGAAGTTCTTCTGTGTGGGATATACAGTAATTCGTTATTATTTGAATGAATATGAGATTGGGAATCTGGAAGGGCATAAGGCACACAATATTGGTGCGGATGTATTGGCAACATTTTTACCAGAGGAAGTTGTAGACGGTTTGTATGCGGCAGTTGCCTTAGCGGGATTGGAAGTATCGAATCTGACATTGGAGCCAATAGCAGCGATTCAGGTAGCAATTCCGGAGAATTTCAGACTGCTCAATATTGCATTGATCGATGTTGGTGCCGGAACATCTGATATTTGTATTACAAAGGATGGCAGTATTATTGGATATGGTATGTTGCCAAAGGCTGGCGATGAGATAACAGAGCGTCTGATTAAAGAATATTTAGTAGACTTTGATACGGCTGAGAAGATTAAGCTGATTGGACCAAAGCGTAAGAGTCTTACATATAAGGATATTATGGGAATCAGCCATAAGATTACACCGCAGGAAGTGTATGAGACAGTAGATTCGGTGGTGGAAGACATTACATCAAAGATTGCCGAACAGATTATAGAATTGAATGGAGATCATCCGGTATCGGCAACATTTGTTGTTGGTGGTGGTGGAAAGATTCCTGGATTCACACAGAAACTTGCCGCTTATTTAGATCTGCCGGAAGAGAGAGTTGCACTCCGCGGGGAAGAAGTATTAGGATTTGTTGATATTCAGGTAGAAGGAGTGAAGAAGGATCCATTATTGGTTACTCCGATTGGTATTTGTCTGAATTTTTATAACCAGAAGAACCAGTTTATTTTTGTGAATGTGAACGGTAATCGTGTGAAGCTTTATGATAATGATAAGCTTACTGTGTTTGATGCCGCATTAGCTTATGGATTATCGAATGAGGATGTCTTCCCAAAGAGAGGACAGGATCTTACATATACCATGAATGGTAAACAACGATTTGTCAGGGGTGAACAGGGAGAACCTGCAAAGATTGTGGTGAATGGCAGAGATGTGGGTATGAATCATGAGATTCAGGCAGGTGATCAGATCATGATCACGTCATCTACGGTTGGAGAAGCTGCATCGGCGGTTCTTCGGGATGTTGCACATATGGATGATACGATCACATTTATTGTGAATGACAGAGAGATTACATGTCCGCGATTAGCAAGTGTCGATGGAACGCTTGTGTCAGAATTCTATGAGATTAATGAGGGTGACCGTATAGAGATACTTAATTATTATACGTTAAGTAAGTTAATGCAGTTTATGGATATTGAGACACCGCATGAAGTGTTTGTGAATGGCGCAAGAGCCGGAGCAGATACCAAGGTGTATGAGAATTTTAATGTTGCATGGATTGACAGGGAAGAGATTTATAAAGCGGAACGATTTGTGACAGAAGAACAGCAGGAAATAGATGATGAAACAATAGAAAAAAGTGTTACAGAGTCTGTGAAGGCCGAGGCGCCTATTACCGGACAGCAGGACAAAACATTAGTTGATGAATGGATTGAGCAGGTAGATGCCAATAAGAATCAGGCACCGGTGCAGATGCAGGTGACGGTGAATGGAACACCGGTTACACTAACAGGGAAACCTAATTATGTCTTTGTAGACATATTTGATAAGTATCCATTTGATCTTAAGAGTGTTAAGGGGACGACATTAGTACAAAAGATCGATGGTAAAGAAGCGGAGCATTTTAGTGCATTATATGATGGGGCAAACATTGAATTGTATTGGAAGGAATAGGCTATGAACAACACAGAACCAGCATTTGAATTACAAAAGAATGGAATGGCAATGCATCGGGTAATATATATTGTGTTTTTCTTGCAGAGACTGTTGTTACAGTTTGAGAGTAAGGATATTATGGTTAGCAAGACAATCTGTATATTAGCCTTTTTGGTGTTATGTGAAGTGATTGAGGAGATTCTGTATCACACAGATTGCATGAAAAGCCATATCTTTTTGAGGGTGGCAAGGTATGTACAGTGTATATTAGCTACCGCAATGCTGGCTTTTTTTCAAGGGTCGACGGATTCCGGAATTATGATCGTTGCATTATTGATTATGTTTATTGTGGATTTTCTCCTGGCAATGGAAGTTTCGGATAAGACTCAGGCAGTTTTGTGTCTGACAGGTGTTGGTTCGCCGGTTGTGGTCATTGTATTTATCCGTATGGCGATGCGGTCAAGCGATCAGTGGATGTTTTTATTTTTCGATATGCTTATGCTGTTGCTTGTATTGATTACAGAAGCTATGAAACTTGTGGAATACGTCATTCATAAAGATGAGATTATTTTAGATGAGCGGAATCGTCTTGTCAGGATTGTAGAGAAGAATGAAGATATTCTGAATATGCAGGATAAGCTTAAGAATACGAACAACCAACTGAATATTCAGAAATTAGATCTGCAACGGGCCAATAAGCAGATCAAAGAGGCAAATGAAGAGATGAAAGCACAGGCAGAGATTATGCATTATATTGCATCCTCATTTGAAGTGCCTAAGATCTCGAATCAGATTACGGATTCCATTATGGCGGTTAAGAAGTTAGGATTCTGTGCCGTGTATATCAAGGAGAATGTATATCTGAACAAGCACGCCAATTATGTTATTAAGACGAATATCGGGCAACTGCAGTCAAAGATCAAGGATCAGATGGAGAGTACATATCTTGAGATGGTAGAGCAGAGAAAGTCGGAGATTGTAGTTTATGAGAATTTTAAGGAAGAGATTCCGTTTCTGCAGGATGTGAATATTAATTCGGTCTATATCAAGCTTTTAGGAACAGGTGATGAGAGTTATGGCTTGTTCATGATAGGGGATGAGCGCAGGAATCTGTTTGACGAAAACATGTCATTCTATAATGCGATTATTGCACAGTATGATATTGCTATTAGCAATGCGAAGATATATAACGAGATGCAGCATATGGCAAGAAAGGATGGATTGACAGGAATCAATAACAGAATCTATTTTAATGAACTGTTCAAAGAAGCGGTTGGTCAGATGTTGACATCCAATGGATGTATGAGTGTAGCGTTGTTTGATATTGATAAGTTTAAGAGCGTCAATGACACGTATGGACACCTGGCCGGTGATGAGGTCATTAAGAGAATTGCATCCGTTACAGAACAGTGTATTGATAAGTATAATGGTTTTGTGTGCCGGTATGGTGGTGAGGAATTTGTAGCGGCATTACCGAACCGCAAATTAGAGATTGCACAGCCGATCATTGAAGAATTATTTGAAGAGATATGCAGACAGGTTGTGCATTATAATGAATGGGATATTGGTATGAGTGTCAGTATTGGACTGACTGCATATCCGGAAGTGTGTAAGAATCCGGATGAATTGCTGAAACGTGCAGACTGGTGTATGTATTATGCAAAGGAGCACGGCAGACATCAGATCAATGTGGATGACGGAAGTATTGAGAAGATGGATGTATAGATGAATACTTATGACAATTGCCATGAGTTCAATATAAAGTAAGAATTGAGATGGAGGAAAAGATATGAACGTTTTCGTTGTGAATTGTGGTAGTTCTTCTTTAAAGTATCAGTTGATCAATTCAGATACCGAAGAGGTGATTGCAAAAGGATTATGTGAGAGAATAGGAATTGATGGTCGTCTGACACATAAGCCGACCGGCAAAGAGCAGGTTGTGAAAGAGGTAGCAATGCCGGATCATAAGAGTGCAGTATCTTATGTATTAGAAGAATTAACAGATCCACAAGCAGGTGTGATCAAAGATTTATCAGAGATTGATGCAGTAGGACATCGTATTGTACATGGCGGAGAGAAGTTTGCACAATCCGTTGTTATCACAGATGATGTTATGAAAGCAATTGAAGAGTGTAATGATCTTGCACCATTACATAATCCTGCCAATCTGATTGGAATCTCGGCCTGCAAGGCTTTAATGCCGGAGGTACCTATGGTTGCGGTCTTCGATACGGCATTTCATCAGACAATGCCTAAGAAAGCATACTTATATGGACTTCCGTATGAATATTATGAAGACTATAAGATTCGTAAATATGGTTTCCATGGAACGTCTCATAGTTTTGTATCCAAGAGACTATTACAGATCATCGGTAAAGAGAATGCTGATTCTAAGGTGATCATCTGTCATCTGGGTAACGGTTCTTCTATTACGGCCGTTCAGAATGGTAAGTCAGTGGATACCAGTATGGGATTCACTCCGTTAGATGGTCTGATCATGGGTACAAGAAGCGGAAGTATAGATCCTGCAGTGGTTCAGTATATTGCAGGGAAGAAGGATTACACGATTGATGAAGTGCTGAATGTATTGAATAAGCAATCCGGTGTAGAAGGAATCTCTGGAGTATCCAGCGATTTCCGTGATCTGGATGCTGCAAGCATGGAGGGAAATGAGCGAGCAACTGTTGCGTTAGATATGTTTGCATATCGTGCGGCACAGTACATTGGATCTTATGTGGCTGCGATGAATGGTGTGGATGCGATTGCATTTACTGCAGGTATTGGTGAGAACAACTTCAAAGTAAGAAAGGCAATCTGTGATTATCTGGGATATCTTGGAATCACGATTGATGAACAAGCCAATGCGGTTAGAGGTGAAGAGATCCGCTTGTCAACGGAAGAGTCCAAAGTTGCCGTGTATGTAATTCCAACCAATGAAGAGTTAGCCATTGCAAGAGAGACTGTGGCTTTAGTGGGTTAATAGCCCTCATATTACAAGATGTTGTATGTATTTTCCAAAAAACTTTAGAAATTTGTTGACAAAGTAACAGATAATATGTATAATAGCTGACGTGTGAGTTTAGGAGATTAGAGAATGAACATAAACTTATATGATGTTTTATCTGTGATCGGCAAGGAAGTAACAATAGAAGCTTCCATTGAGAACTTACTGGAAGATTTTCAAGGCGAACAGTTAGAACTGCATACCAAACAACCATTTGCAGTTGTAATGAAGAGTGTTGAGAAGAATGTAGTGAGTGTTGATTGTGATGTGACAATTGTTGCAAAGCGAAGCTGTAGCAGATGTTTAGAAGATGTAATGTGTATATATGATCTGCATATTCATCGTATTGTGAATATCGAGAAGAAAGAAGCGTATACAGATGATGCTTCTGAATCCGATGAGATAAGTTATATTGAAGACTGTACTCTGGATATAGACAGGCTCGTTTTGGATGAGTTATTCACCGTGATTCCAATGAATGTTCTCTGCAAAGAGGATTGCAAAGGAATCTGTAAGGTGTGTGGAACCAATCTGAATAAGAGCACATGTAATTGTGACCAGACGGTTCCAGATCCAAGAATGGCAGTTTTTAGTGATATCTTCAATCAATTTAAGGAGGTGTGAAATATGTCTATCTGTCCAAAGAACAAATCTTCAAAAGGAAGAAGAGATAAGAGAAGAGCCAACTGGAAGATGACCGCTCCAACTTTAGTAAAGTGTTCTAAGTGTGGCGAGTTAATGGTTCCTCACAGAGTCTGCAAGAAATGTGGCAGCTACAATAAGAAAGAAATCATCGAGGCATAAGAGTGATGTATGGAATTGGAAGACCTTTCTAGCTATTAGGAAGGTCTTTTTTCTGTCTTTTTTTGTTTCATTTTAGTATAAGATATGATATAATTGAATCTAATCGTGTAAAAGTGTTAGAGATTGGAAACCCTATACGAAAGGAAATGATGGCAGCCAATGAGGAAGAACAAACATACTGCACAGAATCCGGCGGCAATAAGAAAGAGAAGAATACAGCGAATGAAACATTTTATATTGTTTTGTGCTGTTTTTCTGTTATTTGCATCGGTAATATTGAATTTAGTTTTAGTATTTAAGGTGATACATCTAGAAGGTCAGATTGATCAGTTGTATTCATCTACACTATATGGAGGACAAGATGAGTTTTTTTAAAGATTTCAAAGCAGATTTTACGCAGGCAATGAATGAGCTAATGCCAGATGGTAACGAGATGTATGAAGATGATGCAGATGTAGAAGAAGCACATCAGAAAGAAATACCGAAAGAAGAGAAGAACAAGGCAACGAAAAAGCCTAGAAGGAGCAAGGATACAACACCAAAGAATTCAGATAAACATCCTAAGAAAAAAGAAAAATCTGATGAAGATGATGTTGATATCGCACCAGAGGATATGATGGATCAGATTGATGATTTACTGAATCACGAATTATATCAGGATGATGAATCGGATGCGGGGGCATTGCTCAATGATGATACTGAAGTGAATACGATGGATATGTCGGTAGAAGAATTATTGAACCAGTTATCAGAGAAACAGGACAAGAAGTCAGAAGAGAAGAAAATGGTAACACATACACCAGAATCTAAAAACGCAAAGACGACAGATGATCTTTCAGTTGATGACTTACTAACACAGTTGGAAAATTCTATTCCGGCTGAGAAAGAGGAGGAACCTGTATCGACTCCACATGCGTCGGATCCCGGTTTGGAAGAATTATTGAATCGAATCAGTGCAAAGTCAGTTCCGGGTGAACAGGCAGTGGTTAAGCCTGTACAGACTGCTGATCCGAAAACAGTGTTAGAGACTACGGATGAAGTGACATCAACTGCGGAATCTGTAATGGAAGAAGACACCGGCAAGAATGTGGGTGAAGAGGAACAGGTAGTTGAGGAGATCATAGAAGAAGAACCGATAGTTGAGGAAGTTGTTGCTGAAGAGACAGTGACGGATGAAACGGCGAATGAAGAAGTAGTGACGGAAGAGACAGTGTTGGAACAACCTGTGATAGAAGAAGCAATGGAAGAGGTTGTGGAAGAACAGGTACAAGAGATGGCTAAGGAAGAAACATCAACAGAAGAACCGTCACAAGAGATTGCGAACAAAGAAGAATTTGTGGAGAATAAGACATCATCGATCAAGACAGAAGAATCAGTTGAGCATATCACAGAAGAACCGGAAACAGAAGCTATCATACAGGATGCAGTGGAAAATATTGTAGAAGAAACAGACAACGAAGCGGAAAATGTGATAGATGAAGAATTGGATGAGAAATCAACAACAGAAGAGACTGTTACAGAAGCAGATGTTATAACAGAACCTGAAGTGGATACAGATCAGAATACGGAAGTTGTTTCTGATGATGAAGAGAAAGTGGAGGATGCATATATGAGCGAAGAAAAGGATGTAATTACAATGAATACAGCAGAGCCTGTTGAGAATACCAAAGAAGAGAAGGTATATAACGTGGATGAGGCAGATACAGAGACTACATACATTACCAAAGGAACGAAGCTGACCGGTGATCTTGAGACAGATGGTTCGGTTGATGTGATCGGAACCATAGAGGGATCGGTTAGCTGTAAGGGCAAGGTTGTTGTTGGCGGTACAGTGAAGGGTGATGTGGCTGCTGGCGAATTGTATGCAAATGGAGCACGAATTGAAGGTAATATTAAGTCCTATGGCAGTGTTAAGGTTGGTGTTGGATCCATGATCATCGGAAGTATTGAAGGCGAGTCGGCTGTTATTGCCGGTGCGGTCAATGGTGATATTGATGTGAAGGGTCCGGTTATTGTAGACTCAACAGCTGTAATTATGGGTAATATTAAATCACGTTCTGTACAGATTAATAATGGTGCAGTTATTGAAGGATTCTGTTCACAGAGCTATTCAGATATTGATGTAAAGAGTTTCTTTGCATAAGATACAGAAGAGAATATACGAAGTAGGAGAGCGTTATGGAAGCAAATCGAATTTTACTCAAATTAAGCGGAGAAGCATTAGCAGGTGACAAGCATCAAGGATTTGATGAGAAAACAGTTCTTGAAGTGGCAAGACAGGTCAAAGGAGCAATAGAAGAGGGTAAGCAGGTTGCAATTGTGATCGGCGGAGGTAATTTCTGGCGTGGAAGAACTTCTGAGAATATGGATCGCGTGAAAGCGGATCAGATCGGAATGCTGGCAACTGTTATGAATTGTGTATATGCAGCAGATATGTTCCGGACAGTTGGACTTAAGACAAGGATTATGTCACCATTTGTATGCGGTAATGTAACAGAGTTGTTCCGTAAGGATGAAGCTGTTACAGCTTTGGAGAATCGGGAAGTGGTATTCTTTGCCGGTGGAACTGGACATCCATATTTCTCAACCGATATGTCAACCGTATTGATGGCAATTGAGATTGAGGCAGATGTAATCTTATCCGGTAAAGCGATTGACGGTGTATATGACAGTGATCCAAAGACCAATCCGGATGCAAAGAAGTATGATACAATGAAGATGAAAGACATTGTGGATCAGCAGTTAGGAGTAATTGATCTTGCTTCTGCCGTACTTGCAATGGAGAATCATATGCCGATGATGTTATTTGGATTGAATGAGGAAGACAGTATTATCAAGGCGATGACAGGTAAGTCAAACGGAACTTATATTGAAGCATAAATGAAATATATTTAGGAGGAACAGCATATGTTAAAGCAGTTTGAAGAGAAGATGGTTAAGTCAGTAGAGAGTTTGGAGAATGAATACAGTAATATTCGTGCAGGTCGTGCAAATCCGAATATTCTTAACAATATCAAGGTAGAGTATTACGGAGTACCAACACCATTACAGCAGGTAGGTAATGTCAGTGTACCGGAGGCAAGAACTATTGTGATCACACCATGGGAGACATCCTTGTTGAAAGAGATTGAGAAAGCAATTCTTTGTTCGGATCTTGGTCTGACACCGAATAATGATGGTAAGTCTATTATTTTGAACTTCCCAGAGCTTACGGAGGAACGTCGTAAGGATCTTGTAAAAGATATCAAAAAGAAGGGTGAGAATGCCAAGGTTGCAGTTCGTAATATCCGTAGAGATGCGAATGACCATATTAAGAAGCAGTTAAAGGCTAATGAGATTTCTGAAGATGAGCAGAAAGAATACGAAGAAAAGGTACAGAAGCTTACAGACAAGTATGTAGATCAGATTGAGAAGACGATTGAGAACAAGTCAAAAGAGATTATGACTGTGTAAGCAGGAGGCTATATTGGAGAGTATTTTAGAAGCAATCAGGAATGAACAATTAAATGTTCCGAAACATGTAGCCATTATCTTAGATGGTAATGGCCGTTGGGCAAAAAAACGAAATATGCCGCGTAATTATGGACATGTACAGGGATCTAAGACGGTAGAGCAGATTATTGAAGATGGCTATAAGATGGGAATAGAGTATATTACAGTATATGCATTTTCTACAGAAAACTGGAAACGTTCCGCAGATGAAGTGGATGCTTTGATGAAGTTACTTGCAAAATATCTGATTGATTGTATTGAACGTTCCACAAAGAATAACATGTGTGTCCGGGTGATTGGAGATAAGTCCGGATTAGACACTAAGTTAGTTGCCAGAATTAATGAGCTGGAGGAGACAACAAAGAATGCGACAGGGTTGAAATTCACAATTGCTATTAATTATGGCGGAAGAGATGAGATTCGCAGAGCGGTTACGCGAATTGCTGAGGATGTAGAGAAGGGTGTAATTACAAGTAAGGCGATTACAGAAGATCTGATCAATGATTATCTGGATACGGCGGGACTTCCTGATCCGGATCTGCTGATTCGTACAAGTGGGGAAGAACGATTATCGAATTTCCTGCCATGGCAGCTTGCCTATACGGAGTTCTATTTCACGGATGTGTTATGGCCGGATTTTACGAAGGAAGATCTGCTTACTGCAATTCGATATTATAATGGAAGGGAACGTCGATTTGGCGGGGTGTAATTGTATATGAAAGACCGATTGATCGGGGGCTTTTTTGTAGCAACCATTACTTTGATTACCTTGTTATCCGGAGGTATCGTTACGGCACTGATTTTGATGACGGTTTCGATTTTTGGAATATATGAGCTGATGAAAGTATATTCTTTAGAGAAGAGTCCTTTTATAATACTGGATTATATTGCAACAATCATTCTTTATCTGTTACTGTATTTTGAAAAACAGCAGTATGTAATGCCATTGATCATATTTACAATTATGATATTATTAGTATGTTATGTGGTCTGTTTTCCAAAGTATAAGGATGCAGACATTATGAGGGCTGTATTTGGATTTCTGTATGCATCGGTAATGTTATCGTATGTGTTACAGGTTCGGGAGTTAGAGGGCGGAATGATTCTTTCGTTCTATATATTGATCGCAAGTTGGGGCAATGATGTCTTTGCTTACTTGGTAGGAAGGAAGATTGGAAAACATAAGTTTTCGCCGAAGGTAAGTCCGAACAAGAGTGTGGAAGGCTTTTTTGGTGGAATTATTGGAGCTGCAATATTGGGATTTCTCTTTGGTTACGTATTTTCAGATGGAATTCCATTTTCAGAAGGATATTGTGCGCTGATCGCAGGTTTAACAGCAATTCCTGCTGTGTTTGGTGATCTGGCAGCGTCTGCGATTAAGAGAAACAATGAGATTAAGGATTATAGTCATTTAATACCGGGGCATGGTGGAATCTTAGACCGTTTTGACAGCGTCTATTTTGCAGCACCAATTCTGTATTATCTGATCGTTATGGTCAATACATTGCAATAGGAGATTATTATGAAGAATGTAGCTATATTGGGGTCAACCGGGTCTATTGGTACACAGACATTAGATGTAATACGGCATAATAACGATTTGAAACTGGTTGCAATTTCAGCGGGTAGTAATATTACCTTATTGGAGGAACAGATTCGGGAATTTCATCCCGAATTAGTTGCTGTATGGAGTGAATCAAAGGCGAAGGAATTACGGGTTGCGATTGCAGATGTGCAGCCGGCTTGTAAAGTAGTGTCCGGAATGGATGGATTATTAGAAGTGTCAACCATATCATCATCCGATATTCTTGTGACTGCTGTTGTTGGTATGATAGGTATCCGGCCAACGATAGCAGCCATTAAGGCAGGGAAAGATATTGGACTCGCTAACAAGGAGACACTGGTAACGGCAGGTCATATTATTATGCCGCTTGCAAAAGAGTACAATGTATCAATATTACCGGTAGATAGTGAGCATTCTGCAATCTTCCAGTGCCTGAATGGAGAAAGAGAGAATTCCATTCATAAGATTTTATTAACAGCATCCGGAGGACCATTTCGGGGCAAGATAAGAAAGGATCTGGAGCTTGTAACATTAGATCAGGCATTGCGACATCCGAACTGGTCTATGGGTAAGAAGATTACGATTGATTCTGCAACAATGGTTAACAAAGGATTAGAGGTTATTGAGGCAAAGTGGCTATTTGGTGTGGAACCATCCAATATTGAGGTGGTCGTGCAGCCGCAGAGCGTTATTCATTCTATGGTGGAATTTGAAGATGGTGCAGTGATGGCACAGCTTGGCACACCGGATATGCGGCTTCCAATCCAATATGCACTGTATTATCCAAAGAGAGTGTTCCTGGATGGAAGAAGACTTAATTTTGCAACACTCGGTCATATTGAATTTGAAGCACCGGATATGGATACCTTTTTGGGACTTAAGTATGCATATGAAGCAATTGAGGCGGGCGGAAGTATGCCGACTGTATTGAATGCTGCCAATGAATTGGCGGTTGCCAAGTTCCTGAATAAAAAGGTTCGTTTTCTGGAAATCTATGATATGATACGTTTTTGTATGGATCAGCATAAGTTGATTCCGAATCCGGATGTCGAAGACATCTTAGAGACGGAACAATGGGTATATGAGACAATTGAGAGCAGGTGGATATCATGAGTACCATAATTAATGTTATTATTGGATTGCTTGTATTTGGAGCAATTATTTTCTTTCATGAGCTCGGGCATTTTCTATTAGCAAAGGCAAATGGAATCTATGTCAATGAGTTTGCAGTCGGTATGGGACCGACCTTATTCTCTTTCCGGAAGAAAGAAACAAAGTATTCCCTTCGGGCTATTCCGATGGGTGGATTTTGTGCAATGCTTGGAGAAGAGGAAGAGGTTGCGGATGAACATTCATTTAGTACCAAGTCAGTATGGGCGAGAATATCGGTTGTGATTGCGGGACCGGTCTTTAACTTTATATTAGCATTTATTCTGGCGATCGTTTTGATCGGTCTTTGTGGATATGATAAGCCGGTTATTACGGATTTCTCTGATCAGAGTGCAGCAAAAGAAGCCGGACTAGAGGTTGGAGATGTGATCACCGGGTATAACGGTCATCGGATCTATAACTACCGTGAAGTATTAGTGTATAATCAGTTTAATAAGAGTGGGAAAGAGATCTCTTTGAAAGTAGACCGTAATGGCGAATCGCTGACATTTGACTTTGCTCCACTTAAGACAGAGAATGGATATCTGATGGGAATCTATGGTGGTTCCAGAGAAAAGGGTGGTATTGGTGCAACATTGAAATACAGTGTATTGGAGTTACGATATCAGGTAAAGACAACGATGCTTAGTCTGGAGTATCTGATCAGCGGAAAATTAGGATTCCGGAATATGTCCGGTCCGGTTGGCATTGTGTCTATGATGAATGATACGATCAATGAGGCAAAGGAGAGTGCACAGGGGGATACGTCTGTTGCAGTGATCAATGTAGTGCTTAACATGATCAATTTCTGTATTTTGTTAAGTGCAAACCTTGGTGTTATGAATCTGCTGCCGTTGCCGGCTTTAGATGGTGGAAGAACTTTGTTACTGTTGATCGAGGGAATCTTTCGCAAGAAGCTGCCGACCGAGAAAGAAGCATTAGTCAATGGCATTGGATTGGTATTGTTAATGGGGCTGATGGTGATTGTTATGTTCCAGGATATATTTAAGCTTATCGGATAGGCATGCGGATGATTCATAGAAGGATGATAGGAACTGATAAGATCAGAACGAGCTGATTCAGATAGTTCAATATAGAGGGTGTATAAGATGAGAGAACATACGAAAGTGATTCAGATTGGAGACAGAATGATCGGTGGTGGGAATCCGATCCTCATCCAGTCTATGACGAATACAAAGACCGAAGATGTAGAGGCTACAGTAGCGCAGATCCTGCAGTTAGAAAAAGCAGGCTGTGATATTATCCGTTCTACGGCGAATAATGAGGCAGCAGCGAAAGCATTTTCGAAGATCAAGGAACAGATTCATATTCCGATCGTTGCAGATATTCATTTTGATTACAGACTGGCCATTCTTGCCATGGAACATGGTGCAGATAAGATCCGGATCAATCCGGGTAACATCGGGGGCAAAGAACGGATCAAGGAAGTTGTCGATGCGGCAAAGAAATATCATGTGCCAATCCGTGTTGGTGTGAATAGTGGATCCCTGGAAAAAGAATTAGTTGCCAAATATAACGGTGTCACGGCAGAAGGTATTGTTGAGAGCGCCTTGGATAAAGTGCGTATGCTGGAGGAATTTGATTTTCATGATATGGTGATCAGTATCAAATCATCCGATGTATTGATGTGTGTCAAAGCACATGAACTGATTGCACAGCAGACCAATTATCCATTGCATGTTGGTATTACGGAAGCAGGAACTTTGCTTCGTGGAAATATCAAGTCGGCGGTTGGTCTTGGTATTATTCTTCATGAGGGAATTGGTGATACGATCCGGGTGTCACTGACAGGGGATCCGGTGAATGAAGTTACTTCTGCAAAGCTGATCCTTAAGACATTAGGGCTTCGTACCGGTGGTATTGAGGTAGTATCTTGTCCGACCTGTGGAAGAACATCCATTGATCTGATCGGATTAGCGAATAAAGTAGAGAACTTAGCGGCTGATTATGAGAATCTGAATATTAAGATTGCGGTTATGGGCTGTGTGGTGAATGGACCTGGAGAAGCGAAAGAAGCAGATCTTGGGATTGCGGGAGGCAACGGAGAAGGATTGCTCATCAAGAAAGGTGAGATTGTTAAGAAGGTACCGGAAGACCAATTGTTGAATGTATTAGAGGATGAATTGAAGCATTGGGAACAGTAACAGAACGTAAATCATTTTTTGAGGTATTTCCCGGATTTGAATGTCCACCATCATATCGTGAATTATTCGAACAGGTATATGTCACGAAAGCGGTACTTGTCAAATCCGAGAAGACATTGAAATTACATATAGACAGTAAGATATTAATTCCGAAGCAGGATATTTATGGAATGGAAGATTTGTTGAGTGAGTTTGTCTTTCAGGGCAATATGCGTGTCAAGTTCTACGAGCATTATGATCTGTCCAATCAGTATGATGTGAAGAATCTGACAGATGCCTATAAGGAAAGCATGTTATTTGAACTCTCAGTGGAATCTTCCGTTCTTTATCGTTTGGTGAAAAATGCGGAATGGTTCACGGAACAGTCTGTTATCACGTTAACGTTAGACGATACTTTTCTGGCAAAAACACGGTCAAATGATATCAAGAAATATCTTGAACAGGTCTATAAAGATCGGTTTGACTTTGATATTCAGGTAGGATTTGACTTTACCGAGGAACAGAAAGACGCAATACGCCGGGCTAATGAGCATAAGCTACAGCAGGAAGTACACCAGATCATGGAACAGGTGCGTAAGAACGAGGAAGAGCAGGCTATAGCAGAAGGACATGCATCGTCAGAGGAGAAGAAAGAGAAGGCTGAGAAAGCGGGTGGGACTTCGGAGAAGAAATCTGCCGGAAATGGCGGATTTGAGAAGAAGACGCCAAAGGAGGGTAACTGGGGCAGATCTGCGTATGGACGTACGAAGGTGGCAGATCCGGATGTGATCTATGGAAGAAATGTAGAAGGCGAAGAAGTGGCAATCTCTGCGATTACGGAAGGTCTTGGTGATGTTGTAGTGCGTGGTAAGATCTTTGAGATGGAAGAGAGAGAACTTCGTAATGAGAAATTATTAATCTCTTTTGCAATTACAGACTTTACAGATTCGATTGCCGGTAAGATCTTTGTGACAAAGGATGACTGGGAACTGTTAAAGGGCGACTTTAAGACAGGTGGATTCTATCGAGTTAAGGGTGTGCCTGCCTATGATACCTATGTAAGAGAAGTGACTTTGAATTCCATCACCGGTATTAAGCCGATTCCAGACTTTACGACCAAGCGGCAGGATAATTCCATGGAGAAACGTGTCGAACTGCATATGCATACCGTATACAGCGATAACGATAGCGTGGTAGATGTCGGTAAGATTATCAGCCGGGCGAAGGAATGGGGACACCCTGCGATTGCCATTACAGATCATGGTGTAGCACAGGCATTTCCGGTTGCGAATCATTGCATTAAGAAAGACGACCCGTTTAAGATCATATATGGTGTAGAAGGCTATTTTATTGATGATATGAAGGACTTTGTTGTCCGTCCGAAGGGACAGTCACTAGATGATACCTATGTTGTATTCGATATTGAGACAACGGGATTAAATGCGAAGTTCTGCAAGATCATTGAGATCGGTGCTGTGAAGGTTGAGGGCGGTGAAGTAGTGGAACATTTCTCGGAGTTCATTAATCCTGAGATTCCGATTCCTTATAATATTACAAAATTGACGTCCATTACGGATGAAATGGTTATGAATGCAGAGACTGTTGAAGTGATCCTGCCACGATTCTTAGAATTCATTGGGGATAGTGTAGTTGTTGCGCATAATGCACAGTTTGATACAGGATTTATCAAGAAGTTTGCAAAGGATCTCGGATATACCTTTACGAATACAATAGTCGATACGATGACACTTGGACACGTGTTGTGTCCCGAGCTTGGTAAGTTTACCCTGGATCGTATCTGTAAGCATTTGGGAATCAAGTTAGAGAATCATCATAGAGCAGTAGATGATGCCGGGGCAACAGCAGAGATATTCATTCGTTTCATACAGATGCTCAAAGAACGGGATGTCACAAACTTAGATGAATTGAATGTCTTAGGTGAGACTTCAGAGGACACGATCAAGAAGAGTAAATATTACCATGGCATTATCTTAGCAAAGAATGAGATAGGGCGTGTGAATCTGAATCGGTTGATCTCGGCATCGCATGTGGAATATTTCAACCGAAGACCACTCATGCCGAAGAGTCTGATCGCAAAGTACCGGGAGGGTCTGATCCTTGGTTCTGCCTGCGAGGCAGGAGAGTTATTTCGTGCGATTGCCAGTGATGCGGAAGAGGATGAGATTGACCGGATTGTGAATTTCTATGATTATCTGGAGATTCAGCCGATTGGCAATAATGCATTTATGAAGGCAGAAGACCGCTATCCGAATGTGAATACCGATGAAGATCTTCAGGAATTAAACCGCCGGATCGTGAAGCTTGGTGAGACTTATAATAAGCCGGTTGTAGCAACGTGTGACGTGCATTTTCTTGACCCGGAGGATTCCATCTATCGCGCGGTTATTATGGCGGCAAAGGGATTTAAGGATGCGGACCAGCAGCCGCCTTTGTTCTTCCGTACCACGGAGGAAATGCTTGCAGAGTTCGAATATCTTGGAAGTGACAAAGCACATGAGATCGTGATTGATAATACGATCAGGATTGCCAATATGATCGAGAAGATCTATCCGGTCAGCCCTGATAAATGTCCTCCGGTTATTGAGGATTCCGATAACACATTACGCCGAATCTGTTACGATAAGGCACATGAGATCTATGGACCGGATCTGCCGGAACAGGTTACAAGTCGTCTGGAGAAGGAATTGACATCTATCATTGGTAATGGATATGCAGTTATGTATATTATCGCACAGAAGCTGGTGTGGGATTCTAACGATCATGGCTATCTGGTTGGTTCCCGTGGTTCCGTTGGTTCCTCCTTTGTAGCAACAATGGCAGGTATTACCGAGGTAAATCCGTTAGCGGCACATTATATCTGTCCGAATTGTTATTATGTGGACTTTGACTCGGATCTTGTTAAGAGTTATTCTGGAAGTTCCGGTTGTGATATGCCGGATATGGCATGTCCGAAATGCGGTACGATGATGAAGAAGGAAGGACATGATATTCCATTTGAGACTTTTCTTGGTTTCTATGGAGATAAGGAGCCGGATATTGACCTGAACTTCTCCGGTGAATATCAGGCGTGTGCACATGCATATACAGAGAAATTGTTTGGTAAGGGACATGCGTTCCGTGCCGGTACGATCGGTACGATCGCACAGAAGACTGCAGAGCAGTTGGTATATAAATATTATCAGGAACGGGAGGTCACGAAACGAAGATGCGAGATGGCTCGTATTGCACAGGGCTGTGTTGGGGTAAAGCGTACAACCGGACAGCATCCGGGTGGTATGGTAGTCGTACCGAGTGATCGTGAGATCTATGAGTTTACGGCAATCCAGAAGCCGGCCAATGATGTCAAGACGAACATTATCACGACACATTTTGAGTACCATTCCATTGATGCAAACCTGTTGAAGTTGGATATTCTAGGACACGATGATCCGACGATCATTCGAAGATTGGAGGATCTGACCGGGAAAGATGCCAAGACGATCGCTCTGGATGACAAAGATGTTATGGAATTGTTCCACAGTCCGGAGGTGCTTGGTATCACACCGGAAGATATCAGTGGATGTCAGACCGGTTCCTTAGGTGTACCGGAGTTTGGTACGGACTTCGTTATCCAGATGCTGGTAGACACGAAACCGAAGAGTTTCTCCGACCTTGCCCGTATCTCCGGTCTGTCTCATGGTACGGACGTATGGCTGAATAACGCACAGACGTTGATCGCAGAAGGAAAGACGGACCTGACCAATGCGATCTGTTGTCGAGACGATATTATGGTCTATCTGATCCATATGGGCTTAGAGCCCGGTATGGCATTTAATATCATGGAGAAAGTACGTAAGGGTATTGTTGCTAAGGGTAAATGCGATAAATGGCCGGAGTGGGAGAAGGAGATGCTTGCTCATAACGTGCCGGATTGGTATATCTGGTCTTGTACGCAGATCAAGTACATGTTCCCGAAGGCACATGCGGTTGCATATGTCATGATGGCATGGCGTATTGCCTGGTTCAAGATCAATGAGCCGCTTGCGTATTACACAGCATATTTCAGTATCCGTGCGAAAGCATTTAATTATGAGACGATGTGTCAGGGTGCAGACCGGCTACATGCAGAGATGGCAGCCATCCGGAAGAAACCGAAGAATGAGCAGACCGGTTCTGACGAAGATGCAATGCGTGATATGCGTATTGTGGAGGAAATGTATGCCAGAGGCTACGATTTCATGCCAATCGATCTATATCAGGCAGATGATATCAATTGCCAGATCATAGATGGTAAGATCATGCCGCCATTTACCTCGATCGAAGGTGTTGCGGAGAAGGCGGCTGCGCAGATCAAGGAAGCGGCAAAGGGCGGTAAGTTCATGTCGAAGGAAGATCTGCGGCTGCGGGCGAAGATTGGTAAGTCGACGATCGAGAAAATGTCAGCACTTGGAATTCTTAATGGATTACCGGAATCGAGCCAGTTGAGTATCTTTGATTTTGCTAATTAAAAAAGTGTAGAAAATTGTGAAAAAAGGGTTGACGATTTGCTGAATGTTTGTTATACTAGGCAAGTCGTCAAGCGACAAGGCCAATTGGTCAAGCGGTTAAGACGCCGCCCTCTCACGGCGGAAACAGGGGTTCGATTCCCCTATTGGCTGTTCGTCAACAAATGCAGTGTTTACAAGGTTTGTAGGCACTGTATTTTTTATTCCACTCAGATTTCCACTCACTTTTCCACTCAGTTCACCATTTAAACAATCAACTGCATTCCGGCAAGTATCGGCATTTACATGAACATATCTATTCAAAGTAAATACAACAGAAGTATGCCCCAGAAGATCACTAACAATCTTCGGAGAAACATTACAGTTAATCAAACGACTAGCAAACGTATGACGGAGCGCATGAAGTCCCTTATAAGGGATACCTACATACTCACATATTTTTATGAATCGATTCAAAAAAGATGAATAAGTCAAATAGCTGCCATTACCATTACAGACTATATATTCAGATGTACTATTTTCACGAAAATACAAGATACATTCATTCGCTACCATGTTCAAAGGCACAGACCTATTACTTTTTAGCGTCTTAACAGAAGTAATATCCGTCTTATAATGTTTACTGGAATCTTCACGATCACGAATATACACAAGTGTATCATGCACATTCAATGAATTATTCTTAATATCACTAAATTTCAACGCAAGCAATTCCGAAACACGCAATCCGGTATTCAACAAGAGGATATAAGCAGGAGCATAACGGAAGAGACGCATTTCTTTCTTGCTAGGATTAGAAAGCACAGACCGAATACCATCTTCCAGACGCCTGCACTCATCATCCGTATAGATCTCAATATGTTTCGTATCCGTATCTGCACGGGGAAGAACCAACAACCCGGCAAGATCACATTCAATTAATTTCTTACGATATGCATACGACAACACAGCACGGAGCAAGTCATAGTCTTTTTTCAACGTAGATTTACTATATTTTTTTGCAATTTTTGCAAGAAAACTTTGACAAAGAGAATCATCCAGCTTATACATTTCAACGTCTATACAAGACTTCTTGAAATGCAACGCAGTACGTTCAAGACGATCAAAGGAATCATCCTTAACTACATGATATTTATATGTCATAAGATAATTCATTGTCAAATCATAGAACTTAATTGAAGATTCCGCTTTTATATTTCCATACAAAACAGTTAAAGCAAAATCATTCATTAAATTCTGACATTCTTTATCAGACAGAATAAAATCACCAACAAGATCTTTTACATAGAATGTCTTGTGTTGATTATTAATAGATACACGACCGTAACTATAGCCATCCTTACGATGTGTTATAGAGCCATAATCTTTCATAGAATACCCCACTTTCCGCACGTCCGGCAGTCGGTGCGCCGATATGGCGCATACCGCCATTGCCTGTCCGAGCTATTTTGTAATACGTTTTTTCAATTTACGTTTAGGAGAATTAAGCAATCGAGGATCACCAGCATTTCCCTGAAGCGTAAGAGCATCTGAATCCGATATGAAGTCGCCATCTTCACATTTCTTAGAGATAGATTCGACCATAGCATTAGTATCATAATTTTCATAATCTTCATTACTTGTATAATGATACCGAACCTTGAGAGGTTTTACTAAATTCAAATTAGTACAATTTTCAATTTCCCAAGCGTCAAAAACCTTGATCTGTTGGATTCGCAATGGTTTAAAATATGCACATTCATATACGGAAGTAGTTACCTGGCGCAATAATGCATCCATATGACCGAACCGTTGAGCAGTCAAATATATACCGATCTTATGATGACGGGATGTAAGAATAGTATTCAATGCTGGAGTAGAAAAGTTATTCTTGAACTCACGGGAATTGAAAACAACGGACGCTTCATCTATCAAGAAGAGGTTCACCGTTCCAAAATCTGTATACTGACAATCTACTAACTGCTGCAATGAAGTTAACTTGATATAAGGGATAGACAAGTCGACATTCGAAAATACGTTAATAACTTGTTGTACCCATTTTTCACGTTCAAAATCATATACCATTTGACCATTATAACGATCATATTGACGAGTAATAAACCTTACACATTCCTTAGTCTTACCTTGACCAAATAATCCGGTATAGGCAATTATACGACCGAATGACGGACATTCTCTCCAGCGATGGTACTTAATATATTTGAATAAATCCGGAAATATACCAATAATAATTTTATGTAAATGTGTCAACAAAAATCGAAACAAAGGAAACATCATGCAAAAGCAAAATCCAAAAAACAATAAATAACCCATATTAAAACCTCCTCAACCAATAAGAACATATACCGAACATTTCAAGAAGCAATGCAATCACTACAAAGCGTATAATCACAGAAGCATCTAAGACCGTCGCATTCATTAAATCTCCAATAATATCCATATTATTCACGCCCCTTTTTGTAAAATTTGGATAAGCAAGTGAAAAGCAAGTCCAATATCCATATCAAAAGGACAAACCAAAAGAAAGTAAGCCCTAAATTAAAGCTAAGACAAGCAAGAAAATACCAATCCCGATTAGTAATCACCTCAGGAATGGAAGTTATATACTGAAAAGTAGTTAAATCCATAAAATCACATCCTTTCTAATTACTAGAGCAATACCATGCAACCAAGACAATAAGTGCAATTGCTACAACAAAAACTATTTCATAAAAATGAATATCTGCAACCATTCAATCACCATCCAATCAATGCAACAAAGCACGAAGTAACACCGCAGATATTGCAGCCAAACACAAAAAAACAAATATATGCCAGAAAGAAATAGTATAACCGTAAATATGCAATGGTGCTTTCATTAAATTAAAAAACCATAAAAAAACTTGTCTAAACGTATCCACAAAAACCACCTACCCAAATACAAGATTTTTTAGCAAACCGATAAGCATTACTAATATAGTCATGGAAATAGCTGCTTTAATAAGCGTCCAGACACTAGCCGGAATATAAGAGAAAAGACCAGACATAAGCGCTATAATACCATTGCTACCAAGCAAGCCAAAACCAGAAGTTATGAATGCCTTAAGATCTTTAATACTGGAAGTCAATCCATTACTACTAGTAGACGAATCACTATTATTAGCATTATCAGTGTTATCTTTAACCCAATCATAGAAATCATTACTTCCGGGGTTTGCATCATTAGTAGATGGATTTGAATCTTCGTTATATTCATCAGATTTTTGAGTATTTCCATTGAGATCTGTCTCACGTGCGGTAGCTTTACCGTCCTGACCTAACTGAATTTCAACCCAATTAGAAACCTTGTTACCTTTTCGGTTACGAACACGGAATGTAATAGAGTAGCAATCATCCATAGAAAGACCAAGAGAAGTACGAGCTGACGAAAGCCAATTAACACCTTGAACTTTGTTAACAACGTCCAAAATCATGGCAGCAGAATCATAATTGTACTTAATATTATCACGCCAATCATACCAACTAGAATCAATACCATTTTCAGTATTTTGCTTTTTATCAAGATAATTAAATTTGAATTGTGCATCATATGTAAGATCTTTCATTTCCGGAATCGACCAACTAAAAGAAAGTAATTTATCGTGGAATACCTTTTGAATTGTGCCGAAAGAAAATTCGCCAGAAATTTTTAAATCATGCGGCGGTTCAATACTACCATCATTTTCAGTATTATCATCGTTAATCGCACCGGAAGTATCACCATTTTCAAGATATGTATTAATAGCGTCAGTATCTCCAGCTTTGAATATAGGCAAAGTCGAAGAAAAATGACCCGTATCTTCTTCTCCATAATAATCATAATAGTATCTCTCAAAGCCAGTAGATATCTTACTATTAGAAAGATCTGGATTCTTATTATCATTATAGACATAAAACAAACGATATGATTGATTATTAAGACTTTTAGACGTACAAACAAATTCATAAGGAGTCCATGAAAGACTACCGGATGACTGAACATCATGTTTTAACCAGTACGCACATCCATCAGACGCTGCAAAAAATCCTTTCCAAACCCATTGCTTATCTACTTTATCATTCTTTTGTTCATGCAAACAATCAAAAGTACCCTTAATCCTACGTCCTTTATCATCCAACTCAGGCGCAGCATCATACCAATCCTGCTCATCATCGCTAGAAGTAGAATCTGCTGCATACGTTCCAACCGTTGGAACAAGACATAGACACATTATCAAAAGTAACTTCAACAACTTACCTTTCAACTTTTCACATCCTTTCAAAAATTGAACAAAAAAATAAGGGCATGGCGCACGTATCATATACACCATGCCCCCATTGATTAATATTAATACTAGCGCGCGGCACTCTTAAAGTAAGAGAATGCAGCAATACCAGCCGGAACTAACGTACCAAGTCCGAAAACGGCAGCTAACACAGGGTTAGCAGTTACAAGATCGAAAGCCCATTTTACTACCTTTGTGCCAACATCCAACATAGAAGTTACATCCATGCTAGAAGCGGCTTCTAATGCCATAGTACCCATTTCATTCACCTTTTAACCTTTCATAATATTATTTCTTAACTTCAACTGTCGGGACGTCTCCAGCGACAATGTGCACACCGTTTACATAGGCTTTACCGTCAAAGCCACGACCATATGTAAGCTCAACACTATTACCAACGGCAATATCTGCCGGGCAAGCTTGACCAGATACATATTCAACCTGAGTACGAGAACCAACTCCATATTTTGGATCCGAAAATGCACTTGATAAATGCAACATCTTATATGGCTTTCCAGCCTTAGACTGTCTATACTCGATACCTACAACTAAAAATTGATTATTCATAATAAAATACCTCTTTCTACTAATATTTCCCACGCTGACCGGGTGGAAATCGGTAAAATGCATTTTATGTATTAAAAGGCAAAATGCCATTTAACTATGAAGGAGAAGGGCGGTGTTACTAGAGTTAAGCACTCAATGCATAAATTGGTTAATCAGTACATACACGCTTAATAAGTATTACTGATCTCCAATGCTACTAAAGAAACGCACCGCCGAAACATGAACTACAACATAACTTTATCATACTTACTATTTTCTGTAGACTTTTCAAAGATCAAATATTCTTCATGTGTGCAAGTATGACCATTAAACCCTATATGATTTTCCGTAATGCTAAAATATCCATAATTTCCATCCATTAGCATTACCAGTACCATATCTAACTTGTCACCATAATAAAAATGATCTATAAAAGCAACATCCAAAAATTCAAAGATAAAATCTTCCCATTTTTTTATAAGTGCTTTATGCTTTTCTGTAATTTCATAACCATTTGCTTTTATTCTAATATCTCTCATAACAATACCCCTTTCTATATTTTGGGGGTAGCCACCGCCGAAGCGGTGACGACCTCACTTCATAGCAAATTTTCTATCTAAAATTGAATAAAGCAGCATGTATTTATCAAAATTCAATACATCAAGTGAAAATAAGAAGCCAACAAGATCTATACACTTTAAATACATATGACTATCCATATAATAATCAGAATCCTGATTATAATATCGTTCGCAATAGACCTTAAAATAGATCATTGCTTCATGTACTAGCTCACAACGTTTAAATGTTTTCTTAACCATATTTTATTTACCCCCTGGAAAATGATTTCTTTACCACTGAATTTGTGGTAATATTTATTAGTTGCTATATACATATTATATAGACTATGTACGTATATGTACATAGTCAAAAAATAACAAATATTTTGCAGTACAATATGTACGTAATTGTACATATTGACCAAAAGGGGGTAAAAATGATAACATATGAAAAACTATTTATAGTTTTAGAAAAAAAAGGAATATCGCAAAACCAAGCAATAAAACAAGGTATAGTAAATAATAGAAGTCTTAATGCATTGAAAAATAATAAAAATGTAACAATGGCAACAATAGACAATATCTGTAATATGCTTGACTGCGAACCAGCCGACATTTTAACATTCACAAAAGATAAGAGGGAAGAGAAATGAGCGCAGAAGGAATACTAACATTAATCGGATTATTAATACCAATAATATTAGTAGCCTACTACATAGTAGACAAAAAAGAAAAAGAAAAAGAACGAGATAATATGATGGATGTTAAAATGAAAAACACTCCACCAATCACCGGAGATCTAACAGATGAAGAATATAAGAAACAAGTTCTCAACATGCTTAATCTGATCAACACGAATCTACTGGATCAAGAAATTAAACAAAACAGAATAATCGAACATCTGAAAGATATTCGATTTTGTGTAAATTTTATTACGATCGTAATATTGATCAATATAATAATATCCATAATTTTATTCATAGCAAAAGTCTACATTGGTGCAAGCGTAACATCCGATCTATTCGATATCTTACAAATGTTTTAAATGAAATTGCCCCGCTGGAAAAGCGGAGCAATTTTTTTTACAACAATTTCTCAAAGAGAATAATAAGTAATAATGCTATTATAAAACACAACATACCAATAACTATACGTTCATTCAAATAATCACCTACTTTTCAATAACTTCAATCCATTAGCAACAGTATAACAAGCACTTCCTAAGAATCGGAACAACTGTACCAACAAATTAATCATGACGATCACCTCTATTCTTAAAGAAAAATATTAAGTCTTGCACAAAAGGAGCAAATTTAATAATAAAAATCACCTCACATAAACATTTTCTCATCCGGCAGCGTGCCGAAGATCTCACCAGTATCACGATCATAGGCAGACTCAAAAGTATCTTCCATGCGATATCCTTTACGGTAATCATCCAACGATACAGGTTGACCGCCTATTTTATTCTTAATTTCTTCTAGAGCGTCAGGAGATAGGAAATCAAAAAATGACTGCCCACCGTAATCGTTCTGGAAATCAAATGCAAATTCAGAATCTAGGAACTGACCTTCTTTCACAACTTCTGCTTTTTTCAATCCTTTAGAACAATAGTATAAATGATTACCTAATTCCGTAACGTTCTTGGAAAGGTCCTTAGTCAGGTACTTGCACATATACAATACAGAAGCTTTTTTATTGCGGATCGGCTCAAATATGTTATACCCGAACCGCTTTTCACATTCCGGAAAATAATATAACAATTCATTATTCCGTAACTTCTTAACTATGTAAGGCGGAAGAGCACGGTTACCATGCAGATCGAATAATTCAAGCCGATCATATGGCAACCCCATGATAAAACCGTGCATATGCCAGCAACCGTCTTCATGCTGTTCTGGAATAAATAGATATTTGATATCTGCATTTTTTCGCCGATTATAATTCTGGATAAAATAACCTAGATCCCTAACAAACAATTTCAAATTATTACGATCATATTTCTTAGGATCCAAAGTAAGCGTGACGAAAAAAACAAAATTATTGCACAAGACATACTCCAGGATCTTATTACGTGCACGACAGATATTATTTTTAAGCTTTACATCGTCTGGATTATCTTTTACTTTTTCATTGCCACGACCTGAAGAGAAATAATCGACACGAGTTATTTTTTCAATATTAGTATAGACATCCAAATGATAGCCATTTCTACGACATACACGATCAATTATTATATCCGTATTCGAATCAATCGCTTCATATCCTTTTTTTCTTACGGAATTACACTTAATTAATTTATAACTATTGCCTAACCGTTTCAGGTAAGCATAATCACGCAATTCAATATTATCAGTAAACAACAAAACACCCCCATTTTTAAGACGTGACAGAAAAATGATACTAGGTCAAGTCCTATATAACATTATTAATATATATTAATGTTTCAAAGAACAGCCAGAAGGACAAGAATACTTACAATAATTACACTGGTTTTTATGGTTGCAAATAAAACATTCAACGTCAGATTTAGCACGATCTGTTAACTTACAAAAACGGCAGCCATGACGATTATAGAACGCATGTTTACAAGAAAAATTAATACATCCATACATAAAAAAATCACTCCAATCAATAAAATAATTAATCACCTACCCTAACCCAAGTATTACTAATTTATCCGCTACGCAGATAAAAGTAATACTATCCCTTTCCCTACATGACACAAGTGAGGGAAAGGGAGCACGCACACAGCTTTTACACATTTTCACTAGAAAAAGCCGTATCAGACAGTCGCACTAAGTGCGCCCTAAAAAGGGCTTACTAAGTGCTTTGTGCCAGCTTAGACACTAAGCATTTTACACCTAAAGAAAGCCGCCAAAAATTCACTCTGCAACAGGAGATTTACACTCACTTTACACTCACTTTTTTCAATTTTTTTGGAAATAACAGTTGACAAAAAACCTAGACTTTGATAGAATCGTTTTCAGTTAAGGGGCTCGATTCCCCTATTGGCTGTTATCTGCGAAAGCAGATTGCATTTATTTAACTTTATATGTTGGTTACAACAGTTATGGCCAATTGGTCAAGCGGTTAAGACGCCGCCCTCTCACGGCGGAAACAGGGGTTCGATTCCCCTATTGGCTGTTGTCTAAGAAAGCAAGCATCTTTAAGATGCTTGTTTTTTGTTGTAAAAATATATGCCTAACAGTAGGTTAAATAAAACGCAATTTGTTACGTTTTATTTATGAAATATTGTTATAAAACGTAATAGATTGCGTTTTAATTATGTATAGAGTTGTGTTAATTTTCTGTGTTATCTCATGTATTGACGAATACATTTATAAATGTTAATATATGGTAAGTAAATAAGTTTGGGGGAACTTATAACAGATAGGGATTATCTTTAGAAAATTAATACGAGGGGGGATAAGTGTATGAAGGATTATAGTTTGACAAGATAGCAGTATTCACGGTGTGTGGGTGCTGCTTTTGTGCATATAATGAATGATAAAAGAACGTAAGGAATAGCGGAGGAAAAATTATGAATGATCATAGTATAACGAAAGTAGTTTGTAGAGTATTTACCCTAATCTGTTACATAGCAATTGCGGGCGGAGCGTATTTAGAACCAGAATTAGTAGATGATTCTATTATGGATATGGTATCGGAGAATATCCGGATGATTGTTATTGTATTGGCGGCAATTTTGGTGCTGCTCATGATTGTATCTTTGGTTATCAAATATAAAATGGAAGATCAATCTAAGGTGAATGTATATCGTGTAGTTGATGTTATGGCAAGAATTCTATTTACCTTGCCTACGGCATTGATATTGGATCTGTATGTTGGAAGATGGCTGGCAGCAGATGCAATTGTATCATTTGCTGCAGGAGTTGTTATCTTCTTTGTGATCAATGCGATTCTTAAGTTTACCCTTCAGGAGACGATGAGTGTAACATTTATGAAATCGGATGCGTTATAGATGCGATCTTAAGAGATATAAAGTGATGGATGTATTTGGACAATGAGGAGAGAATACTATGTTTGCTTTGAGGGAACCATTTGAAAAACTGAAGATGGTATATATTCAACTCTGGTCAATATATAATGAACGGAAAGAAGTTATAACACCAGAGGGCATTACAATCAAGATGAATGAATTAGATAATAGTGATGCAATCATGAATCTTGATGTGGATAAAAGAAATTTGCCATGTAATCAACGCGGATGGGTTAGAGAAGAAATGGTTGTATTAGTTTCCGAATATTTCAGAACAAAAAATCTATCTAATAGCGAACAAAAACGCAGTATAGAAAGAGTAAGTCAAATATTGCGAAAAAGGGCAATACAGGACGGTGAAAATATCAGCGATGTGTTTCGGAATATAAATGGTATTAGCATGCAGTTTGGATGTATAAAAAAGTTTGATAAAGATATAGAAAGTAAAGGATTAGGAAATGGAAGTAAATTGATGCAGGAAATTGTTAATGAATATTTTATTTCGCCGGAAACAATTCAGAAGGAAGCGGAATGTGTTATAATGAGAGTACTATCAGAAAAACATTAAAGGAGAACATAAGATGGCAAAGGGAACAACAACAGTTGGATTTGAAGAAAAGTTATGGCTTGCTGCAGACAAGTTACGTTCAAATATGGATGCAGCGGAATATAAACATGTTGTACTTGGACTTATATTTTTAAAATATGTTTCAGATTCATTTGAAGAGAAATATAACAAACTCTTAGAAGAAGGTTATGGGGACGAAGAAGATCGGGATGAATATCTTGCTGACAATATTTTTTATGTGCCAAAGGAAGCAAGATGGAGTGAGATACAGAAGCATGCGACAAGCACAGATATTGGTAGTGTGATTGATAAGGCGATGGACGCAATCGAGAAAGAAAATGGTTCGCTGAAAGGTGTACTCACTAAGAATTATTCACGTCAAGAGTTGGACAAGACTCGTCTTGGCGAATTAGTAACGCTTTTTTCGAATATTGAGGTGGGATCAACCGCGGCACAGGAAAGAGATGTATTGGGTCGTGTGTATGAATACTTTCTTAGTAAATTTGCCAGTGCAGAAGGTAAATTAGGTGGAGAATTCTATACACCGTCTTGTATTGTTCGTACACTTGTAGAAATGATTGAACCATTTGAAGGACAGATTTTTGAAAGTAAGACTCGTTATTTAATACAATTTAATGTTGCATAGCCCTTGAGGTGTCGAGGTGTCGTTTGAGGTGTCGGTTCCGTACCGGCTTGTTTTTTTATACGGAGGTTTGGTACATGCCAACAATTACAAAGGAGTGTTTAGATGAAAGCGGAGCTGGATAGATATATAAAAGCCTGTGTAAAGGATTATTGTGCTTTTACTGGTGAATCAGATTTTCCTGATTTTGAAGTAAGAACAAAGCATATTACACTGGATAAGTCAAAGAAGCAGGGCTTTGATTCGTGGGCAGCTACTTTTTATGATGTGCCTACAGGTAAGCATACTTTAGAAGTGTGGGAGAATGTTTTTCTCCCTCAATTAGGAGCAGATTACCTGATGTTTCATGAATTGACACACATCGCAGATGCAGAAAAGTATTCACAGCAGGACAAATTAAAACACATGAGTAATCGAGGATATACGGAATATCATGCTGCTCAGATTGATTTCATGAAGCTTTTAGGTGTGAAGAAGATTAGTGACACTTTTTCTTTTTCGATGACGCAGAAATTTGAAACTGTTGGAGGCGAGAAAACAGCCTTACAGTTCACCTTGGCTCCACATGACCTTGTTGTAAGTTTGATTGAAAGAGATGACTTTCCAGCAAATATTGAAACTTTAGCAACTACATTTGGATTGATTTTTAATTATTATGGCCGTAGAGCTATTTGCAAAATGCATTCTACGGACTTCAAAGATGAAATAGATAATTCAGCAATTGAGAAATTTTTGGGGCTAGATACTGTAAAGGCACTTGATACTTTCATGCAAGGCTGGTTTGGACCAGAAAAAGTAGCAATGATAGACATGTTGTATGGTCGTATGGTTGTGTCTTTAGCTCAGAATTACAAGCTGGGATAAAAAACGCAACTTCAAGTTGCTAGATACAACTTCAAGTTTTCGATTTTTTCTTCCACACCAAATAAAATGTAATCAGAAAGAGAGGTGATTGATATGTTTGGAGAGAAGCTAAAAGCTAGAAGAGAAGAAAAAGGACTGTCCCAAGACGACGTGGCCGATTTCTTCGGTGAGAACTTCAGCCGTCAGGCTGTATCTAAATGGGAGCGTGACGGTAGTTATCCAGAAGTAGAGAAGCTACTCGTGCTGGCAGCTAAACTTGACATCTCACTCGATGCGCTTTTTGAAGACGAATTGAACTATTTGAAGAAGAAGCAACCAGATGAGTTTTTGAAAAAATATCCGGGTGTACTTGCTGGACTTCAAGCATTTATCGACAACTTGGAATAATTATAATTGCGGAGGTTATCCTATGGAAGAAAAAAGAAATGTATTCAGTGATGAAGTAGCTATTAAAATTGTTGATAGTGTTAAGGAAATTATCCTTGAGCTTATAAAGAGGACACTACCTGCAAATCCTCAAATTGAACAGAAGTAAAAAACAGCCTCACTACCGGAGTAAAATCCAGCGGTATATCTTGATAGGTATGCCGCTTTTTTAGCTGGTATTTTTATGGGACACATGATTTGTTATTATATGGTTATAGGGAACCTGAAATAGGATATGGGATGAATAAAGTCTTACTTTCAGAATTCAAGCATATGTGTTATAATACCCGTATCATTTACAAATCTTTTTTGTCGTAGGGGGATGAGAGGGATGCCAAGAGGAAAGAATCAGAAATTAAAATTATTATATCTTGCCAAGATCATGTTGGAAGAGACGGATGATACCCATTCGCTTACTATGACACGGATTCTTGATAAGTTAGCGGCTTATGATATTGAGGCGCAGCGCAAGAGTGTCTATGATGATATAGTAGCATTGGAAGATTTCGGAATTGAGATCATCAAGGAACAGGTTGGTAAGATGACGTATTATCATGTCGGTAGCCGGGAATTTGAGATTGCAGAACTTAAGTTACTGGTAGATGCCATTCAGAGTTCGAAGTTTATCACAACGAAGAAGACAAGTGAATTAATTGGGAAGCTTGCCAGGCAGGCAAGTATATATAATGGCAAGATTCTGAAGCGGGAAGTGTATGTAACCGGAAGAATCAAGAATATGAATGAGAGTATCTATTATATAGTGGATGAGATACATAATGCCATGAATAGCAATAGTCAGATTACATTTCGTTATTATAGCTGGAATGTGGATGGTAAGGCGGAATTGCGGCATCATGGTAAGTTATATACGGTAAGCCCATGGATGCTGCTGTGGGATGATGAGAATTATTATCTGATTGCCTATGATGAGGATAGCCGGATGATCCGGCATTACCGCGTGGATAAGATGATGGATATCCAGAGCATTACCCGACACCGGACGGGAGAAGAGGCATTTCTACAGCGGCATATGGCATCGTATTCCCGGACACGTTTCGGTATGTTTGACGGGAGGGAGGTTAAGGTTACACTGCTTTGTGAGAATGCTATGTCGAATGTGATCTATGACCGATTTGGCAAGGATATACATGTCCGTAAGGTGGATGAAGAACATTTTGAAGTCAATGTTGATGTTGCGGTAAGTGATAACTTTCTCGGCTGGATTATTGGAATTGGCAGTGTGAAGATTACCGGACCAGATTCAGTAGTAGAGCGGATGAAGGATATTGCCGCACGATTGATGGAGACATATATGTGAGTCACAACAGATTACAGTTGATATATAGAAGGGATGATTGCATATGGATTCGGAATCAAATGAGAGCAAGAGCAGGTCTTATATTATAATTCTTGTGATGGCTGCTGTACTGGTGATCTTGTTATATCTGATCTATTCCTCGGCGGAGCAGGAGAAGAATTCGTGGAATGAGAGTGTAACAACGCAGACAACGACGGAGATGGTACAGTACTGTATTGTGAATGGCTGCCCAAATGAGATGGCGGAGGATAGCATCTACTGTGAAGAGCATAAGAAACAGAAAGAGTTAGAGAAATCCCAGACTACGGAGGCAATCAAGAGTTCCTTCCCGGACAATCTGAATGGAGATAAGAAGACAGAATCTACACATCGCCATTCTTCTAGTTCAAATAAGAATACGCAGGCAACAACAACGGAGTTCGATCCGGAGGATCATGATATTGAGGGATATTATGAGGATAACAAAGGCGATTATGAGAACTACGAGGATGCCTATGATGGTTTTGAGGATGATGAGGATAGCTGGGAGGATTATTAAGGAAAGAATATATTTGACGTAATTTAATAAAGAATATATTTTTAGTATAGTAGATAGAGTTTATTGTTAGAGATTGACGTGTACTATGCGTTTTTCTTTTAATTTTTATGATGTTTCGGTAACATAAACTCCTAAAATTGATATGAGTATTTTGTAGTAGTATAGTATAATTATAATAATTATTTAAAGGAGGTTATATCTATATGAATACCAATAATTTTAACGATTTTATTGCAATATCACCGCTTAGTAAGACAATTCGGAATGAATTAAGACCAACTGAATGGACAAAACAACATATAGAAGAAGATTTAATTATCTGTGATGATGAATTAAAAGCAGAGAAACGTCCGGAATTAAAAGAATTAATGGATGAATATTATAGGGAGTTTATAGATGAAGTTCTGACACAAATTGGAGAATGTGGAATTGAATGGGAAACTCTATTTGAGGCAATGAAGGAAAGTATTAAGTTGCAAACTTCTGAAACGCGAAAAAGACTTATTAAGATACAAACAGATATTCGTAAACAAATATATGATAATTGTGCTAAGAGAGATGAGTTCAAGGATCTCTTCAGTGCAAAACTCATTACAAAGAGGTTGCCAGAATATTTGGAAAAAAAGCAGGGGAAAGATGTTTCTACAGAGTTAGAAACAGTAAAACTTTTTGAAAGATTTGCAACGGCATTTAGTGATTACTTTAACACTAGAAAAAATATATTTTCAAAAGAAGATATATCGACATCAATTTGTCATAGAATTGTTCATGATAATGCAGCAATCTTCTTTGATAATATCAATACATTTGCACGTATTAGAAAAAATGCGGAAAAACAGATTGAATGTATAGAGGAAAATAATGAAAAAGTAATGGGTGATAGTAAATTGGCAGATATTTTTTCATATGATTTTTACAATTATGTGTTGAGACAATCGGACATTGATTACTATAATTTGATTTGCGGAGTTGTTAATGAATACATGAATCTTTACTGTCAGCAAAGAAAAGAACCAATAGCAATGTATCGGATGAAGAAATTTCATAAACAGATTTTATGCAAGTCGGAATCTGCATTTGAGATTCCACGTATGTACGAAAATGATGAAGAGGTTTATTGTGCGATTAATTCGTTCATTAGTATGTTGAGAGAAAGATCTGTTATAAATAGACTGATAGATATTGGTGAGAATATTCCTTCTTATGATTTATCCAAAATATATATTAAGACAAAGATAGTGTCCAATGTCTCTATGTATATATCGCACCAGTGGAATTTAATTGAATTATGTCAAAGACGTGCATTGGATAAGAAATATAAAGGAAATGAAAATAAAATTAATAATGAGTTAAAGAAGACAACATATTACAGCATACAAGATCTGATAAATCTTGTTAATCAATACTATGTTGAGTTAGATAATTGTCAACTTGAGCATGAGGTAGTTGATTATATATACCAGATAGCAGATACAGCACAATTATTAGAATTAAAAGAATTTGAAGTCGATTCAGATACATCACTTCTGTCTGATGAGGAAACTGCAACAGAGATAAAAGAATACTTAGATAAATTAATGAAGATATATCATATGCTTGATTGCTTCTATATAGATGATTTTGTTGACAAGGATATTCAGTTCTATAGTAATTTGGATGAAGTATATGACGATATGAATGGTTTGGTAAGCCTTTATAACAAGGTTCGAAATTATGTTACTCAGAAATCATATAATAATAAGAAAATCAAACTTAATTTTGGAATCCCGACACTTGCGGCAGGTTGGTCGTTAAGTAAAGAATTTACGAATAATACAATACTTCTTATGAAAGAAGGCAAATATTATCTGGCGATATTTAACCCGAAGAATAAACCATCTTCTGACATTATTGCCGGTAAATCATTAATAGAAGATGGTAATTATTATAAAAAGATGGTATATAATCTTCTTCCGGGAGCAAGTAAAACATTACCGCATGTATTTATTTCATCAAAGGTCTGGCTTGAAAGCCATAATGTACCAGAACATATATTGAGAGGATATGCTCAAAAGAAGCATTTAAAGTCGTCAGCTAATTTCGACATACAGTTTTGTAGAGAACTAATTGATTATTTTAAGGAATGTATAAGAATTTATCCAAACTATTCTTGCTTTGATTTTTCTTTCTCTGATACGAGCGATTATAATGATATATCTGAATTTTACAGAGAGGTGGAACAGCAGGGGTATAAAATTGATTGGGTGTATATTAGAGATGAAGATATTAACAAACTAGATCGTGAAGGAAAGATATATCTTTTTCAGATATATAACAAGGATTTTTCAGAGGGAAGTAAAGGAACTGATAATTTGCACACAATGTATCTGAAAAATATCTTTAGTGAAGAAAATCTGAAAGATGTTGTAATAAAATTAAATGGTGAGGCGGAATTGTTCTTTCGGTCAGCTAGTATAAAAAATCCTATTACGCACAAGAAAGGTTCTAGCTTAGTGAATCGAACATATATAGAAGATGGAGTGTTGCAATCAATTCCTGATGAATTTTACTATGAGATATATAATTATTTGAACAAGAAAAATTGCGAACTTTCGAATAAAGCGAAGGAATATATGGATAAGGCCTCCTTGTATTCAGCTACTATGGATATAACAAAGGATCGTAGATATACCGTTGATAAATTTTTTGTTCATTTGCCGCTAACAATTAATTTTAAGGTGCAATCCGAAATTAATCAGAATGATAGGGTATTAAAGTATATTGCACAATGTAAGGATATGCATATTATTGGTATTGATCGAGGAGAACGAAATCTATTGTATGTGTCGGTTATAGATTTGAATGGTAATATTATAAAACAGAAATCATTCAATATAATAGAAAGTCGTGAGAAGGATAAAGTAAGGAGGTATGATTATAAGTCAAAGCTTGTTGAAAGAGAGGATGAGAGACAGCAATCTCGTAAGAATTGGAAAAAGATTGGCAGAATTAAAGATTTAAAAGAGGGGTATTTATCTCAGGTTGTTCATGAGATTTGTAATATGGTTATTGAGTACAGTGCAATTGTTGTGATGGAAGACTTGAATTATGGTTTCAAAAGAGGTCGGTTTAAGGTTGAAAGACAAGTGTATCAGAAATTTGAGACAATGTTAATTAATAAGCTTAATTATCTGGTGGATAAGAAAAAAATTGTAGATGAGGCAGGTGGTTTGCTGCGAGGATATCAATTAACTTATATTCCGGATAAGATAACCAATGTTGGAAAACAATGTGGTATTATTTTCTACGTTCCAGCCGCATACACATCTAAAATTGATCCAACAACCGGTTTTGTTAATGTATTTCATTTCGCAGATTTAACGACAGTAGAGAAACGGGAACAATTCATATATAACTTCGATTCTATCCATTATGATACTAATAAGAATCTATTTTGTTTGTCGTTTGATTATAATAATTTCATAACACATAATACGCGATTAGCAAAGACGAAATGGACAATATATGTTCACGGTGAGAGAATCAAAAAGTATAAGGGGAATTATGGATTTGATGACGAGTTCGTTAACATCGAAGAAAATATAAAGAGGCTTATGTATAATAATGGTATTGATTATAGTGATGGTCATAATATTATAGCGGATATATCTGATTTAGATGCCGATAATAGGAAAAACATGATAGCGGACTTGATTGATATTATAAAATATACCGTGCAACTTCGTAATAGTACATCTGACAATAAAGTCTCTACTCATGAACAATGGGATAGAATAATTTCTCCTGTTATAAATGAATCGGGTATTTTCTATGATTCAAATGATTATATTGAAAGGGATAATGCGGAACTGCCTAAAGATGCAGATGCTAATGGAGCATATTGTATAGCGTTGAAAGGTCTTTATGAGGTGAAACAGATTAAAAGGAATTGGCGTGATGATATGAAATTTAACAGAGAACTACTAAAAATAAGTCAGGTCGATTGGTTTGATTTTATCCAAAATCATAGGTATTAGAGATGGAGGATTTGATATTAATTTCTAATTTGAATGATTTTATATTTTGTCCGGTCTCAATATATTTTCATATGTTATATGGAAGTGCAGACAAGTTGACGTATCAATCTAGATATCAAATTGACGGAACAAAGGTGCATGAGACGGTGGATAAAGGAAAATATTCTACAAAGAAGAATGTTTTGACAGCACTTGATGTATATTCAGAAAAATATGGATTTGTTGGCAAGATAGATATATTTGATGCAACCCAAAAGTTACTAATAGAGAGAAAAAAACATGTGAGTCAAGTATATGATGGATATGTTTTCCAGTTATATGCACAGTATTATGCAATGACTGAGATGGGATATGAAATTAAAAAAATAAAAATTCACAGCATTGATGATAATAGGAATTATGATATTGAATTGCCAAATAACAATGTTAGTATGAAACTTAGATTTGAAAAACTAATAAACGCAATTAGAACGTTTTCAATGAATGATTATATACAGACAAATGCTAAGAAATGTAATAAATGTATATACGCAGATGCATGTGACAAGGCCTTAATAAAAGGAGATGAGTTATGCTAGATGCCAGTGATTTTAGCAGAAAACAAATTATTTTTTTAATCACAAAAGATGGAGATAGGCTTTCCTTTCAAAATGACAATGTTATTATAAAAGACAAGAACGGAAAAATGAAACATCAATCTACGTGTTATAGGTTGGTTATGCTGTGTATAATAGGCAATATATCTATTACAAGTGGATTGATACAACGTAGCAAAAAATTTGGATTCAGTATATGTCTTATGAGCACAACTTTTCGAGTTTATGAAGTGTTGGGAGCAAGGATGGAGGGGAATACGCTATTAAGAACACATCAGTACTCATATGATAGCAATGATAGCGGAAGAGTGATTGAACAGAACAAGATTAATAATCAAGCAGCAGCGTTAAGGTGCATTAGAGCGAAAAGCGAATATATAAAAGAAGGAATCGATTTACTAGATCAACTTTCAAATAAACTAGATGATTCTATGGATTATTTGTCGATTATGGGGATAGAAGGTAATGCTTCAAAAGTTTATTTCCCGCGTTTTTTTGATAATGTGTGCTGGAAGGGAAGAAAACCTAGAATAAAAAACGATTATCTGAACGTAACTCTTGATATTGGATATACAATGTTATTTAATATTGTAGATTCTATCCTTCAAATATATGGCTTTGACACATACTATGGTGTTTTTCATAAATCTTATTATATGCGGAAATCATTAGTGTGTGATTTGATGGAACCGATGCGGCCAATTGTCGATCAAGCAATTCGAAAAGCAATAAATCTAGGACAATGCAAAGAAGATGATTTTGAAAAATATGGGGAGAGGTGGTGCTTGAAATATAAATGTACACCTAACTATATTCAATTTCTTATGACTGCAATTTTGAATTATAAGGACGATATATTTCTGTATATCCAAAGATATTATAGATTTTTTATGAAAATGAAAAGTGTTGATCAATTACCAATTTTTGAGTTGAAGTAGGTGATTATTGTGATTGTAGTAAGTTATGATATTTCAGATGATAAATTAAGAACAAAATTTTCAAAATACTTATCTCGATTTGGACACAGATTGCAATACTCTGTTTTTGAGATTGACAACAGTCCTAAGATAATTAATAATATAATTACGGATTTGAAAAATAAATTTGAAAAGAAGTTTTCTCAAGAAGACAGTGTGATTATATTTAAAATGTCAGCTAGTTGTGAGATATTTCGATTTGGGTATGCAAAAAATGATGAGAGTGATTTTTTTATAATTAAATAGAATTAATGTAACCCCAGGTCTTAATAAATAGTTGTTCTATAGTTACTTGACAATAGTTGTTAAAAAGTGACATAAATACATATAAAATAATAGTTATTTAAATATAGTTTTGTGCAAATTGCCAAATTTGGAGTTGAGTAACTATAGATAATTTCTACTGTTGTAGATAATATCCGTCAATGTACTATTTACATAGTTGAGTAACTATAGATAATTTCTACTGTTGTAGATATAACGGTATCGGATGAAAGTTTCCCGGTTGAGTAACTATAGATAATTTCTACTGTTGTAGATGAATCCACTACATTGTAATTTTGAAGGTTGAGTAACTATAGATAATTTCTACTGTTGTAGATTCATTAGTGTTTTAGCTTCATCCGTTGGTTGAGTAACTATAGATAATTTCTACTGTTGTAGATGTATATAACATAATCACATAGAACATTGTTGAGTAACTATAGATAATTTCTACTGTTGTAGATGATGAAGCAAGTTCTATTTGGAATAGGTTGAGTAACTATAGATAATTTCTACTGTTGTAGATTAGAGAAGTATTTCCACAAAGGAGACGTTGAGTAACTATAGATAATTTCTACTGTTGTAGATTTAGCGGTTATATAGAAGTTACCCCAGTTGAGTAACTATAGATAATTTCTACTGTTGTAGATGTTATATGGGATGATATAGGCGAAATGGTTGAGTAACTATAGATAATTTCTACTGTTGTAGATCAAAGTTCAGGATTGGTATGATAAGGGTTGAGTAACTATAGATAATTTCTACTGTTGTAGATACAATCCAGAGTTATTAGAAAGCGAGTTGAGTAACTATAGATAATTTCTACTGTTGTAGATAGAGTAGTGTAAATTTATAGAATAATTCCCAAAGGAGGTCACCATGCACCTAAAAAACATTCTAATTACCGTCAGCAACATAGACCGATCCATCCAATTCTATCATGACTTATTCGGTCTTATGGTAGTGAACAACCAAGGCGGCAATGTGATTATGACAGAGGGGCTTGTCCTGCAGGATGAGAAGATCTGGAAGCATTTTCTGGATCGTGATGTCCAGCATAAGAATCATGCAACGGAGTTATATTTTGAAGAACGGGATATCGAGGGATTCATTGAGAAGTTAAATGCTTCTCCATATGAGATCGAATATGTCAATGAATTAATGATGCATGAATGGGGGCAGAAGGTGATCCGGTTCTATGATTTAGACGGCAATTTGATCGAGGTCGGAACCCCGATGGAAGAAAATTAGTGTACATTGTAAAACAGGACATGTGTTCCTGAATTGTTAAATAGATGAGGAAAGAGTAAGGAGAAGGATTATGAAAAAAATAAAACGCTTTTTAGTTATGTTAGTTATGTTTTGTGGTATGTTTGTGTCTAGTATAATTGTATTAACGCAGAAGGTAAATGCAGCAGATATTATGCCAGAAACACAGTATAATCTTCAGCTTGATCTGATCAAGACGTCGTATCTGGTTGCAACGGAAGATGGATACATGAGAGTATTCTATAAGGATGATGCAATTGGTATAGAATATTATGATGACGCATTTCAGATTCTAGGTCGTAAGCAAATAGCACAAGAACTTCCATTATGGGGAGGATTCTATGCTGGCTCAGATGGGTACTATTTGGTAGAAGGACAGAAGAATGAGGAAGAAAATGATTCTGCCGAAGTGATTCGAATCATTCGATATGATTTTAATTGGAATAGGCAGCAAGCGGCATCTGTTACGAGCAATAAGAAGTTGTTTGGTGGACAGGTTCGCTATCCATTTGAAGTTGGATGCATAGAAATGACAGAAAGTAATGGAAAACTTTATGTTGTTACTGGACATGAAGGGTATGTGGATAAATATTTGGGACAAGGACATCAGGGATTCCTTATGATAGAGGTTGATAAGAAAACCATGCAGGGAAATATTGTGGCAGCTGACCTTTCACATTCTTTTGCTCAATATATCAGATCAAAGGACGACAATTTATATGTGCTAGAACAAAGTGAAGGATCTAGACGCACCCAATTGACACAATATACTGCAAACTCGTTTAAGAAAGTTACAATACCTATTCTTACATATGGAGGTTCTCGGACTTCTGCTTGGGCGATAGCGTGTTATGCGAGTGTGGATGATATGGAATTGTCTGATGATAATATCTTATGTATTGAAACATCTATTGATCAGTTACAATACGACCAAGTTACGAAAGATACTCCGCATAATATATATCTTTCGGTAACACCATTTGCGGATTTTACGCAGGAGGCGACGGTTACAAAACAACTAACACATTTTACAGACAATGGTACAGCGTTTATGGGAGTGATGTTAACCAAGATTAATAGTGATCGTTTTCTGGTAACCTGGGAAGAAAATTCGGCAGATACAGAAGGTGAGGAGTTGGATAATCTTTCATCGAGAACGTTACATTATATTTTTGTAAATGGCAATGGTGAAACGATTAGCAAAGAATATACATATGCGGCAGCTATTTCAGATTGTAAGCCAATTGTTAAGGATTCTAAAGTGGTATATTATGCATCGGATTCGAGTACGGTTAATTTCTATTCAATTGATACATTAACAGGTAATATTTCCAAAAAATCATATCGTGTCGCAGGTGACGCAACAACGTGGAATTATGCAGATGGAGTACTTAGAATTTCCGGTCAGGGAGTTGTATCATTTCCTAAACAAGAAGATGTTCGTTATCCGATATCTTCGACAAGAGGCTCGTATGTGCGTTATAGTAACTCTCCATGGAAATCTATTAGGGATAAGATTGAAAATATTGTGATTGAATCAGGAATAACTAGTGTTTCTGAGAATTCATTTGCTTTTCTTCCGGCGCTCAAGACGGTTACAGTAGAAGATGGTTTAAATTCGATTGGAAATCAAGCATTTGCACATTGTTCTAAACTTGAAACAATAAGTATACCAGCTAGTGTGACGGAGATTGATGATGATATTGTATGGACAGGAAGCTATTGGATAGGAGATTACAGTCATGTGAATTATGCAATAATTTATGCACCATATGATTCCTATGCAATAGAATATGCAAAGAAAAATAATATTCGATATGCAAGTGATCTTTCAGGAGCCCAAGTGTCTGGTATTGGTGAAAAATATTCATATATTGGTTCAGCGGTTACGCCTGAACCTGTCGTTAAGCTTGGAGAGACAGAACTTGTTCTGGATAGTGACTATACATTATCATATAGTGATAATGACAGAGCTGGAACGGCAAAAATAGAGATTGTAGGAAAAAACCACTATTTTGGAAATATTAATATTGATTTTACAATAGTGTCGGATGGTCAATATACAGATCAAACTAATCAGGATAACAGAAAAGATTCAGCGCAGGAAAAGGATAAAGAGCAGACTAATACAGTGCCAACACAGCCGGGAATGGGTCAGGAAAACAAAGAAATACCATTACATAATAATACGTATTATGTGAAAAAAAGGGAAAATAATAAACAGGGTAATCTAGTTGATGTTATTGTGAATGGAGATTATGTTTATAAGCTCAATAAAGAAGATACGACTGCTGTATTGATTGAGGGTCAGGATTATAATATAACATCTGCAACAATTCCTGAGTTTATTATGGTGGATGGAATACAATATTCAATTACAGAAATTGGATCGAAGGCATTTTCTAAATGTCAAAAATTGAAGCAGATAACAATTGCTGGTAGAGTAAATTATATTGGGGTTAATGCGTTTAAAGGGTGTTCTTCTCTGCGTAAAGTGATAATTGGACCTAATGTGAAGTCAATTGGAAAGAAAGCCTTTTATAATTGTAGCAAATTAGTTTTAGTACAGATACAATCTGATAAATTGACGGCTAAGACGGTAGGAAAAGATGCATTTAAGAAGGCGGGATGTAAAAACTATCGTAAACTAAAAGTTGAAGTTCATAAGAAAAAATATAATCTTTACAAGAAGATACTTAAGAAAAAGGGGCTTTCGTCAAAAGCAAAAATAAGAAAATTCATGTAATGGATTATGAAGGATGATGGTTATGCAACATATCGATAAGATCATAGCATTAAGAAAGAAGTTACATCAGATACCGGAAGCTTCTTTGCAGGAGACGCAGACAAAGCAACAGTTGATGTTATTTTTACAAAAGAATACGGATTCGGAGATTGTGGATCGGGGAGCATGGTTCTATGCAGTAAGACAGGCAGATGGTGAGCCAACACAATCTCCGATTGCGTTTCGGGCAGATATGGATGCAGTCTGTGGTGCAGATGGAAAGCCGGGGCATTATTGCGGGCATGACGGACACAGCAGTATTTTGTGTGGAGTAGCAATGTATCTTACGGAACAGAATAAGTCGTTAACAAGAGATGTGTATCTGATCTTTCAACCAGCAGAAGAGACAGGACAGGGTGCAAAGCTATGCCAGGAATTGATAAGGGAGAAGAATATTGCAGAGATTTACGGTTTGCATAACATTCCGGGATATCCATTGCATCAGATTCTGGTACGCAGACAGACATTTGCCTGTGCATCGACCGGATTGGCAATCCGTATGAAAGGAGTTGCAAGTCATGCTGCTTATCCGGAGGCGGGACGGAATCCGGCCGTTCCGTTTGCCAATCTTTTGTCAGCATTAGAACAGCTTACAGAGGATATATGCAAACAGAATGAATTTGTATTGATGACAGTGATTGGAATGGATGTCGGAAGTGCGAATTATGGAGTATCTGCATCAGAAGGCGAATTACGGCTTACAGTGCGTGCGGAGAGACAACAAGTCTTTGATTCCTATTTGGAAAGTATTCGGAGTCTTGTTGAACAATATGCGTGCGAGGGCGGATTTTCTTACACAATAGAAGAGATAGAACGGTTTCCGGCAACAGAGAATTCGCAAAACGGTGTAGAACGGGTTTGTGAAGCTGCCAAGAAAACGAACCGGAAGGTAAACTGGTTAGAACAGCCTATGCGGTGGTCAGAGGATTTTGGATACTATTTACAGGAGACAAGTGGTGCATTTTTCGGTATTGGGGATGGAGAAGATCATGCTCAATTACATACAGCAGAATATGAATTTCCGGATGCTATTATTGAGACAGGGATTCAGATGTTTTTAGCGCTTATTTAGTTTGCACACAAGATATTTTTGGAATATGTAAAATAATAATACAGATAGGGACGAAAGAATGTTAGGAAACAGACAAGGAAAAGCACGAAATGAATATATAGAGGATTATGCACTGTTTGATCTGGAGACGACAGGTATTTCTCCATATAAGGATGAGGTTATTGAGATATCAGCGGTAAAGGTTCGCAAGGGAAAGATCGTGGATGAGTTCAGTGAATTGGTGAATCCGAAGAGGGCGATTCCGTATACGGCAAGCAGGGTGAATCATATAACAGATGATATGGTTTGCAATGCTCCGTATTTTGATGAGGTATTGGAAGAGTTTCTACAGTTTATCGGAGAAGATGTGCTAGTTGGTCACAACATCCAGGGATTTGACATGAAGTTCATTTACAGAGATTGTGAGCGGTATTATCATCAGACCATTACCAATGATTATGTGGATACATTAGTGCTTGCCAAACGATGTTTCCCGGACTGGAAGCATAGAAGACTGGAAGATCTGGCTGACTACTATGGAATCTCGACACAGGGAGCACATAGAGCATTAAATGATTGCAGAATGAATCAGCGTGTTTTTGAATTACTTGGCAAAGAAATGAATACGGAGAAAAAGAAAACACTTGACTCCAATGTAAAGACGTGTCCGTTATGCAATCTGCCTTTAAAGAAAAGAAATGGACGATATGGGGAATTCTGGGGTTGTACGGGATTTCCGAATTGTAGGTATACTGAGAATATATAATCAATAGAAGGTGGATAATATGCAATTACCATATTCTGAAGAACTGAATATTGAATGTCTTGGACGATTATTTGATAAGAGAAGTGAATGCTATAAGTTCTTCTGGTTTAAGGCGATTGTAGGAAAGGTCTTAGACGGCAGGTTGGAGCTATCTTATGAAGAGCTTGTTGATGAAATGATTGCGGATGCATGGTATATGGTGACAGAATATCATTTAAACCTTGGGCCAAAGGATTCGTTGGAGTCGTTAGTACATTTGATCAAAGAAAAATATCCACAGCTAAAATCTTCTGAAAAGAAATCGGTATTGTTAGGATATTTAAAGGATATAAAGGATAAAGATATAATCAGAGAAAAACGTACATTGACACGCAATGTGCCATATCGATTGCAGTCCCCGTTTATGCCGGATTTTAAAGGTAAAGTATGGGATGTTGGGGAGAACAAATTAATATCCCGGATTAATCAGAAGAATCGTTTGATGTATTATTTTAATGAATTGAACGGTCTGTCTACACAAATTATTGTACAAGAGGATTGGGCACATTATATTCAGAAGAATCAGGAAATTATTAAAGGCTGGCTGGAATATCATATGATTCAATATATTCAAAAACGAAATCCAAATGTACCGGGGATTGCTGACAAACTGTATCCACCGGAAAAACGTAAATTGGATAAAGTGAAGAAGTATTGGAAATTGATCTTATCGATTAAACCGATACATGAAATATATGGTGATAACGTGATTACCGCTAAGAATCTTTCGATTGATCATTTTGTGCCGTGGTCATATGTAGCACATGATGAGCTGTGGAATCTGAACCCAACAACGAAAAACATTAATAGCGCCAAAAGTAATAATTTACCGGATTGGGATAGTTATTTTAATAAGTTAGTGGAACAGGAATACCAGGCATACCAATTAATGTGGCAATATGATAGTGTATATCATGAATTTGAAGAATGTGCAAAGGATCATGTAAATAATCAAGATGTTTTGTATCGTGTTTATCGGAAAGATTTGAAATTGCCGGAATTTTCCGGAGAATTAGAGTCGATTATTCTTCCGGTATATCAATCTGCAAAGAATTGTGGATTCCACAATTGGAAGTATGAGGAGAAATGTGTATGAAAATCCATAATAAATTAGTCAGAGATAAGATACCGGAGATAATTGAAAAATCAGGAAAAACCTGTGTAGCACATGTGTTATCAAATGAAGAATATATTACGGAACTTGATAAGAAATTACAGGAAGAAGTTGCGGAATACTTGCAGGATAAGAATTTAGAAGAACTGGCAGATGCAGTAGAAGTGTTACGGGCAATTTGTATTGCAAGAGGATATACATTAGAGGAATTAGAAAAAATGAGGGCAAAGAAGGTGGATGAACGAGGTGGTTTTGAGAAGCGGATTTATTTGGAATATGTAGAATAAAATGAAATAAATATCAAGGCAGTTTTGATAAAGGGTAAATTAGAATAATTCATTGATTCAATAAATTGCCAAACAAAGAAGAAAAGGAAGGAATTTATATGAGGGATTTTGGAGCAGTTAAGGTGATTTGTCGTGTTATTACATTGATAGAGTTTATTGCATTTATGTTTGCAGCATATATGATACCGGAATTCATGGATCAGGAGATTCTTGTAGATGTGAAGGAACAGACAAGATATATACTGGTTGGATTGGGAATTGCATTAGTTGTTATGATGATTGTTTCCCTGATCGTAAAATATACCATGAAAGATGCGTCAAAAGTGACACCATACCGAATCGTGGATGTAATAACCAGACTGGTATTCACAATGCCTGCGGGACTTGTGATTATGTATTATTTGGAAGATGAAAAAGGATACGAAGATCTGATATGTGCAATTGTCGGCACCTGTATATTCATTGTAATGAATGCCACATTGAAATTTACATTACAGGAGACAATGAGCGTATCGTTTATGCGCTCAGATAGTCTGTAATATTATTCACTTGCTATATAAATATTCGGTCGACCGAACATTGCAGAAACTAATAAGGTATATGGTAACAGTCTTTCTGTGCTTTACTACGTTTGTTTTGTTAGTGTCTATATTTGCATGGAGGTTTGTGAGACAAGGGAGTTTTATAGTATGCTTGGTATTCAAAACCGGATATATGTGTATTTGAATGAAATTATTCACCACAGCTACTTGACATTACAAAGTAGCTGTGGTATTTTTATACTACACTACTTGGTATTACAAAGTAGAATGAAAAAAGGCGGTGATAGAGTGGATGATTCGCAGTTGATGAAGGGAATATTAGAAGGTTGTGTGCTTTCCGTCATTGCGCAGGGCGAGACATATGGCTATGAGATTCTACAGAAGTTTGCGGATGCCGGATTTGATAATTTGCAGGAGGGCACATTGTATCCGGTATTGACCCGATTAGAGAAGAAGGGCTACATTTCCTGCCGTAAGGCAAAGTCTCCACTAGGGCCGATTCGGAAGTATTATTCGGTTACAGGGAGTGGGGATGAGTTTTTGTCACAATTTAAGGTGACGTATCGACGGGTTACAGATTGTGCGAATACAATGTTAGACATATAGAAGGAGTGAGGGAACGATGAAGCAGGGATATATTTTATTAGAGGATAAGTTAAAGGGAGAATATAGAGAAGCATTTAGCCAGGTAGAATATTATGGCAGTACAAAATGGGTTGATGCTGATGTAAGTGCAGAGATGTTGATGGAGCTGCTAGACCAGATGTTGGAAGCACAGAATGCAGGACGTCCGGTTACGGATATTGTAGGAAAGGATATTCAGGAATTCTGTCGCAATTTTTATAGTGAATATAAGCTGACAGATCGCTTTGGATCATTTTGTAAGATGTTATATCGGTTTGCATGGATTCTGTTTGTGCTAGCGCTTCTTGGATTCTTTTTTCCGGAAGATGCAGGTGAGGCTGCGTTTCAAAGTGACATTGCACCGATTATAACAGGTGGTATCTGTGGAGCGGTGGTTGCACCAATCCTGTTCTGGCTGATATTGACGATTCTGGAGTGTTTCATGAAAGTAAATGATTCCGTACGCAATGCAGTATCGTGTATTGTTTTAATTGTTACTTTTGTTTTTGCAATCGCATTATCAAGCCATTATGACATCTATATTCCAAGTGTTGTAGCATTTGTGATCAGTGTAATATATATAATTGGGTATCTTGCAGTTCGTGCAATCTCTAATTATAAAAAATATGGCGCTGTCCGTGCACCGAAGCAGGAAGAGCTTGGTTTCTGGGATACTGTGAACAGTGAATTGGACGATGAAATGATATTTGAATGGCAGAAGCAATTGGTCAAGAAGAATGAACGGCTTCAGAAGAAGGGAAAACCACTTATGGCAGAGGAGACATTTCTTGCAAAGTTAGATAAACAATATGATCCCAAGCGGGTGCTGCTGGTAAATGCATTAATTTTCTGGGGGGTGACTTTAATTGCAATTACGTTATTTTCTGTCTTTGGAAAATATGAATCGTGGGGAGACTATGCAATGTTTCTGATTAGTATCATTGGAGTAGAGGCAGGTGTATATTATGGATTATATAAGGCTGAACAAGCGGGTATTGCAAGTTATGCCAATATGAAGCGGCAGATGGCAGAGCAGGGCATGACTATGATGGAGTTAGCCGAATATTTAGCCAAAGAAAAATAGCAGAAAAAGAAGTAGAATACTCAACATATGACATATT
>QWCE01001384.1_pt1 | contig 75423 bp, 71 predicted proteins | sample 1972531 | NCBI WGS metagenome assembly QWCE01 (sample SAMN09866716, study PRJNA288562) | Human gut metagenome isolate term4_stool, whole genome shotgun sequencing...
CGCCACGCTGAAAAACGGCATCTTTGTCGGCGACTGCAGGGAAATGAACCGCGAAATCGGCCGCCGCTTCAACAAAGAATTCGTCCGCTACAACACGGAAAAGAACAAGGGCAACGGCAGGATTCCCGAAATTTTACGCCGCCAATAAGACCGTACAATTTGATTGAATCGAGTGGGTATTTGCTCACTCGATTTTTTCTTCCATAGTTTTGATCGGCAAAGCCCCAAAGCCTTGATGAAAAAAATTTCTCGGGCTATAATGAATGCAAAGGATTTCATACATATTTTCACAGTTCATTAGGAGGAATTATGAAGTGTAGGTATTGCGGTACTGAAAACGAATCGTCGGCGAGGTTTTGCAGAAGCTGCGGCAAGCCCATGGGGCCGGTGCCTGTCAATGACGGGGACAATATGTACGCAGGTCCGGGATGGGTTCAGCGGGCCCAAATGTCCCCGGAAGATGCGCCCGAGAAATCGAAATGGCGCAAGCAGATTTTAATCGCCGTCGTCGCCATCGGCGTCCTGCTTCTTATGATCATGACGGTTTTATTTCTTCAGCTCAAGCAGATGAAGGCCGAGGATTTATACGAAAAGGAGCGCTATCGCAGCGTGGTGATGCTCAATCACCTGAAGCCTTTGGAGAAGAAGGATAAAGTTTACGTGGGCCTCGCCTACGACCGTTTGGGCAAGCGGGAGGAGGCCTACAGCATTTATCGGGACGTGTACCATGTCTTGGAGGTTTTTCCGTCTGAGATCTATCTCGACGGCTACAAGGGCTATTTGCGCGACGCCTATCTTTTGGGCTATTTGACCCGGGAAGCCTTGGAGCAACAGGACTATACGGTGACGGGTTATGGGGAAGAGCTGGTGACCTACCGGGAAGAATTAATTGCCGGCGTCTATGACGACGACGATGCGGTGGTGGCGGGGGATTCCGAATCGGAAGCAAAAACCTACAGCGTCATTTCCGAAGGGGACGAAATCCTCACAGACGTCGAGCCTATAAAGAAAGGCGGCAAGCTTCTCTTCCCCGCCATGGCCATTGCCAAGGCGTCTCAGTATATGTCCCCCTATGATCCGGAAATCACGGATGGCTATACCGACATTACTGACGACGACGGCGTCGAAGTTTATGAAATCAACGATTACAAATATGTCCCCGAATTTAAGATTTTACAGCTCAATCACGAGTACGGCGATCCCTGCTACGACTACGGCACGGAGCCCGTGGTCAAAGACGACGAGCTCTATGTGGATCTCGACACCCTTCGCGTCGTGACGGGCATGGATTACGATCTGGACGAGGATAAGGGCGTGCTGACCCTGACGCTGAACGAGGATAATCTAGACGATACCGACGGATGGGTCGATATCGTTATGCCCGGTGAAGGAGACGAAGGCATCTACGAAGGCCCCGACGATGCGGAAGCAGCCGACGATGCGGACGCAGCCGACGATTACGACGACTACGACGAAGACTTTGTCGACGACGAAACGGATTGGAACGCCACGGACTACGATTTGGATTCGGACGACGACGAGGGCGACGCCGGGATGGACGGAAATCAATTAAGCGGCCGCGCCTATTACGAATATGTGGCCAAGTATTTTAAAGAGCATCGCTAAAGACGGGTCCGAGAAATTTACGGCTCGTGAAACCGACTCGAAAGGGTCGGTTTTTTGCTGTTTAACGGGTAAATAGAAAAGGTAGGCTTATCGTGGGGTTTGATATAGAGTTCCCCCTATTTTAATGATAAAATGGATAGAGTAAATTTAGAAATGGAGAAAGAACAAATGAACAAAAATTATATGGTAAACGAAATTAAAAATGAAATGAAAAACTGTATCGACGGCATCGGCGGAGAAAATCTTTACGAGCGCCGGAGCCGCATGGAAAAGCTCTTCGATTTATTGGAACTTTTGCTGGATATCGACACGGAATCCGGCTTCGACAGCCGTACGCCTGCAGCCGATGACGACAATGTCTACGTGGGCCGCGTGCACCTGCGCCTCGGCGGAGGCACCTTGGGCGAGGAGAATGTGTTCATCCCGGAAAAAGTGCTCAGGATGCAAAACATCGGCGAAGGGGACGAAGTGCGGGCCAAGGTGGTGAAACAGGTTTACAACAACAATCACCTGAAAAATATTTATAATTACGAGTTGCTGGAAAAGGCCACGGAAGTGGCGGAAAGCGAACGCCGCACCATCGCCTACGCGCGGGTGCTCTACGATCCCGATTTGAGCGGCCTTTACATCGAAGGCGAAGGCGACGACGGCGTGATCCGCGTGAATTTGGAAGACGTGAGCCTGGGCAATTTAAGCGTGGGCGAAGGCGACATTATCGACTACGCCTATTGGCAACGAGATCCCGAGGGGGGCCGTGTCATTTGGATTCACAATATGGACGGGGACGATGTGCTCACCGCGGACTTCGACGGCGAAGGCGCCCCGGTGGAGGACGACGACTTTCTCGACCAGCTGGCACTCACCGTCTTCGGCCGAGGCCCGGTGGTCGCCGAGCACGTGGAGGCTTTAAAGGAAGCGGGAAGCGATGCGATTCTTATGGAAGAGGGATCTCGCGAAAACATTGAGAGCTCTTTGGATGAGGCGGATCTGGTCCTCGTCTATCTGAACTCCGTGGCTCCCGCCGATGTGAAGCGCATTCGCGACGAGGTGGACAAGCGGGATATGGACGTTTTGTTTATTCAAGACGAAGATTTCGGCAATATTTTAGCTGCCATACGCGATAAATTGGAAAACAGCTATTACTTTGATATTTAAGGCGAAGAAAGGGGACAATCGTGAAATTATTTAATTCCATGACGAGACAAAAAGAGGAATTCAAGCCAATCGATGACAATAAGGTGCGCATGTACAATTGCGGGCCCACGGTCTACAATTTCATTCACGTGGGGAACGCCCGTCCCCTGGTGGTTTTCGACACCTTGCGCCGCTACTTTATTTACAAAGGCTACGACGTGGATTTCGTCGTGAACTTTACGGATATCGACGACAAGCTCATTAACCGCGCCAAGGACGAAGACACCACGGTCTCCGCCGTTGCCGAGCGCTACATCGGCGAATTTATGCAAGATGCCAACGGGCTGAACCTGTACACCTACAAGACCACTAATCCACGGGCCACGGAATTTATCGAGCCCATGCTGAAATTTGTGGCGGGCCTGGTGGAAAAGGGCGCGGCCTATCCGGCGGACGGCGACGTGTACTTCGACATTACCAAGGCCAAGGACTACGGCAAGCTTTCCGGTAAAAACATCGACGAGCTCCAAAGCGGCGCCCGCATCGAAGTCAACAGCGCCAAGAAAAATCCCGGCGACTTCGCCTTGTGGAAGGGCAAGAAGGAAGGGGAACCCTTCTGGCACAGCCCCTGGGGCGACGGCCGTCCCGGCTGGCACCTGGAATGCTCCGTCATGGCAAAAACCCTGCTGGGCGACACCATCGACATCCACTCCGGTGGGGAGGATTTACAGTTCCCTCACCACGAAAACGAAATCGCCCAATCGGAAACCCTGACGGGCAAGACCTTTGCCAACTACTGGCTCCACAACGGCATGATCACCGTGGACGGCACGAAGATGAGCAAGTCTTTGGGGAATTTCTTTACGGTGCGGGAAGTGGCCAATGTCTTCGATCTGGAAGTGCTGCGCTTCTTCCTTTTAAGCGCCCACTACCGCAGCCCCATTAACTACTCCTACGACGCCATGGAACAAACCAAGGCGGGCCTGGACCGCCTCTACGGCGTGCGGGATCACATGGAACAGCTCTTGAAGGGCAAGTTGGAAGCCGGCAGCGACGCCGAATTCGATGCCGCCGTCGAAAAGGAAAGAGAAGAGTTTATGGATGCCATGGACGACGACTTAAACACCGCCCGTGCCACCGGCGCCCTCTTTACCCTGGCGAGGGACATTAATTCCTTTATCGCCAAGGGAGCGAAGAAGGACAGCCTGCAAAAGGCCTATGACACCTTTATGGAACTGGCGGGGGTTTTGGGCATTCTCTATCGCCGGGAAGAAACCGACGAAGACAGCGCCATCGAAGCGCTTCTGGAAGAGCGCAAGGCCGCTCGCGCCAACAAGGACTTCGCCCGGGCCGATGCCATTCGCGACGAACTCTTCGAAAAAGGCATCGCCATCGAAGACACGAGAGAGGGTACTCTGTGGAAGAGGATTTAAGAGGATATTTTTCCGCGCCCCAGTGGACGGAAGCCGAGGCGAGGGGGCAAAATCCCCTCGTTCTTGCGTACATAGGGGATTGCGTTTACGAGCTTTTCGTCAGAAGCCGCATCCTGCACCGAAACGAAAAAGTGGCCCGCCTGCACCGGGCCTCGGCGAAGCGGGCCAAGGCATCGGCGCAATCCGCCTTGTCCGACGCCCTGAAGGATTTTTTTACGGAAGAAGAAGCCGCCGTCTTTCGCCGCGGGCGCAACGCCCACCCGAAGACCATGGCGAAAAACGCCTCCATGGCCGACTATCGCAAGGCCACGGGGCTGGAGTGTTTAATCGGCTATCTCTACGGTTCGGGCAATACGGTGCGGCTGTTGGAGTATTTTAACGAGATTGAGAGGATTTGGGAGAATGAAGGTTAAACTCATCGCATACACCCCCGATGGGGCGGCCACCATCGCCAAGGCGGCCAAGCTTTGCTACTCGCCGGTGGGCGTGGAGGCCATCGAAAAGAAATTGGACGAGACGGAAGTCGCCCGCTTCGTCGCCATGCTCGCCGACATGGGCCACGAATCGCCTATGGAACACATCAGCTTCACCTTTGCCGTGGAAGGGGTGAGCCGAGTCTTGACCCATCAACTGGTGCGCCACCGTCTGGCCAGTTACTCTCAACAATCCCAACGCTACGTGCGCCTGGATCAGTTCGAGTACATCATCCCCAAAGCCATTGAAAAAGATGAAACCGCCAAGGCCCGCTTTATTCAAAGCATGGAAGATGCCCACAAGGCCTATGAAGAGTTGGCCGACGAGCTCAAGGCGGGCTATGTGAACGAGCTTACGGATCAGGGTATGGACGAGAAGAAGGCCGCCCGCATGGCGGAAAAGCGCGCCATCGAAGATGCCCGCTACGTGCTCCCCAACGCCTGCGAGACGAAAATCGTCGTGACCATGAACGCCCGCAGCCTCATGCACTTTTTCACCATGCGCCTCTGCGAGCGGGCTCAATGGGAAATTCGGGACATGGCTCTCGCCATGTTAAAAGAAGTCATCGCCGTGGCGCCGGAAGTCTTCAGACAGGCGGGCCCCGCCTGCGTCACGGGCCCCTGCCCGGAAGGCGCCATGACCTGCGGCAAAATAAAAGAAGTCCGCGCCTTTTACAAGGAGGAACTATGGAAACGACCATGATTTACGGCAGAAACCCGGTCTTGGAAGCCTTGGACAAAATGCCCGATAAAGTTTACATTCAAAAGGGCGCCAAAGACGGCTCCATGAAAAAAATTCGCGGCCGGGCCAAGGAACTGGGAATCTACATTCAGGAGCGTGAAAAATCCCGCCTGGACGAAATGACGGGCGGCCAAAACCATCAGGGCGTCGTGGCATTTATTTCCGACTTCACCTACGGCAGCGTGGAAGACATGCTGGCCCTGGCGGAAGAAAAAAGCGAGGATCCCCTGATCGTGCTCTTAGACGGCATCGAAGATCCCCACAATCTCGGCGCCATTATTCGCTCTGCCTACGCCATGGGCGCTCACGGCGTCGTCATCCCCAAGCATCGGGCCGCCGCTGTGAACGGCACCGTCTATAAGACCTCCGCCGGGGCGGTGGATCACATGATCGTGTCCAAGGTCACCAATATGAACCGCACCATCGACGATTTAAAGGCGAAAAACATTTGGGTCTACGGTGCCGACGGGGGACAGGCTCCCCTTTACGAGGCGGATCTCACCGGGCCCGTCGCCATCGTCATCGGCAACGAAGGCAAGGGCATGGCGCAAAAGACCAAGGAACACGTGGACAGCCTCCTCTCCATTCCCATGGAAGGCGGCTTTGATTCCCTGAACGCCTCCGTGGCGGCGTCGATCTTCCTCTACGACATCCGGAGGCAGCGACATGGCAAGGCAAAGAGTCTATAGGCGAGGAGGACGCTACCTCTTCGTCGACGGCTACAATATCATCAACTCCTGGGCCGATTTCGAAGGCCTCGTGGACGAGCACTTGGAAGAGGCGCGGGAGCTCTTGGTGGACATATTGGAAGAATATGCCGCCACGGAGCACCTCTACATCATCCTCGTCTTCGACGCCTATCGGGTAAAGGGCCACGGCGGCACCGTAGAAAAAAAGGCTCATATGGACGTGGTCTTTACGAAAGAAACCGTCACCGCCGACCGCTACATCGAAAGTGAAATCGCCGCCATGGGCAGGGTGCGGGATGTCACCGTGGCCACCAGCGACTATGTGGAGCAACAGATCATCCTCGCACGGGGCGGCAAGCGCATCAGCGCCAGGGAGCTGGAAATGCTGGTGAATCGCTCCAAAACCGTGACGCGAAAAGAAGCCAATCGCATTCGCACGAAAAAAGGCAATGCCCTGGCCATGGACGAAGAAAACAAGAAAAAACTGGAAACCTTGCGCAAACGCCTGGAAAAATAGAGAAGAACGAAAGGGAAAGCCCTTTCGTTTTTTTTGGTTCTATGTCAACCGTTGGGGAGTCTAGTGAAAACTAGACTTCTTTTTGCTTTCAGCATCTGATTCAGTACCAGGGATCCGTGACGATGTGCCACCTGCCATTCGCTTACAAAACAGCAAAAACAACCAAGAAATACTATTATAAAAATTTTTTGAATCAACTAGCTAAAAACAACAACATAATTGCAGAGAAACCTTGACAAGTAAATCTTATATAAATACAATCCTTACAGAAGATGTTATTATAATAACAATAAGAGAGGGTGACGTAGAAAAGATGGAGCAAGTTTGGGCGTTTGACGCCACTAAAAACAATAGAAAGAGTATAGAGAAACATTTAAAGGAGGAATTCTATGAAAAAATGGATGGCCAGAAAGATAAGAGCATATTTTGTACGAGAAAATAGAAATAACGGTTGTTGAGTTGTACCATGAACTTCATCAAAAAATGTAAACAGAATATAAGCCCCAATAAACGAATGGTTCTGTTCTACTTGGGCTTTGTCGTGCTCCTCGTCTTAATTTATTGGACACTAAGCATTGAAGGTTCTCCTCGTAATGTACCGGTAAGAACGCCTTTTGGTTCAGATACAGTGGCTCTTTCGTGGTTTATGACAGGCATTATATACTGGCTGTCTCTACTCCTTATCTTCTACGGCATTTTATTGGTAGACAAGGACATTGGAATACTCGTTGTTTTGTTTTTGTTGATCGGCCCACATCTTTATCTTATCGCTCTTGAATATGGTCTTTCAGGAGGAAATGTGATAAAAATGCTTAGTAAGTATTTTTACATGTATATTTTAGGACGGCTCTTTTGGGGATAATCTATTGATAAATGGAATGACAAGGAGATAGTACATGAAAGACTTTGCATCGGCGCATCCCGAAGCACCTGCTCCCTGTGATCATGTACCCACGCATGGGATGAGCCGCAATGAGGACATACTCGATCATGGCGTAGATTACAATCAATAACAATACGGCGTTTATCTTCTGAAACACCGGTAACCTCAACATCTTGGATTCCTAAAAGTAATATGGTAATATGACTTTGCACTTGTTTTCCCCCCTTTATTATGTTGTGGTGATTTAATTTTAGGCTATTGGGAAAACAAGTGCTATCTTTTTGCACAAAAACATCCGTTGAGGAGGTTACTCCCCAACGGATATTATAGAGCCTTTTTCTGTACCGCAAAAATTTTCCTGACTTTTTCTCGAAAAGCCTTGTTTTTCCGTTGAAGGGAGAGTATGCTCGAATTAATCGTAAAACACAGATCGATTCGCAGGTGAGCGAGGCGATCGACGCCAAAAAATTTGGCATAAGGAGGCAGTCATGAAAAAATTATCCGTCTTCCTGTTGGCTCTCGTCATGATCCCGACCGCGGTATTTGCCGAAGGGTCCGGAGCAGGCCTACACTGTTTCTTAAAGGGAAAAGCCCTTGAATCGGGAGCTCCCTTTATTCAGGACAACCGCACCTTTGCGTCGGTGAACCTGTTGAAAAAAGAAGGCTTCGACATTACCGTCGACGGCAAGACCATCGCCATGAAGGACAAAGACCGCACCATCACCATGACCACGGGAGAAAAAGAATACCGCGCCGATGCGGCGAAATTTGCCATGGATGTAGCGCCCTTTGAAAAAGACGGAGAAGTTTACCTGCCCCTGCGTTACGTATCGGAAGGTTTCGGCATGAAGGCCACATGGGATGAAGACAAGCGTGTGGCATGCCTGGGCGATTACACGGAAGAGATGCCCTTTGGCGGCGAAGAACGCATGACGGCGAAGGACGGCTTTTCCTTCGTGATTCCGGAAAAATACAAAAACTATTTCGTCACCGAAGACGACCGCAGCGAAATCCGCTTCTACGACAAAGCCAATTACAGAAAAACCGACCACGTGGGGCTCATCGGCACCATGGTAAAAGTGGCCGATCCCAGGGAAGTGAAGGCCCCCATGCTTCTGTTAAGCCCCGTGCCCGGCGGCTATTTAATCTTTACCTATGCTGAAGTCACCGGCATGAAAAATGTCGACGACGAAAACTTAAAACAACAGTACGAACAATCGAAAGCCGCCCTCGCCGAAGTGTTAAAAACCGTGAAGGCCACGGAACACATCGAATAAAGAAAAGACCTGTGTGGAAAAACTCCACGACAGGTCTTTTTTTGGATAGGCGTCTATTCTTCCCGAGACAAATTCCGCGACTCCGCCAGGCTTGCGGCGACGAATTTGATCAAGAGGGCGGCGGGCCAAATAATCCACGTGTACTGCCACTTGCCGGTGTAAAACGACGCGCCAAGATAGATCATAAGGATCAGGAGGTAATAGGCCCGAGCCGCGGGGGAGTAGCGTCGCCGGGCGATTTTCTTGCGGCGGGTAAAGCCGCCCTGCTCCAAAATTTTTTCGAAGCCTTCCTCTATGACGGCGGTGCGCACGATAAGATAGACGCCGAATGCCACGATGCATAGAGTCGCGGCGAGGCCCACGGCGATGGTGCCGTCGTCGTTTGTAGCGGAGGATATGAGCAAGGGAGCGGCGGAAAGAATGCAGAGCACGATCCCCGCGGCTAAATTGCGGCGATGAAGGGGAGCGTAGTCGTCTCTTCGCTTTTTCATGGCGCCGTCGACGCCGTAGGCCGTGTCGATGGGATCGTCGAAGCGCCGGAAATCTTCCGGCGTTTTTCCGCCGCCGACCAGGAGAAAGACGCCTGCCGCCACGACGATGAGGGTGCCTATGGTGCCTAGGGCGTAAGCACCGTCCGTGTCCTTGATGCCGCTCAAGATCACGGGCAGGGCGGAGAGGATAAAGAGGCTCACAGCGAGGGCGACTCTCGGCGCCCGGGCGACGAGGTGGTTCATGTAGGCGTCGGCATCTTCTAATGAAACCGAGGAGAGGGTGTCTTCCGCGGGAAGGTCGGTCACCTCATCGGCCGTGGTCATGGAATCCAAGAGCAGGAAATCCGTGGACACGTGAAAGTATTTACTGATTTCGATGATCTTCGCCATTTCGGGCATGGCGCCGGCGCCTTCCCATTTCGATATGGACTGCCTGGATACGCCCAGGGCTTCGGCCAAGGCCTCCTGTGTGAGGCCGGACTTTTTTCGCAGATAGATGAGTTTTTCAGAGAATAACATGATTCGCTCCTTTTCTTTTTCAGTATTGTTTTCTAAGAAAAGAATAGGCCCTTTGCCGGTAGCATACCATACAGACCTCTTGGAAATTTCGCAACCTGCGGTTGCAATGGCGAAATCAAGCCGTTTTCGTCCTAGTCTTTTTCAAAAAAATCCTTCACGGCGCGGATCAACGCGTCGTTGGATTCGGCGTCCAAGAGGCAGAAGCGGAAGAAGCGCTCGTCTAAATTTTTAAAACCGGCGCAATCCCGGATCACCATTTTCTGTGCCAGAAGGGCTTCCCGCAACTCCGCCGCCGAGTGGCTGCGGTCTTTGATTTTCACCAGGACGAAATTGCCGTAGGAGGGAAAGATTTTTAAGGCGGGAATGGTTTCAAGGGCGGTGATCACTTTTTCCTTCTCCCGCTGAATCAATCGAAAGCTTTCGTCTCTGTAGGCATCGTCGTTAAACATGACCCGCCCCATAATATCGGCCATGCTGTTAATGCCCCAGATGGACAGTTCTCCGGCGAGGGCTTCGGAAAGCTTCTCGTCTCCCGTGAGGGCGTAGCCCAGGCGAATCCCCGGCGTGGCGAAAAATTTGCTCGTGCCCCGAATGACGATGAGTTTTTTTCGGGAGCTCACCAGGGGCACGGCGGAGTAGATGGCCGGGTCCGTAAATTCGATATAGGTTTCGTCCACCATCACATAGGCGTCGGTTTCGTCCAAGATCCGCGCCACATCGGCCCGGGTCAAAATGGAGCCCGTGGGATTGTTGGGATTGGTGAGGACGTAAAGCTCCGCGCCCTCTCTATTGATCTGCGCCACAATGTCATCCACGTCGATGGCGAAGTTTTTGTGGTAATCCAGAGGGTATTCGCCGACGGATACCCCGATTTTTTCCAGCTCCCGCTCGTATTCGCTGTAGCAGGGGCTGTTGATGAGAGCCCGGGCGGGCTTTAAGTAGCCGATGGCCGCCTGTATCAGCTGAGACGTGCCGCAGCCCAATAGAATGGAGCCGTGGGGCACCTTCAGGTACTCGGCGATGGCGGCTTTTAGCTTCCGATATTCGGGATCGGGATAGCGGCAGAGAGCGCCGATGTTTTTCGCCGCCGCCTCCATGGCCTTGGGCGAGGGGCCCAGAGGATTGATATTCGATGAAAAATCCCGTATGTCTTCGGGACGGTAGTGGTATTTTTTTTCTAAGGCGTAAAGATCGGCGCCGTGTCGGTTCGTCTTCATGGACTCCCTCCTTTCCCACCTATGATATAATGACGAAAAAGAAAAGACAATGGAAAAGGGGTGCCTATGTTTAATTTCAGAAACGATTACCACGATTTATGCCATCCGAATGTACTAAAGGCTTTGGCCGCCACCGACGGGGAGGGAAACGCCGGCTACGGCTTCGACGCCCACACGGAGCGGGCCGCGCAATTGATTCGGAACGCCGCGGGAGGCGACTATCCCGTGCACTTCGTCCACGGAGGCACGGCCGCCAATGTGCTGGCCCTCACCTTTCATCTGCGGCCCCACGAAGCCATCGTCAGTGCCGACACGGGACACGTGGTGGAACACGAGGTGGGCGCCATTGAAGCCGCCGGCCACAAGGTGGTTTCCGTCAAGACCGAAGCCGGCAAATACGACGCCGAGGACTTGGACGAATTTCTTTCCTCCTTCGGCGATTTCCACAATGTCCTGCCCGGCATTATCTATCTTTCCAACACCACGGAGACGGGGCTGGTCTATCGCAAAGAGGAGCTCGCCGCCATTCGCAAGGTGGCGGACAAGTATCATCTTCTCGTCTATATCGACGGCGCCCGCATGGCCAGCGCTCTCACCAGCGAATTTAACGACGTAAAGCTTTCCGAATACATGGACTACGCCGACATGTTTTCCGTGGGCGGCACGAAAAACGGCGCCCTCTTCGGCGAGGCATTGGTCTTTAAAAACGCGGAACTGGCCCGGGAATTTATCTACTTCCAAAAACAACGGGCCCTGCTCATGGCCAAGGGCTTTACCCTGGGCGCCCAGTACGAGGCCCTTTTTACCGACGACCTCTTCTTCGAAAACGGACGGGCCGCCAATCGGGCCGCGAGCTATCTGGCTCGGGAGCTTACCTGGCTCGGCGTGGAATTTATCTATCCCCCCGAGAGCAATCAGCTCTTTATTCGCCTGCCCAAAGCCGCGGCCGACGAACTTGAAAAGCACGGCCAATTCGACATTATGGGCCCGAAGGAAGAAGGCACCGTGCCCGTGCGCTTCGTCACCGATTACAACACGACGAAAGACGAAATCGACGGCGCGATTACAATTCTTGAAGGCCTGTTAAACGAGGCGTAATTTAATTCAGAGTAAATTAGTTTGACAAGGCCACCATGCCGTGGTATGATGTGAAAAAATACGGAGGAAAGATTATGGCAAACAGATTCCAAACCATCTGCAAATGTGCTTGCACCTGTACCTGCTGTTGTACGGGTTATTTGCCTGCGCAGATGTTTTGGGAAGAACCATAGCTTTTTCCGGCTATTATTTTCCATAGGCATCTTTGAAGCGGGCTTCGGCTCGCTTTTTTATTTGTCTGAAAGGAGTTGTTATGAACCGGGATTTTCTCGTGGCCATGCTGCCCCAATACGTGGAGGCGGCCAAACTCACATTGTCCATCGGCCTTTTAGGCGTTTTGGGTTCCGTCCTCGTGGGACTGGTCATTGCCTTTATCCGGGTGGAAAAAATTCCCCTGCTCAACGGCATCGCCAAGGCCTATATCGAAGTGTCGAGAAACACGCCTTTATTGATTCAATTGTTTTTTCTCTACTTCGGCCTGCCCAAGGCGGGCATCGTCCTCTCGTCGGAAGCCTGTGCCATTATCGGCATGATCTTTCTCGGCGCAAGCTACATGGCCGAGTCCTTTCGCTCCGGAATCGAGGCGGTGGATAGACGGCAAATCGAAGCGGCCATGGCCATCGGCCTCACCAAGGGCCAGCGCATACGCTACGTGGTCCTGCCCCAGGCATTGGCCGTGGCCATTCCTTCCATCGGCGCCAATACGATCTTTCTTATGAAAGAAACCTCCGTCTTCAGCGCCGTGGCACTGGCGGATCTCATGTACGTGGCGAAGGATTTAATCGGCCTCTACTACGAAACCGACGAGGCATTGTTTATGTTGGTGGTGAGCTATCTGGTGATTTTGGTCCCCATAGCCGTCATCTTCTCTCTACTGGAAAGGAGGCTGAGACGTGGCATCGGCACGAGCGCTATTGCTTAATCCCCACACCATGGCCCGGCTGCTGAAGGGCCTGTCCGTTACCTTGTGGGTGTCCCTTTTGTCCGTGGCCCTTTCCGTCTTCTTCGGCCTGATCTTCGGCTGGGTCATGACGAAAAAATCCCCGATCATCAAAATCCTTTCAAAGATCTATTTGGAATTTATGCGTCTCATGCCCCAACTGGTGCTTCTCTTTATCGTCTACTTCGGCATGGCGCGGGCTCTGGGCATCCACATCTCCGGCTTCAACGCCGCCATCATCGTCTTTACCCTGTGGGGCACGGCGGAAATGGGAGACTTGGTGCGCGGCGCCATCTCATCCATCCCGAAACACCAATACGAGGCCGCCGCATCCATCGGCCTCACGCGGCTTCAGACCATGGGCTATGTGGTGCTGCCCCAAGCCCTGCGCCGCCTCATTCCCCAGGCCATGAATCTGGTGACCCGCATGATCAAGACCACCTCCCTCATCGCCCTTATCGGCGTGGTGGAAGTGATCAAGACCGGGCAGCAAATCGTGGAAGCCGTCAGGCTGGAATTCGCTTCGGCGGCCCTGTGGATCTATCTCGTCATCTTAATCTTATACTTTTTGGTCTGCTACCCTCTGTCCAAATGGGCGGGGCATTTAGAAGAGAAATGGAAGGAGGCATAATGGCTATTCTTGAAGTAAGAGACATGGTGAAAGCCTACGACGGCAATCCCATCTTCGACGGCTTTTCCATGGACGTGGAAACGGGCGATGTGGTGGCGGTGCTGGGGCCTTCGGGCTGCGGCAAAAGCACCTTGCTCCGCTGCATCAACGGCCTTGAAAAAATTCAGGGCGGCGACATTCTCCTCAAAGGGGAAAGCGTGGTGAAGAGGGAAAAGGACATGCCCGACGTCAGGAAGAAAATCGGCATGGTCTTTCAATCCTACGAACTCTTCGGCCACATGAAGGTGCTGGACAATTTAACCCTGGGGCCGGTGAAGGCCAAGGGCGAAGACAAAGCTGAGGCGGAAAAACGAGCCCTGGCCCTGTTGGATAGGGTGGGCTTAAAAGACAAAGCCGACAGCTACCCCCGCAGTCTCTCCGGCGGCCAGCAACAGCGGGTGGCCATCCTGCGAGCCATGCTCATGGACCCGGAGCTCTTTCTCTTCGACGAAGTCACCGCCGCCCTGGATCCGGAAATGGTGCAGGAGGTGCTGGCCCTCGTCGGCGAACTGGCCAAGGAAGGCAAGACCATGCTCATCGTCACCCACGAAATGGAATTTGCGAGAAAAGTCGCCAATCGCATTTTGTTTATAGAAGAGGGGCACATCGTAGAAGATACCGATCCGGAAACTTTTTTCGAACGACCCGAGACCGAACGAAGTCGTCAATTTTTAGAAGGACTGCATTACAATTAAGGAGGACAAAATGAAAAAATTACTCACCGCACTGATCGTCGCCGTCATGGCACTGGGCCTCGTCGCCTGCGGCGGCGTGGAAGAAGAAGGCGCCCCTGCCGCAGACAAAGCCGGCGTGCGCACCGTGGACGAAATCAAAAAATCCGGCGAAATCACCATCGGCGTCTTCGGCGACAAAAAGCCCTTCGGCTACATGGACGAAAAAGGCGAATTCCAAGGCTACGACATCGCCCTTGGCAATCGCATCGCCGAAGAACTGGGCGTGAAGGTTAAATACGTCCCCGTGGAAGCAGCGAGCCGTGTGGAATATTTAAACGCCAACAAAATCGATCTCCTTCTCGCCAACTTCACCGTCACCGACGAGCGCAAAGAGCAAGTGGACTTCGCCCTGCCCTATATGAAAGTGTCTTTGGGCGTCGTGTCCCCGAAGGGCGCGATCACCGACGTATCTCAACTGAAGGACAAGACCTTGATCATTTCCAAAGGCACCACGGCGGAAACCTACTTCACGGAAAAGCATCCGGAAATCAAGCTGCAAAAATACGACCAATACGCCGAAGCCTACAGCGCCCTTTTGGACGGCCGGGGCGACGCCATGAGCACGGACAATACGGAAGTTCTCGCCTGGGCTATGGAAAACGACGGCTACGACGTGGGCATTAAGGCCCTGGGCGATGTGGACTACATCGCGCCGGCGGTGAAAAAAGGCAACAAAGAATTGCTGGACTGCGTCAACGGAATTATCGAAAAACTTTACGGCGAAAAATTCTTCACCAAAGCCTTCCAAGACACACTCGCCCCCACCTATGGCGATGCCGCCAAGCCGGAAGACATGGTAGTGGAAGCCAAACCGGAAAATTATTAAAAGTAAATACCGCTTCTGCATTGATTTCAGAACGCGAGAAACCCACGATGAACGTCGTGGGTTTTTATTTGCGCACAACTCACAAAGAGATCGAGAAAATCTTTCTAAGAAGTAAATGATATCCGTTGTCAAAATAATAAATGAGAGATATAATCATTTAGTAAAGTTGCCATACAATTTTTTATTACTTGGTAAGGAGGAAGCGATGAATAAAAAGAAAACGCCGGCCATTGTGACGGCACTGGCTTTATGTGTAGCCGCACAATCGACCGGTTTTGCGGCAAGTTTTCAGGATATGCCGAAAGAGAGTGAATGGTCTTATAAGGCACTGAATTATTGTCTGGAGAAAGATTATTTAAAAGGCGTTGACAGCTTACATATTGCTCCGCAGTCGCCCTTAACGAGGGCGCAAATGGCGGCGATTATGAATCGGGTGAAAGGAACGACGGAAGTAGCGGACATTTCGAGGTTCAGTGACGTGCAAGCCGACGAATGGTTCTATAACGACATCGCCAAGGCGGTAAAGGCGAGCTTTATATATGGGCGCAGCGAAATAGAAATGGCGCCTAACGCATCCATTACGAGGGAAGAGGCCTTTACGATTTTGGACCGCGTTCTCGGCGACAAAACGACAGCGGACCACTTGGCTGATTATAACGACGGAAAAGATGTATCGGCATGGGCAAAGAAGGCCGTGAATCGCTTAATTGAAGAAAAAATTGTGACAGGTGACGGCGTGAATCTGCGTCCTAAAGCGAATATTACGCGGGAAGAATTTGCCCAAATCATTTACATGGCCGTTGAAAAGCAAGAGCCACTTGAAAAAGAAGTGGTGAAAGAGAAAAAAGAAGACACGGAAAAATCGCCGGGGAGCATCGGAATGATTACGCCGTCCCAAGATTCAACGCCGGAACAAAAAGATACCGTTCTTTATGGCGACGCCAATGTGGACCAACAGCAATACCCGCTGGTTGCACCTTTTGTCCATCCGCCCTTCTACAATGTGCGCGTAAAAGTCACCTTGGATAAAGACGGGAAGATTGCCTCGGTGGAAGACGATAACACAGCGACTAAAGGTTTGGCACCGGGTACAAACCAAGAATTTTTTAATAAAAAGAATAAAAAGTTCTTTGACTTACTGTCGGCAGATGTTTACAAAAAATTTGTGGGCAAAGACCGCGCCGGCGTCGAAGCCATGCAAATGAAAAGCGGCGAAGCTGACGCCGTCTCAGGTGCTACGGAATCGGGCAAGGCCCTAAAGCAAGCCGTGCTTAATGCCTTGGATAAAAAAGCGGGCAAAAAATTCTTAGAAAAAGACCAAGTGTTGGTTGCAGAGGCGCCGATCAAGACCAATGAAGGTTTGAAGATTCACTTTAAAAATCAATTGCCCAACGGCTTCAAGGTTCAACTTCTGAGTGTCAATCAAGGCATTTACAATGGCGAAAAGCTGCTGGATGCCGCGGCCTATAGTTGGGAGGCTGAAGGCGATGGCTTTGATCTTCTCTTGAAAGATGGTAATATCCCCGCAGGGAAATACTACGTGAACATTGTGGATGAAAATAACAACTACCGTTCACCGGATTTCGAATCGGGTCATGGTGCAACGCCGAAGTATCCCTACTTCGTTATTGAGAAAGGCGCAAACATCAGCTATGAGCATGACAAGCTGAACGTACCCGGTAATGAGTTTGCCAACTTCCAACAAAATATCGAAGAAATTGAAGTCATCGAATGGGATACGACGAAAGACAAGCCCGTGATGATCAAAGGACGGGACGGTCAAGAGGTACCTAAAGCGGTTGAAATCGAGCCGGTGGGGCATCACGGCACCAAGAGCAATTACGCCGAAAATCCCTTATTCAATAACGATGGAACCGTAAACAAATCCGTTACGGCGGGGCGACAACCGAAGCCGGTTTTCGAAGAAGGCAAGACCTACAAGATTGTGGTCAAGACCTACGGCTACGGAGATACGGGTTTTATGTATACGGCAAAGAAGGAAGAAGATCAGCCCGGAGCGGACGCGAAATTAAACGGAGTATTTACGGGCAAAGGAGCTGTCGCTTACAGGAGGTACGATTTTTTAGTAAAAGTAACGATGAAAGACGGAAGGATTGTTTCCGCCGAAGATAACGGAACAAAACCAAGAGTTGGTCAAGACCGTAGAAGACATCAGAGATTTATAAATAGGAATGGCTTATCTGTTTATGTAGGCAAGACGAAAGAGGAGGCGGCGGCGATAACGAGAGCCGATATGGTATCCGGCGCGACCTACACCTCCAAAGCGGCGAAAGCGGCCATTCAAGACGCATTAAAATAAACAGAGAGAATAATGAAAGGATGCTCGACGAAGGTCAGGCTTTCTTTTTATCCGAATTTTGTCGATATCTCTCAATCGTGAATGAAGAGGCGGCGGAAAACAGAGTCCGCAATGGAAAAGAGTCTGTGAGATTCTGAAAGGTTCAGATGAATTTCTGTGATTATGAAACATGAAAAAATAAGAAAGACCCCTCCGTGTTGGTTGTGCAACGGAGGGGCTTTAGTATGTTATAAAAAAACTATTCTTCTGAAGATCTTGGATGTAATTTGATGACCGGCGATGTTGCGGCGTCTGTTTTTCTGTAGACGCCCCGATCGATAAATTCAAGATACCCTTCATCGCGAAGAAATTGCAATTGTTGACGTATCTTGGCTCGGACATGGCTATTATGAGGATGCCTTTGTGATAGGAACTCATCAAAGGCATACACATCATGAAGGGTAAAGATCGACCCTTGAATTTGGTTGACGCAGTTTAACACATCAAAAAGCCAGGAACGTGTATTTAAATTACCGGCATTCAGGCGTGTCGATTGCTCCATTTGCATGACGACTGAATCTTTTTCAATGGGTGATCGATTTTTTATCATGCTGATTTGGCCCTGAAGAGGAATTTCGCCAAACAGAATGTTGCAGCCTGTCCAGCCGGCCCTTCTCGACGTGGAAGACAAGGGCTTTCGCTTCTCGACGATTGAAGGAACGAAGAAATGTTTCGGAACAACCCATAGATTTTCCACGCACATTGCATTTTCATTGTAGGTGAGAATAAAAAAATCGGGATTGTTTTGACTCGTGATCCTCTGAAGAAAGGTATCATATGCCCCGTCGGGGATTTTTTTACCAAAGGAGCCTTTTTTGCTTTTCAATTCATATTCGCTGTTGCATGAAGGGCAGTAGAAATCAGCCACGGCAGAATTGTTCGGGAAATGAAGAATTTTATCATGGCCACATCGGGGGCAATAGATATTATTTAATGCCCATGACTCGGTTAGTATGCGTGCAATCTGAGATTTGCTTCTATAATTGTCAGCCAATTTTTGGTCGAAGTAGATATTCATGAAAAGTTTCCTTTGCCTGTAGCGGCAGGTTTGCTTAGTTAAGGGTGTGCGGTTGAAGTGCCAATTCATCTATAAATCAAAGCTTTTTAAAACTCGTGGTACCGTCCCTTGACGCAGATCCCTTTGATCTTTCCCTTGAACTTTTCTCCCAATAGGGGAGAGTTGTGGCTCTTACCCCGGAAGAAGGCGTCGTCCACGGCGGTTTTGCCTTGGGGATCGAAGAGCACGAATTCGCCGCCGGCCACGCCTTTGAGATCTTCCAGCCGGCACTTGTCCTTCAGCACCAGCTCCCTGTAGAGGAGGACGAAGGCGGTTTCCATCCCCGTAATGCCCGAGGGGGCCTCCTTCAGGGGCCGGTTCTTTTCCTCAGCAGTGTGTGGCGCATGGTCCGTGGCGATACAGAAGCTTTCGTGGCCGATAAATTCGGCGAGGCCTGCCGCGTCTTCGGCGGTGCGAAGGGGCGGATTCATTTTCGCCAAGCTACCGTGGACCTTCACATCCTCCGCGGTCATGGTCAGGTGATGGGGCGTGATCTCTCCCAGCACCTTCGCCCCCGATGCGGCAAAGGCCGCCACCAGGCGGGCGGTGAGGGCGCAGGAGATGTGTTGAATGTCAAGCTTCGCTCCCGTGTAGTGAGCCAGGGACAGATCCCGGGCGGAGAGGCTGTACTCCGCCATGGCCTCGGCGCCCTTTAAGCCGAAGGCCGGGGCCACGCGGCTGTCCACGCCGGGATTTTTCACATAGGCCGGGTCCTCTTCGTGAAGGCTGATGGGCAGATCCAATGCCTTGGCCCGGGCGAGCCCCTCTTTCAGGAGGGCCATATTGTCCACGGGAAAGCCGTCGTCGGAAAAGCCCACGGCACCCAACCGCGCCGCCTCTTCCATGTCCACCAGCTCTTTGCCCTTGAGGTCCTTTGTCAGGGCGCTCACGGTGTAGGCGTGAACGGGCAGCGCCTTCGCCCGCCGGTAAAAATCGGCGATGGCCTCTCCGCACATGACGGGCTTCGTATTGGCCATGGCCAGGACGTGGCCGAAGCCGCCGTGGAGGGCCGCCGCCGCGCCGGTCTGGAGGGTTTCTTTTTCCGTGAAGCCCGGGTCCCTTAAGTGGACGTGGACGTCGACGAAGGCGGGAAAGGCGTAGAGGCCTTCGCCGTCTATAACTACGTCCTCGCCTTCCACGGGACAGGTGACGGTGGCGGTTTCGTTTTTGTTTAAGACGGGATCCAGCGCGCGGACGTTTTTTATAGTAAGTGTAGCCATACTTCCTCCTAAGGATGGGACGAAACTGTGATAAAATAAAATGGTCAACGGGTGAGCAAGATTAACGAACAGAGGTGGAACATGAAAAGATACAAGGCATTTGACGTGGTGGGTCCCATTATGGTGGGGCCCTCCAGCTCCCACACGGCGGGGGCGTGTAAAATCGGAAACGCCGCATTGGCCATTAGCGGAGACAGCCCCTTTCACAAGGTGCGCTTCAATCTCCACGGCTCCTTTGCATCGACCTATCGGGGTCACGGCACGGACATGGCATTGGTCGGCGGCGTCCTGGGCATCATGCCCGACGACGAAGAGCTGAGAGACAGCTTTAAAATCGCGGAAGAGAAGGGCCTTCACTACGAATTCGTGGAAACGGATCTCGGCGACCGTCATCCCAACTCCGTGGAGATCATCTTCTCCTACGACAACGGCGGCCATTTGTCCGTCACCGGCTCTTCCATCGGCGGCGGCAATATTTTAATCGTCGCCATTAACGACATCGAAGTGGCCTTTAAAAATCAATACCCTACTCTTATTTTACAATATCAGGAACAAAAAGGGGTCATCGCTCTGGTTTCCAGTATTTTAACGAACAACGACTACAATATCGAAACCATGGTGACGGACAAAATCGACGAGACGGTCACCCTGGTCACGGAGATCACCCACTCCGTGGACCCGGCCATTCTGGAACCGATCCTCGAGGATCCCCGCTTCGAATTTGCGAAATACGTGGATATTATCGAACCCATGAAAGGACACGCTCATGATTAAAACGGCAAAGGCATTGATCGATTTATGCCGGGAAAAAAATTGGAAGATTTCGGACTACGTTCTGGAAGAAGAATCCAAAGGCGACGAGGAAAAGAAGGCGGCCATTTTAGACGAGCTGCACCACATGCTCGCCATTATGAAGGAATCCACCGGGCGCACCTTGGAATCGGGCACGAATTTAAAACACGATTTAATCAAGGACTTCGGCAAAAAGACCTGGGAATATTCCAAGAGTGGAAAGAAATTCGTCACCGACGAAAAGACCCTGCGCGCCATGGCCCGCGCCTTCTCCACCTTCGAATCCAATGCCAAGATGGAAGTCATCGTGGCGGCGCCTACGGCGGGCAGCTGCGGCATCGTGCCGGCGGCTTTGGTGACGGCGGCGGAAGACTTAAACGCCACAGACGACGACTTGGTCTGCGGCCTCTTGACGGCCATCGGCATCGGCCAGTTTATCGCCGGCTACGGCACCTTCGCCGGCAGTGAAGGGGGCTGCCAGGCGGAATGCGGCGCGGCCTCCTCCATGGCGGCAGCGGCTCTGGCGGAACTTTACGGCGGCGATGTGGAAACTTGCTTAAACGCCGCCTCCATCGCCATCGTCAACATTTTGGGCCTGGTCTGCGACCCATTAGGCGGCTTAGTTCAATACCCCTGCACCTTCAGAAACGCATCGGGGGTTTCCAACGCCCGGGTCAGCGCCGACATGGCCCTCGCCGGCACCTTCAGCATCATTCCCTTCGACGAAGTCTGCAAGGCCATGAAGGAAGTGGGCGACGCCCTGCCCGCCTCCCTGCGCGAAACCGGCGTCGGCGGTCTGGCCGGCACGGACACGGCGAAAACCCTTTGCGGAAAAATTTTCGGTTAATAAATCTAACCTTTGGTAAAGAAAGGTAAAACAAAGACGCAGAGTCCTTTTTTCCCCTGTCCTTTCGGGTACAATGAGAACAAGAAGACACACCGATATCAAGGAGGCAATAATTTATGATTACTATGGAAAAAATCGACTACGTGATCTCCGTCACCGGCGCAAGCTACGGCGACGTGCGGGAAGCACTCTTGTCCGCCAACGGCGACGTGGATCAGGCCATTCGCCTGTTGATGGGCGAGGAAAAAGCCGAAGACGAAAAAACCGAGGGCTTCGATTTTAAAGAAGCTAAGACCAAAGCGGAAGACATTTCCGACACCATTTCCAATTTCGGCGAAGAAGTCATCGACGCCGTGAAGGACTTCTGGGAAAAAGGCAATGCCACCAAGCTCGTCATCATGGACGAAAAAGACGAAGTGATCTTAAACGTGTCCATGAACCTGGGCGCCATTTGGACAGTCATTGCACCGGTAGCGGCCCTTATGGGCGTGGGCATCGGCATTCTCAGCCGCTGGGAATTTTACATCTATCTCGACGACGGCAAAGTCATCAATGTAAAAGACTATATCACCAACAAACACCGCATGCGCTAATATGAAAACGAGGCAGGATAAATTCCCGCCTCGTTTTTTTATGCGTCGATGAAATTTTCAGCGATCATACAACGGGCGCTGCCGCCGCCTAATTGAGAGATCACGGGCAGGGGCACGTGAAGGATCCGATCGTACTTTTCGATTTGCGCGATTTTTTCCGGCGCCAAATGCTCGTAGGCCTCCTCGCTCATGACGAGAAGCGGCGCATCCCCCATCAGCTCCAAACAATTGCCGCAGAAGTGATCCACCTCCTCGGCACTCAGGGGAATAATCTCCTTCCCCGTTTCCTTCAGGCGGGCGAGGAGATCCTCCTTCCCCTCGGTGATCAGCTCCTCGGCGATCAGAACGAAGTGCTCCGCCACGGTCATGATCACATTGGTATGATAGACCGCCGCGTCGTGGTGATGGGCGCGGAAGGGAACGGGCGTCATGCCGTAAGCGTCGCAAAAGCGCCGGAGCAGATCTTCGTCGCAGCGGGCGGAGAGGGCGGCGTAGCAAATAGCGTGGAAGCGGTCTATGACCATGGCGCCGGTGCCCTCCAAGGCGGCGGGCTCATGGGAAAAATCCGCTACCTCGAGCCGAGACAGATCAAAGAGCGCGTCGTATTGGGGCCGCAGCTTGGGAAATTCTTTTTTTCGATTATCGCTGTACATGGGACAGATAAAAAGCTTCCCGGGAAAGGTGACGAAGGTATTGTTGGGAAAAATCGAATCCGGTGTGTCGTCTCCTTTATCCTGCAAAACCTCCACCACGACGCCGGCTTCTTTCAAGGCATTTACCAGGCCGGAAAATTCCTCCGCCGCCCGGGCCTGCACCTCGTCGAGGGAGAGGCTGCGGTTGTTGACTTGATAGGCATTGTCCGCCGCGGTCTCCGCATTAAAGCGAAAGGCCGAGGGACGCACCATAATAATTTTTTCGGCGATCATATTGACTCCTTTAAGGTAATTTTTTTCTTCACGCCTATTTTACAACAGGGGAAGGAAAAAGCACAGCCTCCCGAGGCGGGAAAACGACGTAGCCCGAGAGGCCGCGAAGCCGGGGGACCGGATTCGACTTGCGCTTTTTGCGCCGCGGCAAAAAATCCGCGGCAAGAACGGTCAAAAAACGGGGAAGAAACGATTCATATTGTCTACAACGCTCTCAAGCCGTTGAAATTACAGGAGTTGAGGCAGGAGGCGGAAATATTTTTTTAAAAACCACGTGGAAATTTCAATGCCTATGTGGTATGATGAATGCGTTGGAGCTTAGGCGTTAACACGCGGTGCAAGACGCGGCGTTTTTTATTTCCCGAAGAGGAAAGCCTTTGCTCTTTTAGTGAGGCTTTTAGCCAACTCATGTTCTTTAAGGAGGAATATTGTATGAGCTATCTTGAAAGTGTAATCGAAAGCGTAAAAGAAAGACACGCCAGCGAACCGGAATTTTGCCAAACCGTTGAAGAAGTATTAAGTTCTTTAAAACCGGTTATCGACCAACATCCGGAATATGAACACGTCGACCTGTTGGGCCGCATGGTTGAACCGGAACGTTTATTCAGCTTCCGCGTCGTATGGCAAGATGACGAAGGTCAATTCCACACCAACATTGGTTACCGTGTACAATTTAACGGAGCCCTCGGGCCGTACAAGGGCGGCATTCGCTTCCACCCGACCGTAAACCAATCCGTTATTAAATTCCTCGGTTTCGAACAATGCTTCAAGAACTCCATGACCGGCCTCCCCATCGGCGGCGGCAAGGGCGGCAGTGACTTCGACCCCCGCGGAAAGAGCGACGACGAAATCATGCGTTTCTGCCAAAGCTTTATCAGCACCCTTTACCACTACATCGGGCCCGACACCGACGTTCCCGCAGGTGACATGGGCGTAGGCGCAAGAGAAGTCGGCTTTATGTATGGTCAATATCGCCACTTAAAAGCTAAATTCGAAAACGGCACCTTCACCGGCAAGGGCTTCAGCTTCGGCGGATCCCGCGTACGTCCCGAAGCTACCGGCTACGGCGCAGTTTACTACCTCTTAAACGTATTGGAACACTTCGGCGAAGACATCAAAGACAAGAAGATCGCCGTTTCCGGTTTCGGTAACGTTGCATGGGGTATCTGCAAGAAGGTTCAACAACTCGGCGGTAAAGTCGTTACCATCGCCGGTCCCGACGGATACATCTACGACAAAGACGGTATCAACACCGAAGAAAAGGTTGAATACATGCTCGAAATGCGTGCTTCCGGCCGCGACAAGGTTCAAGACTACGCAGACAAATTCGGCGTAGACTTCTTCCCCGGTGAAAAACCCTGGATCAACGCAGACTACGACATCGCTATGCCGGCTGCTTACCAAAACGAAATCACCATCGAAGAAGCAAAAGCCATGGTTGAAAAGGGCGTAGAATACTACATCGAAGTAGCTAACATGCCTACCACCAACGAAGCATTGAATTACCTCATCGAAAACGTCAAGGTCGTTGCTCCTTCCAAGGCAGTTAACGCCGGCGGCGTTGCAGGCTCCGCTCTCGAAATGAGCCAAAACAGCGCTCGCTTGAGCTGGCCCGCAGAAGAAGTTGACAAACAACTTCACATGATCATGGACAATATCTACAAGATGTCCGTCGAAGCAGCTGAAAAATACGGCTTAGGCTACAACCTGGTAGCAGGCGCCAACATTGCCGGTTTCGTTCGCTTGGCAGACGCCATGATGGCTCAAGGTGTATTCTAGAAATAAAGAGAAGCTCTCTTTTCGAAAAGAATAAAATGACTTTAAAAGACCGCATACGATTGTATGTGGTCTTTTTTATGTTTAAACTCTTCCCGCGGGTATAATAAGGAAAAAGAGGATGAGGATGAACACGCTAAAGGAAAAAGACGCATTGGATTTACTGTTGAAATACAATTCGGACCGCTTTCACCTGCGCCATGCCATGACGGTGAAACACGTTATGGCGCACTTCGCCCGGGAGCTGGGCTATGAAGACGAGGCGGACTTTTGGGGATTGGTCGGGCTTTTGCACGACGTGGACTGGGAAAAGTATCCGGAAGAGCACTGCCGAAAGGCGCCGGAGCTTTTGGCGGAAATCGACGCCCCCGAAGAACTCACCCACGCCGTCGCAAGCCACGGCTGGGAGATCTGTTGCGACGTGGAGCCGGAGCACATGATGGAGAAGGTGCTTTACGCCACCGACGAGCTCACCGGCCTCATCTACGCCTACTCTCTTATGCGGCCCTCGGGTTCGGTACAGGACATGAAGCTCAAAAGCCTAAAGAAAAAATACAAAGACAAGAAATTTGCCGCCGGCGTCAACCGCGACATCGTCGAGCGAGGCGCCGCCATGCTGGGCTGGGATATGGACACACTCCTTACCCGCACCATGGATGCCATGGCGGAAACGGAAGATGCCGTGGAAAAAGAACTGGCAGCTCTGGCGTAAAAAAAGAAGGCTCCTTTGTAATCAAGGGAGCCTTTTTGCGTGGGCCTTACAGGAGTCCCGCGGCTTTCATCCAGGCGATGCCCACGGGGTAGGTGATGATGGCGAGGAGGAAGCTCGCCGTAATAATTTTCGATGCCAGGCGGTAGTCCGAGCCCATTTCCCGCGTAAAGATAAAGCAGTTGACGGCGCAGGGTGTGGCCCAAAAGACGTAGGCGATGCCCAGTTCCACCTTGCCCATGCCCATGGCCATGCCCAGGGGGATGAGGAGAAGGGGCACGACGATATTTTTGATGCCGGCGGCGGCAAGGATCAGGGGCAGGTCGTCTTTCAGTGAGGAAAAGTCCAGGCTGGCGCCGATGAGGATGAGGGACAGCGGCGTGGAGAGCCGTGCGAGGAGCTCCATGCCGTCGGTGATGCCGCCGTATACGGGGACGCTTAGGAAGTTGAAGAGGAGGCCCGCCAATATGCCGACGATCATGGGGTTTTTCAGCACTTTGATTGCCACGGCGGCGGGATCGATGCGGGTGCCGTTATCTTCGCCGTAGTATGTAAGGATGAAGATGGCCAATATATTGTAGAGGGTGAGGCCGAAGGCGGTGACGATCATCACGTGCTCCGCCGACGGGGTGCCGAAGAGGGCGTCCAGGATGGGAAAGCCCACGTAGACGAAGTTGGAGCGGTAGGCGCAGTGGACGAAGGCGGAAAGTTGTTTGCGGTCTTTGATAAAGAAGCGGGCGAAAAACCAGGTGCCGAAGAAGATGATGCAGATGCCCGAAAGGATGTAGATCACATAGGGTAGGTGCAGGGTGTGGATGTCCGCCGTGCGCATGTCGTTAAAGAGTTTGAAGGGCAGGGCGATGTAGAAGACGAGCCAGGTGGCTTTTTTCACGAAGGCGTCGTCTAAAAAGCCCTTTTCTTTGGCTGTATAGCCGGCGAAAAGGACGAAGAATATGGGAAAGATGATGTTGATGCCGAGTAGTAAATGTGTCATAAGAACCCCCTTTCGATTATAGGAGAATCCCGTGGAAATGTAAAATCCCGGCGCGCGCCCTTGTTCCTCCCGGGGCCTTGTTTTATGATAGATGAAAGATCAGAGAAGGAAGGTTTTATTTTGAAAAAAAGTCGCAGGCTTTCGCCGGCCATGGTGTTCATTCTCATGTTCGGCATGGTCAGCTTGTTTTCGGACATGACTCACGAGGGAGCCGCCAGTATGCGGGGGGCCTATCTCTCGTTCCTCGGGGCGTCGGCGGCCACCATCGGCTTCGTGTCGGGCCTGGGCGAGCTGGTGGGCTATGCCATGCGCTACGTCTTCGGCGCCCTTACGGACAGGACGGGGAAGTATTGGACCATGGTGATGATCGGCTATGTGCTGGACATCGCGGCGGTGCCCGCCCTGGCCCTCGTGGGCGAGCACGGCTGGGTAGCGGCATCGGCGCTACTCATCGTGCAGCGTATGGGCAAGGCCATTAAGAAGCCGGCGAAGGATACGATTATGTCTTTTGCCGCGAGTCGTGAAGGGGCGGGGAAGAGCTTCGCCATTCAGGAGGCGTTGGATCAAATCGGGGCCTTCCTGGGGCCGGTGCTGCTCTTTGCCGTCATGAGCGCGAGGTCGGGCATGCCCAAGGCGCAGCTTTATTCCGCGGCCTTCGCCGTTTTGGCCGTGCCCGGCGCCGTGACCTTGATTTTGCTTTTTGCCACGAAGCGCAAATTCCCCAATCCGGAAGAATTCGAAGGGGGCAAGACGGTTTACGAGCCCATCAAGATGAAGCGATCCTTTAAAATTTACATGGCGGGGATCAGCCTCTTCGCCTTCGGCTTTATGGACTACGCTTTGATTTTAATGCACGTGACGAAGCACATGAGTCTTTACGGCGGCGCCATCACCACGGGCACCCTGCCCCTCATTTACGCCGGGGCCATGTTGGTGGATGCCGCATCGGCCCTCGTCTTCGGGAGTCTCTTCGACAAGAAGGGCGTGGGGGCTTTGGTCGTCGCCACGGTGGCGGCGGCGCCCTTCGCTGTCCTCGTCTTCTACGCCGAGAGCCTGCCCGTACTTTTAGTCGGCGTCGCCCTTTGGGGCGTGGGCATGGGGGCTCAGGAATCGGTGCTGAAGGCCGCCGTGGCCACCATGGTGGACAAATCCGCCCGAGCCACGGGCTACGGCCTCTTTGAATGTTCCTTCGGGATCTTTTGGTTTATGGGCAGCTGGCTCTTGGGCAGTCTCTACGACGTAAATCTCGCGGCCATGATCGCCGTTTCCGTGGCGGCACAGCTGGCCGCCGCACCCCTCTTTTATTTGGCGGGAAAGGCGATGGAACCTTCGGCGAAGGGGTAAAAACCAAAGGATGAGACAGAATAAATTGCGAACAAAAGGAGCATAAATATGGATAAATTGGCCATTCAGGATAATTACGGCGAGCGGTTTCAACACTGCTGGGGCTGCGGCCCGAAAAACGACGCAGGTCTGCACTTAAAATCATATCCCGCGGGGGACGAGTGCATCTGCACCTTGACGCCGGACAAGGCATACACCGGCGGCGTGCCCCAAAATCTTTTCGGCGGCATGATCGCCATGCTCTTCGACTGCCACGGCACGGCATCGGCGGCCTACTTTAAGCATCGGGACAAGGGGCTGGAACTCACGAAAGACACGGTCATCGGCCGCTTCATTACGGCGCATTTGGAAATCGACTTTAAAAAGCCCGTGCCCATGGAAAGCCCCGTGACCATTCGCGCCACGGCGGAGGAAATCGGCGAGCGAAAAGTCGTCGTTGCCATGGAAATGGAAGCGGCGGGAGAAGTCCGTGCCAAGGCGAAGATGGTGGCCGTGGCCGTGAAGGACAATATGTAGAAGGGATGAAGCATGAAAACATTGATTATCGTAGATGCACAGGTGGATTTTATTTCGGGCTCTCTGGCCTGTAAGGGGAGCGAGGCGGCCCTCGCGCATTTAGTGGAGCTGGTGGAATCGTCGCCTGAGATGAAGGTGGTTTACACGGCGGACTGGCACAGCCCCGCCAACGGAAGCTTTGAAAAAAACGGCGGCATCTGGCCCGTACACTGCGTAGAAAACACGGAAGGTGCCAGCCTTTACGAGGGCTTCTATAAATTTTCCCGAGAAGACGCCCGGCCGAACGGCACCAATGTCTTTAAGAAGGGCGTGCGGGACGATGTGGAAGAATACTCCGGCTGCAAGGGTACCAACGATGCCGGCGACGTGCTGGAAGATGCCGTTGGCGGGGAGCTTTACGTGGCGGGCTTCGCCAGCGAATACTGCGTTCGGGAAACCTTGCTGGGCCTTCTAGCTAAAGGGCACAAGGCCGCCCTCTACCTGCCAGGCGTCGCCTATGTGGACGAAAAAGACCACGAGAAAAACATCGCGGATTTGAGGGATAAGGGAATCGAAATCATAGAAGGACGCGCCCTGTGATCATCGCCGTCAGCGCCTGTTTGCTGGGCGAAAATTGCAAGTACAACGGAGGAAACAACTATTCCGAAGCATTGCATGAATTTGTAAAGGGCCACAGCGTGGTGCCCATTTGCCCCGAGGTCATGGGCGGCCTGCCCACGCCGCGGGATCCCGCCGAAATCGCAGGCGGCGCGGTGCGGCAGAAAAACGGCCGCTCCGTAGACGAGGCATTCAGAAAAGGCGCCCGGGCGGCCCTGAAAAAAGTGAAGGATGCCGGGGCGGAGTTCGTGATCCTTCAGTCCCGCAGCCCCTCTTGCGGCGTGAACGAAATCTACGACGGCAGCTTCACGGGCAGGCGGGTGAAGGGAAAAGGCGTCTTTGCCCGCTTGCTCGAGGAAGAAGGCATCAGGGCCGTGGATGTGGAAGATATATAATTTTGCGAATAAGACCTCCCGAGGCGGGACAAAAATTCCGTCTGCGGGAGGTTTATGTATATTGACGACAACTTACACTAGTGGTATTCTTATTTAAAGGAATAAAGTGTAGATGTGTTGTTTTCACACCGAATCCTTTGAATCCAATAGAAAAGGAGAACGTCTTATGTTTAGCAGTTATTTTGAATCGACTCTGGGCAGAGCGAGCCTGATATCTCCCGAAGATGCCTGGTCTTTGCTATTTGTTCTGCTCGTGTCCGTCAGCGCGGCAATTTTTCTGGAACAAAAATACCACTGGGCTTCTAAAATTTCGGGAGCGATCATCGCCCTGATCATCGCCTTGGTTCTTTCCAATCTTGCCATTCTCCCTACGAATAGCGTCCTCTACGATGATATTATTTGGGGCTATGCGGTTCCTCTCGGGATCCCCCTCTTGCTCCTACAATGTAATATGACCAAGATTTGGCGCGAAACGGGCCGCATGTTAGTGGTCTTTTTAATCGGCGCCGTGGGAACGGTAGTCGGGGCTCTCTTGGCCTTCACCTTATTGAAAGATGTGGTACCCGATGCCGCCGGCGTAGCGGCCATAATGACCGGTTCTTATATCGGCGGGGGCGTCAACTTTGCCGCCTTAGCAGGTCAATTCGACGTGCCTTCTCAAACCATCGGCGCCACCACCGTGGCCGACAACCTTTTGATGGCCATCTACTTCTTCGTATTAATCAGCATTGCGGGCCTCGCCGTATTCCGCAGAAACTTTTCCCACCCCTATATTGAAAAGGTGGAATCCCAAGGTTTAGGCGATGCGCAAACACAGGCCTCGGCCTACTGGTCTCGCAAAGACATTTCCCTGAAAGACATTGCCATGAACCTGGCTTACTCCGTATCCGTGGTCTTTTTCTCCAAGCTCATCGGCGCGGGTCTGGGACACATTATTCCCACAGGCTCCTCGGCTCTCGGCATGCTTAACACCTTCCTTTCCTCGGAATATGTTTGGATCACGACCATCTCCATGTTGGTGGCCACCTATGCGGAAGACAAGGTACAAAAATTAAACGGCGCCCAAGAAATCGGCACCTACTTTATCTATCTCTTTCTCTTCGTCATTGGGGTACCCGCTTCCGTTATGCAAATCATCACCGAAGCGCCCGCCCTGTTCCTCTTTACCGCCCTTATGGTACTGATCAATATGATCTTCTGCTTCCTCGGCGGCAAACTGTTGAAATTTGACCTGGAAGACTGCATCCTGGCATCCAACGCCAATATCGGCGGGCCGACCACGGCAGCCGGCATGGCCATCTCCCAAGGCTGGGCGGACCTCGTCGGCCCCACCATGCTCGTGGGCTCTTTGGGCTATGTCGTGGGAACCTATGCCGGTGTCATCATCGGAAGTATCTTAGGTGCTTAGGAAAGAGGTAAAAAATGGAACAATGGATCAATAAAAAAATCCCCGTCATCGACGATCCGCCGGTTTACGAGGAAAGAGACTTTATCGATTCTCCCCTGGTGGAAGTAAAAGCGGGAGAAAAGATCAAAATCGCCATGCAATATCCGGAGCTGGGCTTTAAAAACGGCGAAGCCCGCTGCTACTTGCGTAAAGAAGCGGCAGAAAAGCTGCAGGAAGCGGCGGCCCTTTTGCCCGACGGCTACGCCTTTTGCGTGTGGGACGCCTGGCGCCCCTTCGCCCTTCAGGAAGAACTCTACTACGCCTACAGAGAACAAATCATCGAAGAATTTAATCTGAAGGATCTGCCTGAAGCGGAAAGAGAAGCGGCCATCGGCGCCTATGTGGCCAATCCCATCCCCAATCGTGACGTGCCCCCCTATCACACCACGGGTGGCGCCATCGACCTGACCATCACGGGTCCCAAAGGAGAGCTCTTGGAAATGGGTACGGGCTTCGACGATTTTACCGACAAGACCCGAACCACCTATTTCGAAGACGAAGAAGGCGATGAGGAAGAAACCATCCGCAACAATCGCCGCCTGCTCTACCACATTATGACCTCCGTGGGCTTTTCAAACCTTCCTTCGGAATGGTGGCACTACTCCTACGGTGATCGCTCCTGGGGCTACCAAAACAAGGTGCCGGCACAGTACAGAGGCATCTTCTCCCTGGACGAGCAATAAAAAAGAATGGCCAAAAAGGCGCGAAAGGACCCCGAATTTTCGGGGTTCTTTTTTTTGAAAAAAATAAAACGAATGTATGTTTGGAATTCGGAACGGGGTGTATATATTGAATACAGGAAAATTTTAGGAGGTCTTATGTTTAAGGATCTATATGCCCACATCGACCAAAAAGATCGGTCGAGAAAACAGACGCTTCACGATCATTTGTACCACACGGCACTTCAGTGCAGCTCCATGGGCAAGGACGTGGCACTGGAAAAAATGCTTTTTTACGTGGGGCTGCTACACGATTGCGGAAAAATGAAATGCTCTTTTCAGCAGAAAATTTTGGCCAATTCAAATGAGCGCGTGGATCATTCCACTTACGGCGGGCTGCTGACTTTGTGCTTTTTAGACGAAGTGTATGATGGTCTCGAGGTTGATGGAGACGAGGCATTTTCACCTATTTTGGAGAAGATTAACGAGGATGCCAATTGCCTTATCTACCTCAACGACTACGTTCATCTTCTGGTCTACGCCATTATGTCCCATCACGGCCCTTACGACATGGTGCGGCAAAACGAGGACAATCGCTACGTCTACACGTCCTTTGAACGGGCGAAAAGAGAAAAAGCCCGATCGGAATTTAAAGACGATTTCGAGATCTTTTTAGCCCACTGGCAAAGCAGGGGCGTCGATTTAAAGCGGCTGTTTGTCGAAGGCTTTGATGAATACATAAATGTCGCGGAAAAACTGGAAGTCCTCGCCCGGCGCACAGGTGACGACCGGAACGAAGCCATGTGCTTCTATCAAGGTATGCTCATGCGCTTGGTGGTGAGTATTTTAAAATCCGCCGACATTAAAGATACGATCAATTCCTATGAGACCGTCATCGAAGAGGAAGACGAGGCGGTCCTTCGCGCCCTCGTCGATGATTTTGAGCAGCGGGTGCTCGCCACCTATGCAGGCTACGGCCCGCCTAAGGACGCCCTCGGCCGAGGGCGGGCGGCCATTGCCGATGCTATTTTGGTGCGGTCGAAAACCGACGACGGCGGGATCTATACTTTGGATTTGCCTACCGGCGCCGGCAAAACCCTGCTTTCTCTGCGCTACGGCGTGAATCAAATGAAATATAAAAAGAAGCGCCGCTTTTTCTACATCACCTCCTATCTTTCCGTCCTGGAACAAAATGCGGCGACGATGAAAGGCATTCTTGGCCATGAGGATCAGGTGCTGGAGCACCATTCCAATGTGGTGGAGGATGAAGGAGGGGAGTCCTCCCGAGGCGCGACCGACGAAAAGCAGGACTCGATTGCGGCGGTGCAGCGCCAATTTTTACTGGGCGATTGGACCTCGCCGGTGGTACTTACCACCATGGTGCAATTTTTTAACACGCTGTTTAAGGGAAAATCCGCTAATATCACCCGCTTTAAATCCTTCGTAGACGCCGTTATCGTACTGGATGAATTGCAGTCCTTGCCGACGGATGTGCTCTACATGATGAACCTGGCATTGAATTTCATGAAGACGGTCATGAACACCACCGTGGTTTTGTCTACGGCGACTCAGCCCGCCTACGGTTCCGCGAGCTTGAAACATCGGCTGGATTACGGCGACGAAAATCAAAAAAACACCGCCATGGTGACGGTGCCGGAGGAAGATAAGAAAAGTTTTGAGCGGGCGAAAGTGGCTCTTTTAGGAAAAATCGACGAGGAGCAGTCCCTCGACGACTTGGCAGCTTTCGTTCTTTCGAAAGAGGAGCAGTCTCGGCTGGTGATTTTAAATACCAAGGCGGCGGTTCGGGGACTATACGATCGTCTCGCCGATTTCGTTCCTGAGAAGGATCTCTATTATCTCACGACGAATTTAACGGCGGCGGATCGCTTGGCGCGAATCGACGAGATAAAACATCGCCTTGAAACGGACGATCCCATTTGCGTCGTCAGCACCCAGCTTATCGAAGCGGGGGTGGACGCGGACTTTGCTCTGGTGGTTCGTTCCCTTACGGGCATCGACTCCATCGTGCAGGCCAGAGGCCGCTGCAATCGGGAGGGCAAGCGCAAAGAGGCCTATACCTATGTGGTGAATATGGATCGACGGGAAGAAAATATCGCACCCCTGAAAGGCATGGGCGAGAGAAAGCTGGCGAGCCGCTTGATTTTAAGAGATGAAAAAGGAGAAATCGCCATTGAAGACTTTATTTCTCCCTACTTCGAAAAACTCTATGCCAATTTAAAAGATGCAGACCTGGTCCAACTGTTGGATTTATTGGCAAAAAATCGAAACAAAAAAGACATTCTATTAAAATCCACTCCTTTGGCAGTGCCATACGATGGGGGTATCGCTTTATTAAATGACAAAGTATTGCATTTCTTCCAATCTTTTAAAACCGCCTATGATAGCTTCGAACTAATAGACGATTCTCAAGAAGTTGCGGTAGTGGACTATGATGAAACCCATAAAGATCTGGAGAGGTTGAGAAATTTAGATGAAGAGGTAAAAGAAAAGTTCGATGGTCAAAAACTAAAACAAATGCGTGCCATTATACGCAGTTTATCCCGTCACACAGTACCTATTTGCAGAGAGATAGAGAATCAATGCGACAAAATCTTAGATGGATCGGTAAATATCTTGTTGAGTGATTACTATGATGAAAACTTTGGGGTTAAAGACGAAGGCCCCGGAGCTTTATTCGTAAAACAAAAAAGGCCATAGCGGCCTCTTTTAAAAGAAATATATTTCAATCCACAGCTTTCGCTGATAGAGGTATTATACCAAAAACTACAAAACAAGCAATAGACTATTGACAGTTGTTTTTGTTAAAAGTAATATGAAAATATAAGGAGGTGAACCATGGAACGATCAAAATATTTTTATGCAAAAGTGTATGGCGATCGAGCGCTTATCACAACGCCAGAAAGTAAGACAGGGGGAGAAAAATTTACAAGCTCAGTTCCTACGAGAGAAATGCTACGGGGTATCGTCGATGCCAACTACTTTAAGCCTGTCTTAAAAAACGTGGTGGACGAGGTCCGCATCATGCACAGCATCGAGTCCTACACGCAAGGTACGCGGCTCTTGTTTAAAGATTACGGTTCTGACCGATCTGCTTACACCTATCTCAGCAAAGTGTGTTACTATGTGAAGTTTCATTTTGAATGGAACGAGGCTCGGGACGATTTGAAGGGCGATAGAAATTTTAAAAAGCACGAAGCCATTACGGAACGCTCCCTGAAGCGAGGTGGTAGACGACCCATTTTCTTGGGTGTAAGCGAATGCATGGGTTACATTGAAGGATTGACAAAAGATGAGTATGAGCATGATATCGGCGTTTACGACGATAAAAACCTTGGATTTGGCCTTATGTTCAACGAATTTATCTACCCGGATAAGCCCGGCGGCATGCTTAAGGCGGTGTATGTGCCTATCAATATGAAGAATGGGCGTATTAATTACGAAGAGCTGGAAGGGCTGGGCATCGTGAGGGAGGTGCGTAATTACGATTTTAAATCGCCTATGATGACGCGAACTGTTGACGAAGAATTGGAAGATTATTAGGGGAGGCGAGATGTGAGCTTATTATCAGCTTTACTTAAATCCTACAACTATGCCTTGGATCACGATATGGTGGGAAAGCCCGATCAATATGGAAATATCATTTTGCCTATGTACTATAATTCGATGAAGTCAAATGGAAAAAACATCATCGAAGTGCTTATAGATAAAGAGAGCGAATTAAAAGATGCGTATCTCTTAAATGAAGGTGAAAAGATCATTTTTCCCGTAACGGAGGATTCTGTTGCGAGAAGTAGTGGCTTGGCGCCCCATCCTCTGACTGACTCCGCATCCTATGTGATACCAGATGGTGGAAAAAGGAGTAATGCTTACTTAGAGCAAATGGAAGCTTGGTTGAATTATGATGACAATGATTACGTCCGTATGATCTATCGGTTTTTACAGCGGAGAAATATTTATAGTTCGATCCAAGACTTCGTAAAGGGCCATCAAGAAGAAGAGAGCAATGAGCAACAAAAAGGTAAGAAAAAGCAATCGGGAAAGGTTGACTACAAAACGGTGTTCATTACTTTTTCTATTGTAGATTACGATGGTTTAAGAAATGTCAGCGTTAGCGATAATTGGGATCTGCAAAAAAGCTACCGTAGATTTGTAGAATTTCAAAACGAGGTTGATCACGATCGGCCGAAAATCATTTGCAATTTAAGTGGAAGACCGGATTTTCTCTGCGTAAAACATCAGCCTTTAATAGTGAATGCGCGACTTCTGCCCCAGATCACCGCCAAAGCGGAAAATTATAAAGGGCGCTTTTCAAAGGCAGATCAAAATATTACCCTTGGTGTAGAGACGAGCCAAAAAATTCATTTAATGGCAAAGTATCTGCTCTCTGGGGAAAATACACACACATGGCTCGGAGAAAATGCCAATATGCTTACCTGGTTTTCAGACGATATTCGAAACGAAAGCGAAGCGAATGTCGTGAAGTCAATACAGCCGAGTAGGCTTCCAAAGGTTCCAAAAACAGCAGAAAGCGATACAAAAGAAGGGAGCGGCTTATTTATTGCCGATGAGACGACGAATGACATTGTCAGATCCTTTACTAACGGCAACCCCAAGTTTTCGAATGATGCAAAATATTACGTTGCCATCCTTGACAGCGTTAGTAAGGGACGGGTCATGATGAAATACTTCAAAGAACTCAGTGTATCTCGTTTAAAAGCCAATCTCTATTCATGGCATGAAAAGTACCATTGGTATCGTAACGACAATGAAAATTACGACAAAAAACATACGCCGAGCCCGAGGCGTATCATTCTCGCTGCCTATGGCACAGAGAGAGAAGATGTAGGACCAAAAAAAGAAGTAGGGTTAGAAACGCCAAAAAAGGCGTTTTATACAAATCAGTATCAAAACATAGTGACAGCCCTGATTGAAGGGCGAGATATGCCGGCGAACGTTGAAAAAGCCTTCGCTATGAGAATTCGCAATCGAATGCACTATGACAAGACGTGGGAAGAAGTGAAGTTTTGCGCTCTGGCAGTTTTAAATCATAAAGGAGGTTTCGAATCGTCTATGCTTTTACGAGATAATATCGATCGATCCTATTTGTTTGGTCGTTTACTGGCGCTGTTTGAACAGTTGGAAGAGATTACTTACGATAAAGATAAGGAACGTGCAACTCACGCTCAAAAATTGTGGACGACTTACACCAATAACCCCGCGGTGACGATGTTGCGTCTAAGAAAATTATTGAATCCTTATGAAATAAAACTTGCGAAGAGTGAATCGCCAATAAAACAGAAACTATATGGCGATATAAAAAAAGAAATGACCTTCGTAACCAATATGATCAGCGAACATTACGATTTTCAATCGAGGGAGATGAACCGCCCTTTGGATTACAATTTTATTTTTGGATATGAGGCTCAAAGACAATCCGTCCAGTCAAAAAGATACAAATTAGCAAAACAAGTTGAAGAACAGGAGGATCAAAATGATCAATAATAAGGTAGATTTTATATTTACAATCGAAGTAGAAAATGCAAATCCTAATGGCGATCCCCTTGCCGGCAATATGCCCAGAGTTGATGCGAGAGGCTATGGCGAAATCAGCGACGTTTGCCTGAAGCGAAAAATTAGAAACCGCATGCAGGATATGGGCTATGAGATTTTTGTAAAATCTGCCGATCGATGTGACGATGGATTCACCTCATTGCAAAAACGATTTGAGTCTAATTTTAAGAAAGATATCCCTGATACCGAAGTGATTCGGGTGGCCAATGAGAAGTGGATGGATATACGCGCATTTGGCCAAGTCTTTACTTATCAGGATAAAGCACTTGGAATACGAGGTTCGGTAAGTATTTCGATAGCGAAATCGGTAGATGCGATCGATCCTGTTACCATGCAGATCACCAAGAGCGTCAGCGGCATGGAACCGAAACCGGGAAAAAGTCGCAGCGCCGACACCATGGGGAGCAAGCACTACGTGGATTGGGGCGTGTACGTGGTCAACGGCAGCGTGAACTGCTACCTGGCTGAAAAAACCGGATTCGACGAAGAAGACTTAATGGTGCTGAAAGAATGTATCCGCACCCTCTTCGTCAACGACGTTTCCGCGGCGCGGCCGGACGGTTCCATGGAAGTGAAGGATATTTATTGGTTCAACCATTCGTCGAAGGTCGGCGACATTTCCAGCGGCAAGATCAAAGATCTGCTTTTGCACGATGAGCTGAACGTAGGCACCATGAAGCCCCGCTACGAAGACTATCACTTTAGATTGGACGAAGAAAAATTAAAAGCCTATGAAGGGGAAGGATTAAGCGTCGAGCACTTAAAGGGGCTCTAAAATGATTGGGGAAGACGACTTTCTCATGTTGAGCGGCATTCAACACTTTTTATTCTGCAAGCGCCAGTGGGCCTTGATCCACGTGGAGCAGGTGTGGACTGAAAACAGCTACACGGCGGAGGGGCAGCTGATTCACGAGAAAGTCGATCAGCCTTTCATTAAAGAAAAACGAAAAGACCTGATCATCTCCAGAGCCATGGACGTGAGTTCGAAAACCCTCGGACTTTCCGGGCGCCTGGACGCCATCGAATTTCACAGGGAGGAAGAAGGCATCGCTTTAAAGGGGCGCAAAGGGATGTGGATGCCCACCGTCGTGGAATACAAGCGGGGCAAAAAGAAAAAAGGCGATTACGACGAGGCCCAGATTATGGCACAGGCCATATGTATCGAAGAAACCCTGAATGTGTCTATGGACTACGGCTATATCTATTACCACGAGACGGATACCCGCGAAAAAGTGGCCTTCACCTCCGAGCTTCGAGCGTTGGTCGTGGAAACGGCCCGCGCCATGCACGAATGCTACGACGCCCGCATCGTTCCAAAGGCGGAATACTTTAAAAACTGCACCCTGTGCTCCCTTTACGATGCCTGTCGCCCGCGGCTGACCAAGAAGGGAAAGAATGTTCATCGATACATTTACGAGGCGGAACTATGAAAAAACTTCTGAACGTATTGTACGTGACCAATCCGGACTACTACCTGCGCAAAGAAGGGCTCAATGTGGCGGTGACCCTGGAAGGGAAGCGGGTGGGGCGCTTTCCGATTCATATCTTGCGTCAAATCGTCTGCTTCAACTACATGGGCGTGAGCCCCGATCTCATGAAACTTTGCATGGAAGAAAATGTGCCCATCACCTTCTTTACGCCTTACGGCAAGTATTGCGGCCGGGTCGTGAGCGCCTCCTACGGCAATATTTACACGCGAAAGAAACAGTACCGACTGGCGGAATCCGAAAAGTCCCTTGAAGTGGCGAGAAACATGATCTATGCCAAAGCCTACAATTCGCGAAAGGTGCTGATCCGGGGACGGCTGGATCACAAAGAAACCCTGGATTCGGATCGGGTACAGGAAGCCGTCGACGCCATGAAGACGTGGATGGAAGAGATCAAAACCTGCAAGGACAAAGACAGCCTCCGCGGCATGGAAGGGGTCATCGCCCGCCTCTACTTTTCCGTCTTGGACGAACTCATCGTGAAACAGCGGAAAGACTTCTACTTTATCGAGCGAAGCAAGCGGCCGCCCATGGACCGCTTCAACGCCCTGCTCTCATTTTTCTATGCCATCCTCGCCAACGAAACGGCGGCGGCGTTAGAAGGCGTCGGCATCGACTCCTACGCCGGATTTTTTCACACCGATCGACCGGGGCGGGTGAGCATGGCCTTGGATCTAATCGAGGAGATGCGCGCCTTCGTCGTGGATAAATTCTGCCTGTCCCTTGTCAATTTAAATCGCATCGACAAGCGTCATTTCGAAATAAAAGAAAACGGCGCCTGCCTATTAAATGATAAAGGACGGGAGATCGCTTTAGAGCAGTGGAACAAAAAAGAGCAGGAAGAAATCATCCATCCCTTTATCGACGAAAAAATCAAACTGGGGCTATTGCCCCACGTCCAGGCACAGCTGCTAAATGCCTACATGCGGGGCGATATAGAAGCCTACCCGCCCTTTATGATGGGAGGATAAATGCAAATACTACTTACCTACGATGTGGAAACCGTGACGCCACAGGGGCGTAAGCGCCTGAGACAAGTGGCGAAAGTCTGCACGGATTACGGGCAACGGGTGCAAAACTCAGTTTTCGAACTGAATTTGGATCCTGCGGGACTGGTGACCATAAAAGCCAAATTAAATGATATAATCGATCCGAAGAAAGATTCCATCCGGATCTATAATTTGGGCAAAAATTGGGAACGTCGAATCGAAACCATGGGTTTGGACGATAGCTACAACCCGGAATCGGATCTATTAATGCTTTGAGAAGAGGAGCTGCACAGAAAAGTCCCGGAGCTATCTCACAAAAAAGCGAGAAAAAAAGCGACAAAACGCTTAAAAATGACTTAGCTGTATGGAAAAAGCCCACAAAAGGGCTTAAAAATACAGTCGCACCCCTCGCGGGTGCGTGGATTGAAATAATCATATAAAACACGGAACATCCCTTAATTTTGTCGCACCCCTCGCGGGTGCGTGGATTGAAATATTACTGCATTTTTCCTTTTAGTTTTTGCCGTTGGGTCGCACCCCTCGCGGGTGCGTGGATTGAAATCATTTTTGTCCGCTGGCGTCTACATACTCATCTGTGTCGCACCCCTCGCGGGTGCGTGGATTGAAATGAAGCGTGGAAAGAGGCGTTAATGTCAATGTACCTATGTCGCACCCCTCGCGGGTGCGTGGATTGAAATCATTTTTGGCCCGAGGCGTCCACATACTCATCTGTGTCGCACCCCTCGCGGGTGCGTGGATTGAAATATAAATACACCATCTTCTATTTCAGTAACGCTCGGGTCGCACCCCTCGCGGGTGCGTGGATTGAAATTTCCGTAAAAGGTACGTCCTTCGGCATGGGCGAGGGTCGCACCCCTCGCGGGTGCGTGGATTGAAATCACCTTTTCCCCGTCCATGCGGACGATAAAGGGCTGTCGCACCCCTCGCGGGTGCGTGGATTGAAATTCTCAGCCCGCGCTTGCCTATCAAGTGAATCGAAGTCGCACCCCTCGCGGGTGCGTGGATTGAAATCGTCAATCCTTTGAAGCTTCCTCGAAGCTGCTCGAGGTCGCACCCCTCGCGGGTGCGTGGATTGAAATGTCCCGGATCGCCGCAGCAGTCCTCGGTCCTCCCACGTCGCACCCCTCGCGGGTGCGTGGATTGAAATCGAAAGGATTAAAGACCGTCCGTTATCGGGTCAAGTCGCACCCCTCGCGGGTGCGTGGATTGAAATGGATATCAAGAATACTCTTGTGAAAGTTGATATTGGTCGCACCCCTCGCGGGTGCGTGGATTGAAATGATTACCGGTTTAAAATACTTTTCTTCTGCTTCTGTCGCACCCCTCGCGGGTGCGTGGATTGAAATAGGTGTCATTTAATCACCTTTTTTCTTGGCTTCTTGTCGCACCCCTTGCGGGTGCGTGGATTGAAATTTTTACGTGTTGCTCGTAAGTCCTGGGTCTCCGTTAGTCGCACCCCTCGCGGGTGCGTGGATTGAAATCCGCCACGTGATCTAGCATGCGTGAGATATGAATAGTCACATCCACGCGGGTGCTTGAAAAAGTATCATTCAGGAGCTTCCTATGAAAAAAATCATTTTAATTGTCCTGGCAACTATCTTGGCTTTATCGGTTGCCTGTAGTCAGGCCGACACAAATGGAGTGGTGAATGGTAAAAAAGAAGGGATAGCCCGTGTAGGTGCGGAAAATAAGCCCGGCGTGGATGGCGATGAGAAAAAGGCGGAACGCAATTATCCGCCCATGGTAAAGGTGGCGGGCGTCATGTATAAGGACACGGGTTATGAAAACGCCATGGTCACCTGCGGGACCGCTGATGGTGAGATAAAAACCACTGTGGACGGCAAGAAGATGCCTGCCAATGATGATGAATCGAATTTCGGCAAGGGCTGTGGCTATCAAATTTGGGACGAGGGCTATCTCAATGTTCAAGTGAACGATCGGTGGGTTCTTTTCAAGGCTCTCGATCTCGAGGACCATGGCCAAATACCGAAATGGGTCGCCCACTTTACGGCGAGGGTCATTGAGGCAGACGAAGATTCGCTTTTGGTAAAAGCGACGGCCATCGAGGATGCGTTTTATTTTAAGGATGAAATGACAAAGCCTATCTTGCTTCCGATCGAGAATTTAGATCATGGAAAGGACGGATTTGTCACCACAAAAGGCCTTGAGGGCAAGACGGTGGAGATTTATTTTGGCGGAGAAATAAAAAATACGGAGCCGGAAAGCTCCGTGCCCATCGTCCTCGAAACCGTCTATAAAATTCGCCCCATAGATTAAGCCGTCGTAGCTTATGATGGGCAAGGAGGCAGACCGAAAGTAATCATTCGGAAAACTCTACGGGTTTAAAAATCGAACAAGTATGGCATGGAGATCTTTTCCCCATGAAAAAAGCGGCACCTGTGTGCCGTTTTTTTATTCATCCTCTTCTAAAAGGGCGAACCATTTTTCGTAGAGGGCATTTAATTTTTCGTGGGCCTCGTCTCGCTTCTGCGACAGTTCCAGGGCCACGGTGTGGTCGTCGTAGGTGGCGGGATCGGCCAGGGTCGCATCCATGGCTTCGATTTCCGCTTCCAGTTCGTGGATCTCAGCCTCGGTTTCTCTGAGGTCTTTTTTGCGCTTGCGGGCTTCTTTTTGTTCTTCCCGGGATTTCTTCTTTTCCTTGACGATTTGGGTCTTGGTGATTTCCTCCTCGTCTTCTTCCACGGTGTGGGCGTCTTCCCATTTTTTCAGGAAGTAGCTGTAGTCGCCGTCCACCATAAAGGTGCCTTCGTCGGAGAGGCAGACGATTTTCGTCGCCACCCGGTCGAGGAAGTAGCGGTCGTGGCTAATGGTTAGGATGGTGCCGGTGTAGTCTTTCAGCGCTGCTTCCAGGGACTCCTTGCTCTCGATGTCCAGGTGGTTGGTGGGCTCGTCCAAGAGGAGGAAGTTTGCGCCGCTCAGCATGACGATAAGGAGGGACAGCCGCCCTTTTTCACCGCCGGACAGGTCGCCGATGCGCTTGTCCAAGTCGTCGCCGGTAAAGAGGAAGCGGGCAAGGTAGGCGTGGATTTGGAAGCGGTCCAGCTTCGGGTAGCGGTCCCAGAGCTCGTCGGCCACGGTTTTGTTTTCGTCCAGGGTCTTCATTTCCTGATCGAAGTAGGCGATGGTGACGCCTTTGCCCAGCTGAATCTCCCCGGAGGTGGCGGAGATTTCCTTCATAATGATTTTAAAGAGGGTACTTTTGCCGATGCCGTTGGGGCCGATGAGCCCCACTCGCTCGCCCTTGTAGACGGGGAAGGTGACGTCGTCGAATAATTTTTTCGTTGGGAAGGCTTTGGACAGGTGCTCCACGGCGAGGACGTCGCGGCCGCTTTCCGTGGCGGGGGCGAAGGTGAGGTGCATGGCTTTTTCGCCCCGCACATCCTCCAGCCGCTCCAACTTGTCCAGCTGCTTTTGCTTGCTTCTCGCGGCCCGCACGCTTTTTTCCCGGTTCCATGAGGCGTAGCGCTTGATCATTTCCTCCTGCCGCTTGATTTCTTTTTGCTGCATAAGGTAGGCGTGGCGCATGCGATCCTCTTCTTCTCGTCTGCGGCGAATGAAGTTGCTGTAGTTGCCTTGATAGCTTTTTACGCCGCCGTCTTTCAGAAAGAGGATGCGGTCCACAATGGCGTCGAGGAAGTAGCGGTCGTGGCTGATGACCACCACGGCTCCTTTAAAAGCCTTTAAGAATTTTTCCAGCCAGGCGATGGAGTCCATGTCCAAGTGGTTGGTGGGCTCGTCTAAGAGAAGGAGGTCGGGCTCGCGGAGCAGGAGTTTGGCGAGGGCCAGGCGGGATTTCTGGCCGCCGGAGAGGTTTTCCGCGGGCATGGCCATGTCTTCTTCGGAAAAGCCCAGACCGCGCAGGGCGCCGGTGACGGCACTTTCCCGGCTGTAGCCGCCGCTTTTTTCGTAGCGGTCCACCATGACTTGGTAGCGGGCGATGTGTTCTTCCAATGCCTCGCCCTCGAGATGGGCCATCTCCACTTCCATGGCGCGAATTTTTTCTTCCAGCTCGATGACCGCCTGAAAGGAGGCCATGCACTCCTCGTAAATGCTGGCGCCCTTCGTTACCGAGGCGTGTTGGGCCAAGTAGCCCACCTCCAGATCCTTGGTGGTGGCGATGCTACCCCCGTCGGGGGTGAGCTCTCCCGCCAGCATGGCCATGAGGGTGGTCTTGCCGCTGCCGTTATTGCCGATGAGCCCGATTTTTTCCCCGGCTTCGATTAAAAAGCCCACGTCCTTTAAAATCGGGTCGATGTAAAAAGTTTTTTCCAAGCCTTGCGCCGATACGATTGCCAAAAGCCTCTCCTCCTTGTTAAAAATATCATAGCAGAAAAGAGCGATGAGAAAAAGTCGGCAAAATAGTGGAATAAGGCTTTTCAATAGAAGGAAATTTCTGTATACTAAGACTAGAGTACTAGATAAATAAGTATCATACTTTCGGGAATGATACGTTGAAAGGTGATAATAGTGGCAATGAATAAAGGAAAAGTTTCGGAAACGGTCATTCGGAGACTTCCGAAATACCATAGATATCTGAGTGAGTTACAGGAAAAGGGTGAAGACCGCATCTCTTCCCAAGAGCTCAGCGACTTAACCGGCTTTACGGCGTCGCAAATTCGCCAGGACTTAAATAATTTCGGCGGCTTCGGTCAACAGGGCTACGGCTACAAGGTGGCCGTGCTGAAGAAAGAGCTGGAAAATATTTTAGGTATTCCCAGAATTTATAAGACCATTTTAATCGGTGCCGGCCGTTTGGGCACGGTAGTGTGCAATTACAAGGGCTTTTTGGACAGCGGCTTTGAGATCGTCGCCATGTTCGATAAAAGCGAGAAGGTCATCGGCAAATCCGTGGGCAATCACGTGGTCCGTCCCGTAGACGAGCTGGAAGATTTCATGAAGGAACACGGGGAAGTGGAAGTGGCCATTTTAACCGTGCCGAAAGAAGGGGCCCAAGCCATCGCCGATCGCCTGGTGAATGCAGGCATTCAAGGCATTTGGAATTTTGCGCCGGAAGACTTGGAGGCGCCGGACAGCGTCGTCGTGGAAAATATCCGCCTGACCGACAGTCTGTTGACCTTAAGCTACTATCTGACGGAAAAGAATCGCTAAGGGATGAAACGAGGAGCGGGGAAACTCGCTCTTATTTTTTTTTGAAGGGAGGGGCCATGTTCGATCCGATTATGACATTGGAAAGCGGCCAGTTTCATCACTGGGAGCGCCGGGGCGATTTGATCTGTGCCGTGAATGGCGACGACGCCCTTTTTCTGAAAGACGGCGCCCTCGTCCACGGAGACGATAAGCGGGCGGCGATTTTTTTCGACGAAGGCTACGACTACGACCGGGTGGCGGAGGTGGTGATGACCTCCGAGGATTTAAAGGACCTCGCGCCCTATTTGCCCCTTCGGATTTTAAAGCAGGATCCATGGGAAGCCGTGGTGGGCTATATTTTTTCATCAAACAACAATCTGCATCGCATAGGAAAGAGCGTGCGGGATCTGTCCCAAACCTACGGCAAGAAGCTCGCCGCTTACGGCGGCCTCGAAGCCTACGCCCTGCCTAAGCCCGAGGTGCTGTGTGCGCTTTCTCCCGATGCCATGCGTCTGCTGGGAGCTGGCTACAGGGATAAGTATTTAATCGAAACGGCCCGTCAGGTGGCGGCGGGGGAAGTGGATCTCGCCCGACCCTACGAGCTGGATTACGCCGATGCGAAGAGCTATCTTATGAAGCTTTCCGGCGTGGGGCCCAAGGTGGCGGACTGCATTTTGCTTTTCGGCTACGGAAAAAAAGACGCCTTTCCCGTGGACGTGTGGGTCGAACGTGCCATGAAACGCTTCGGCGAGTTTCCCTCACGGCAGGCGGCGTCGGATTATGCCATGAGCCGCTTCGGCGAGGACGCAGGATACATTCAGCAATTACTTTTTATGAACGAGCGGAGGAAGAAATGATCGGAGTCATTACCAATGCCCTGGCCATTGCTATCTTGGCGGTATTGGGCAAATTCATAGGCAGTCGAATACCTACGCGCGTTCAAGAACAGGTATTGATGGTGATTCCCTTAAGCGTGATGACCATGGGCATTCAAATGGCCTTAAAGGCCGATGAATTTATCATCGTCATGATGTCCCTTGCCGTCGGCACGGGCATCGGCGCAGCCGTGGATATCGACGGCGCATTTAATCGTTTCGGCGATAAAATCGACAGTCGCCTGGCAGCGCGATCCGGCGACGAGGCGACGGGAGAAGGCCCCATGACTGCCGCCATCCAAGCGTCCATTTTATTTTGCGTCGGTTCCATGGCCATTATCGGCTCTATCGAGGCGGGTATGAACGGAAATCCCGAAACCCTCATGATCAAAAGCGTGTTAGACGGCATGACTTCTTTAGTCTTCGGCTCGACCCTGGGCATCGGCGTCGCCCTGTCGGCGATTCCCACCCTTTTGTACGAAGGCGCCCTGGTCCTTATGTCTGGTTTTTTTGAACCTTACATCAGCGAAATTTTACTCGCCGATTTAACTTCCGTCGGGGGCATTATGATTTTTGCCATCGGCTTCGGCATTTTAGAGATCAAAGATTTTAAAGTTGCCAATATGCTGCCGGCCTTTGTCGTCGTGATTCTCATCCATGCCTTGATGGGATTTTTCATGTAATAAGAAAAGAGAGAGACTTAATCGTCTCTCTCTTTTTTTATGGCTTTGTGGGCCTTCAGGCTTTTGGGGATGTCTAAGATGCGTTGGTTTTCGCTGCCGCGGAAGGCGAGTTTTAAATTTTTCTTCGCCTCCACAAAGGGGCCGTCGACGAGGACGTCGCAGGCCTCCAGCAGCCTCAGCTTCTCGGGATCGGTAAGGATCTCTTCGAAGGTGAAGCCGGAGTAAATCCACACGGAGGTCGGGATTTCTTTTTTTACATCCGCCAAAACCTTGTGTAGCCACGTGTTTTCCATAGGTTCGCCGCCTAAAAGGGTGAGGCCCGCAACTTCCGGGCGGCTTAAATACTTGATCAATGTCTTCGTCGTCTCCTCCGTCCAAGGCTCGCCGTAGCTCGGATCCTGGTAGGGCTCGTTGAAACAGTTTTTGCACTTGCGGCTGCAACCGGTGACGAAGACCGACACGCGAATGCCCGGGCCGTTGGCCACGTCCAGGGGCCGAATTTGTGCGTAGTTGCCGTAGTTCATATTAAATGTGCAGGACGCGGGCGTTGATTTCCTTGGTGCGGCCTTCGTTCCAGAAGTTTTCTCCCAAATAGCCGCAGGTTCTGCGAATGACCGTGAGGCGGGCGCGGTCCTTGTTGCCGCATTGGGGACATTCCCAATCGCCCTCCTCATTGACGGTGATTTCGCCGTCGAAGCCGCATTCGTGGCAGTAGTCGGATTTCGTGTTAAATTCCGCGTAGGAGATGTGATCGTAAATGTAGCGCACCATGGTCATGACGGCGTCGATGTTGTTGTTCATGTTGGGGATTTCCACGTAGCTGATGCAGCCGCCGGTGGAGATTTTTTGGAATTCGCTTTCGAAATCGAATTTGTCGAAGGCGTTGATCTCTTCCCGTACGTCCACGTGGTAGCTGTTGGTGTAGTAGCCCTTGTCCGTAATGTCTTCGATGTCGCCGAAGGTGGCCTTATCGATGGAGCAGAAGCGGTGGGTCAAAGATTCCGCCGGGGTGCCGTAAAGGGCGAAGCCCAAGCCGGATTCCGCTTTCCAACGGTCCACGGCATCTCTCAGGGCGTGCATGACGCGCATGGCGAAGGCGTGACCTTCCTTCGTGGTGTGGGACGTGCCCATGACGCATTTCGTGGCCTCATAAAGGCCGATGTAGCCTAGGGACAGAGTGGAGTAGCCGCTTTCTAAATATTTGCCGATTTTTTCGCCGGGCTCCAGGCGGGCGATGGCGCCGTCTTGCCAGTGAATGGGGGAGACGTCGCTGGTCACATCCTTCAGACGATTATAGCGAATCAACAGAGCCTTCTTTACCAGCTCCAGACGCTTGTTCAAGAGCTCGAAGTAGGCGTCTTCGTCGTGGCCGGCCAAAATGCCGATTTGAGCCAGGTTCACGCTGACCACGCCCATATTAAAGCGGCCGTCGAATTTGTAATTGCCTTCTTCGTCTTTCCAGGGGGAAAGGAAGGAGCGGCAGCCCATGGGAGAGAAGACATTGCCCTCGTAGATTTCCTTCATCTTCTTGGCGGAAATATAGTCGGGATACATGCGCTTCGCCGTGCAGGTGGCGGCGAGACGGGTGAGGTAGTAGTAGGGGCTGTCCTTGTGAATGTTGTGTTCGTCCAGGACATAGATCAGTTTCGGGAAGGCCGGCGTGACTTTGACCCCTTGTTTGTTTTTAATGCCGTCGATCCGTTGGCGAAGAATTTCTTCCGTAATGAGGGAGGCCTCGTAGGCGTATTCGCTTTCGGGATCGAAATACATAAACAGGGTGACGAAAGGCGCTTGACCGTTGGTGGTCATGAGGGTGTTGATTTGGTATTGAATGGTTTGTACGCCCGATTTAATTTCCCGCTTCGTACGGTTCCATGCCACTTTTTCCGCCATGGCCATGTCGGCGGTTTCCATGCCGTAAATGTCCAGTTGCTCGGAAATGGAGGCGCTTAAATATTTTTCGTAGCTCTTGCGTACGTAGGGGGCCAAGATGCGGTCGATGCCGTTAATGGATTGGCCGCCGAATTGGCCGGAAGCCACTTGGGCGATGATTTGCGTGGTAATGGTGCAGGCCGTTTGGAAACTCTTCGGCGATTCGATCATTTTGCCGTTGACCACCGTGCCGTTTTTCAGCATGTCTTCCAGATTGATCAGGCAGCAATTGAACATGGGTTGAATGTAGTAGTCCATGTCGTGAACGTGAATGGCGCCGGAGTCGTGGGCGGTGACGATGTCCGTGGGCAGGATGCGGCGGCGGGCGATGTCTTTGGAGACTTCCCCGGCGATAAGATCCCGTTGGGTGGAGACCACCACGGCGTTTTTGTTGGAGTTTTCATCCATTAAGTCCGCGTCGGAATAAGTCAGTAGGCTTTCGATGGAAGAGTCCGTGGAGTTGTTTTCCCGCTTAAAGGATTGCACCGAGCGGTAGGACTCGTAGGCTTTCGCCGTGGCGATATTGTTTTTTTCGATTAACTTTTCGAAGACCCGCTTTTCCACCTGAAGCACGGTGGAAGGCAAGTCGTGGTGTAAAATTTCATCTTCGATTTCTTTCGCTACCATGTCCGCCTGATTTTCCACGAAGTAGCCCGTGGGCGAGTCCATGGCCTTTTCAATGGCGACGACGATTTTCGATCCGTCGAAATCGACGGCCTCGCCGTTTCTCTTAATAATACGTAAATTGCTCATCTCATCCTCCAAAAAAATTCCATTTATCACACCCAGAAGGGATACGTCTCAAAGAAATCGAAGCCGACGCTTCGAACGAGATGATTATACTATATCTTGGTAAAAAATGGAAGAACTTCTTAAAAAATATCTATATGTAGTGGCGCGACGGGAAAGGCTTGTTTCAGCGGATAGGCGAGGGGCGGGGGCTTTCGTCGGAAATATTGCGGCGAAAGAGTTTACAAGTGCGGAAAGTGTGGTATCATATTAGGGAGAGCTGGCACTCGATGAGTGCAAGTGCTAATAAAAATTTCAGGAGGCACATCATGACCATTAAACCATTAGGTGAACGTGTTGTTATTCAAAAAATAGAGAAAGAAAATGTCACGGCCAGCGGCATCGTCTTGCCGGATTCCGCCAAGGAAGAATCCAATGTGGCTACGGTTCTCGCCGTCAGCGAAGAGCTGAAACATTCCGACGAGATCCACTGCGACGTGGCGGAAGGCGACAAGGTCATTTACAGTAAATACGCAGGCAACGAAGTGGAAGTGGACGGGGAAAAAGTCATCGTCTTAAAATACCAAGACCTGCTCGCTAAATTAAACTAAGTTTTACTAATAAATAGAAAGTAGGAGATACTATGGCAAAAGATTTAAAATTCAGCGCAGACGCCCGGGAAGGTCTCGTCGGCGGCATTAACAAATTGGCAGATACGGTCAAGGTGACTTTGGGACCCAAGGGCAGAAACGTCGTTCTCGATAAGGAATTCGGCGCACCCCTCATTACCAACGACGGCGTCACCATCGCCCGCGAAATCGAATTGGAAGACCGCTTCGAAAACATGGGCGCCCAATTGGTAAAGGAAGTGGCCACGAAGACCAACGACGTGGCCGGCGACGGCACCACCACCGCCACCCTTCTCGCCCAAGCCATTATTCGCGAAGGCTTAAAGAACCTGGCAGCCGGCGCCAATCCCATGGTCCTTCAAAAGGGCATTAAAAAAGCCGTGGACGCCATTGTGGAAGAGTTAAAGAAATTTTCCGTCCCCGTGGACAATTCCGACGCCATCGCCAATGTAGCGGCTATTTCCGCCGCCGACGAACGTATCGGCGAGCTCATCGCCGAAGCCATGGAAAAAGTAGGCAAAGACGGCGTCATCACCGTGGAAGAAAGCCGTTCCATGGGCACCCAATTAGACGTGGTGGAAGGGATGCAATTCGACCGCGGCTACCTGAGCCCCTACATGGTCACCGATCCCGAAAAGCGCGTGGCCGAGCTGGAAGATCCCTATATCTTAATTACGGATAAGAAGATTACCAATATTCAAGACATTCTTCCCGTCTTGGAACAAGTGCTTCAAGAATCCCGCCCCGTCCTCTTAATCGCAGACGACATCGAAGGAGAAGCCCTGGCAACCTTAGTGGTTAATAAACTCCGCGGCACCTTAAATGTGGTCGGCGTCAAGGCTCCGGGCTACGGCGACAGAAGAAAAGACATGCTTCAAGACATCGCCATTTTAACCGGCGGCACGGTGATCACCGAAGACTTAGGCTTGGACATTAAAGAAGCTACCGTGGACATGCTGGGCCGGGCACAAAAGGTCCGCGTGGAAAAAGACAAGACCGTTATCGTCAGCGGCGCCGGCGAACGGGACGCCATCGACGAACGCATCGGCCAAATCCGCGCCCAAATCGAAGAAACGGAAAGCGAATTCGACCGGGAAAAATTACAAGAACGCCTGGCAAAACTTTCCGGCGGCGTCGCCGTGATCCAAGTGGGTGCAGCGACGGAAATTGAACTCAAAGAACGCAAGCTCCGCATCGAAGACGCCTTGGCAGCCACCCGGGCAGCCGTTGAAGAAGGCATCGTCCCCGGCGGCGGCGTGGTCCTCGTGGACTGCATAGGCTGTGTGGAAGCCTTAGCCGAAAAAGGTGAAGGCGACGAAAAGACCGGCATGATGATTATTCTCCGCGCACTGGAAGAACCCCTCCGTCAAATCGCGGAAAACGCCGGTGCCGAAGGCTCCGTCATCGTAGAACACGTCAAGGGCGAAAAACCCGGCGTAGGCTACGACGCTTACCACGGCAAGTACGTGAACATGATTGAAGCCGGCATCGTGGATCCCACCAAGGTCACGAGAAGCGCCCTGCAAAACGCAGCCAGCGTGGCCAGCATGCTTCTTACCACCGAAGCCGCCGTGGCCACCATTAAAGAAGACATGCCCGATTTAGGCGCAGCCGGCATGGGCGGCGGCATGGGCATGATGTAATCAAATAAAAAAATCCCCTCGAAAAAAAGGGATACAGTCAAAGAAAGGAATCGAGCGAGCCCCTGCTTGCCCGGTTCCTTTTTTACATAGAAACTTGCCGCAAAAAGAGATAGACAGATTTACGCGCCTCCTATAAAATAAAATCTCCCTAAAAAAGAAGCAAAGGAGAATTCTATGGAAGCAATAAAAAAAGGGCAGCCGCCGAAGCGCTGGCAGGTCTTTAACGGCGCCCAATTAAAATACATGGCCTTTCTGTCCATGCTCCTGGACCACGTGAACAACGCCATGATCACGCCCTATTTAGACGGCAAAGGCCCCCTGCTCCATGTGAGCAATGTGTTGAGCATTTTAGGCCGCGTGGCCTTTCCCCTCTTTATGTTTTTCCTCGTGGAAGGCTTTTTCAAGACCCGTTCCCGAAAAAAATACCTGATCAATCTATTGATCTTCGCCCTTTTGTCGGAGGTGCCCTTCGATCTCTTTACCTCACGGGAGCTTTTCAACAAAAACTGGAACAATATGATGTTCACTCTGGCTCTGTCCTTGGCCACCATTTGGATCGTGGACGAAATGAAGGGCAGGCTCGCGAAAAAATCCAAGGCCATGTGGTACGGAGCCTCCGTCCTCGTCGTGGCCGTGATGTGCGCCGTTGCCACGTTTTTCAGTTTGGACTACGACTACCACGCCATTATCGTTGCCTATCTCTTTTATCTTTTTTACGAAAATCCCCTTTACGGTGCGGCACTGGGCTATCTGTCCATTATAAAAGAGCTGTATTCCGTGCTTGGCTTTGCCGCCACCCTCACCTATAACGGCGAGCGGGGCAAGCAGTACAAATGGTTGAACTACGCCTTCTACCCGGTGCATCTTCTGATCCTGGGCCTCCTCCGCGTGGCACTGAAGATTTAAGGGGAGAAGCAGTTAGATCAAATGATCGTAAATCCATTTTTGCCACTGTGCTTCTTCCAGGGAAGAATCTGCAATGCCTAAAATAACGTGTATCAGCTCTTCCTGCGAGTAGCTGACGGAGAATCCGTTTATCTCAAGCAGAACGAGAGTCACGTGAGCGCCGATTCGTTTGTTGCCGTCGACAAAAGGATGATATTTTACCAACGAATAACCAAGATGTGCCACCTTTTTTATCGTATCGGGATAGAGATCTTTCCCTTCAAAGGTTTGAAAGGGTGAAGCGAGACAAAGGTCCAATAGAAACTCATCCCTAACACCCTGCGAACCGCCGAACGACCGTATCAAAGATTCGTGAAGGCGGATCAGTTGCTCTTTATCGATCTTAATCATTTAGCCAATTCCTCGTAAGCCAGACGGTTTTTCTTCATCAGTCTTTCCGAAACGGCGTCGATGCTTTCGTCGTCGGCCGTGGCCGCGCTTTCAAAGTCTTCATACTTCATGAGGACATAGGTGGGGCGATTGTTTTTTAAGATTAAAGCCGAGCCCGCCTCGTCGACGAGTCGAGTTACTTTCGAAAAGTTTTGATTGGCCTCTGTCATGGAAATCAGATTTTTTGCATTGATCATCATCATAATCCCTCCTAATGAAATTATACCATGGTATAGGATGAATTTATCCTACAATGTTACATCGACGCAACTTTTTTCATTCCCTCGTAAGAAAAAATTGTGTTAACGCAACACCATCCCAAGCATGTCTTGGGATTTTTTATTTCCTTATAAAAAAATCCTTCTATTCTTCAATGCTTTTCTCTGCTCAAGCGGTTATAATGGTGGCATAGGTTCTTCGGATTAAAAGGGAAGTTGCTTGCGGCACGCGGTCCCGCCACTGTAAAGGCCGAGACGCCCATTCACTTCACGGGAAGGATGGAACGTCGCTCGAGGTCAGAAGCCAGGATACCTGCCTATGGAAAAAATTTCTTCACGAGGTATGGAGTGGTCCATACAAGATAGGAGGTCTTTATGAAAAAGATTCTGAACGTCTTGTTGCTCGCGGCATTGATGCTTTTAACCGCCTGTGGCGGAGGAGACAATGTCGCCAAGAACGAAAACAATCAGGCTGCGGCCAATACCAATGCTGCGGCGGAAGCGAAGGACGATTATTATCCCGTCACCATCGACACGGTGGACGCTCAGGGCAATCCCATTCAGGAAACCTTTGAAAAGGAACCGGAGCGGGTGGTGGCCGTGTATCAATCGGCCATCGAAAATATGTTGGCTCTCGGCCTCGAGGACAAAATGGTTCTCGCCGCCCAATTGGACATCGACGTCAAGGACGAATACAAGGACGCCTTCAGCAAGGTGGAATACGTGAAAGACATGCCGTCGAAGGAAGCGGTCATCGCCGCCAAGCCGGACTTTATTATTTCCTGGGCTTCTTACTTCGGGGATAAAACCTTGGGCGATGTGAAAGAGTGGCAGGACAAGGGCGTCAACACCTTTATTCTGAAAAACAGCGGCGCCGTCAAGGTGGACAGCTTGGAAAATGAATACGACGATCTTATTAATCTAGGTAAGATTTTCAATAAAGAAAAAGAAGCGGAAGCCATCGTTCAATCCATGAAGGATCGCCTGGCCGAAACGGAAAAACTTCGGGAAGGCAAGGAGCCGGTGAAGGCGGCGATTTTGGAAATCGAAGACGACAATCTCTTCAGAAACTACGGCGCGAAAACCGTGGGCGGCGAAATCGCCGAAAAAGCCGGCGCCAAGCTGGTCATGGACGAAGACCGCTTCGGCTCCGAAGCCCTGCTCGCCAAGGATCCCGACGTGATCTTTGTGGTTTACTACGGTGAAGATAAGATCAGGGATCAGGAATTGGATCGCTTTAAATCTCTGCCCGCCTTAAAGGGCCTCTCCGCCATTAAAAACGATCGGGTCTATCCCATCAGCCTGTCGGAAGTTTACGCCTCCGGCGTGCGCACCGCCGACGGCATCGAAACCATTATTAAGGGCCTCTATCCCGAATCATGAAGCGATCGGTGATTTACGGAGGGCTCATTCTCCTCTTCGCCGCATCCATTGTCGGCGGCCTGTACTTGGGCTATGCGGATCTGAGCCTCGGTGACATCCTCGGCGCATTATCCCGCGGGCTGGCCGGGAAGGGCGGGGACGACGTGGCCTATGCCATCGTCATGGACATTCGCCTGCCCCGCGTGCTGCTCGCCATCTTAACCGGCGTGGCTCTCGCCGTCTCCGGCCTCATTATGCAGGCGGTGGTAGGCAATCCCATTGCCGATCCCTATATTTTGGGGATCTCCTCGGGAGCGTCACTGGGCGCCACCCTGGCCATCGTCACCGGCGTGATGAGCGCCTTGGGCTCTGTGGCCGTGGGGCTCAGCGCCTTTCTCTTCGCCCTGTTAACTTCCGTGGGCGTCATGATCCTTTCCCGCCTGGGCGGCCGCGCCACATCGGAGCGGCTCATCCTTTCGGGTCTGGCTCTTTCCGCCGCCGCATCCAGCATCGCCACCCTCCTGGTTTACACGGCGAAAAACCGCGACGCCATTCGGGAAGTGAATTTCTGGCTCATGGGCTCTTTATCCGGGGCGAAGATGAGCCAAATCGCAGTGATCGGGCCGATTGTTATCGCCCTCTGCCTCTTTCTTTCCGTGCAGAGCCGCAATTTAAATCTGCTCCTCTTAGGCGATGAGGTGGCATACACTTTGGGAAAGGACTTGGCCAAGCTGAGGAGTGCTTATATCGTGGTGGTGTCCCTCCTCGTGGGCCTCGTGGTTTACACCTCGGGCACCATCGGCTTCGTGGGGCTTATCGTGCCTCACATGGCCCGCTTTCTCTTGGGCACCAATCACCGCCACCTGATCCCCGGCACCGTCCTCTTGGGGGCGAGTCTGCTCCTCTGGGCCGACGTGGCGGCCAGGAACGCCCTTCCCGCCGGGGAGCTGCCCACCGGCGTCGTGGTCTCCGTGGTGGGAGCGCCTCTTTTCGTCTACCTCATCATGAAAAACAGCAGGGAGGCGAGATCATGATTCGCACGGAAAACCTCTCCGTCCATTACGGCAAGAAAGAAGTGGTGCGGGATCTGTCCCTCACCGTGGCCGACGGGGAACTGGTGGCGCTTATCGGGCCCAACGGCTCGGGCAAGAGCAGCTTCTTAAAAGCCCTGGCGCGAATTCTGCCCTACGAGGGAAAAATTTTTCTCGACGGCAAAGACATTCACGCCATGCACCGAAGGGACTATGCCAAGCGCCTGGCCATGGTGGGCCAGTTTAACGACATGGCCTTCGACATGACCGTCATGGACATGGTGCTTATGGGACGCACGCCCTATAAGTCCCTGTTGGAAAGGGACACGAAACAAGACCGGGCCATGGCCATGGAAGCCCTCACCTCCGTGGGCATGGAAAGCTACGCTCCCCGCTCCCTGCGGGAACTTTCCGGCGGGGAAAAGCAGCGGGCGGTGCTGGCTCGGGCCCTGGTGCAAAAGACCGACCACCTGCTTTTAGACGAAGCCACCAATCACCTGGATATTTACTACCAGTTGAAGCTCCTCTCCACGGTAAAAGATACGAAGCTCACCGTGGTGGCGGCCCTTCACGACATGAATCTGGCCCTGGCCTACGGCGACCGCATCGTGGCCCTGAAAGAAGGGCGGATTCTCTTCGATGCGGCGCCGGAAAATGTGACCCCCGCCATGATCGAAGCCCTTTACGATACGCCCTGCACCATTCACCGAGCCGACGGCCGGCCCGTGGCGGTGTTTAAAAAGCCGTAAATTATTTTTAGGTGTATTGTATTTTTCGGGGAATAATAAAGGCAAGAAAAGTTTTATCACAGAACATATCGACGCAGCATTCTGCGAAAGGGAGGAAGTATGAACAAACAAGCCAATATGAAAATGGCGGCCTACGCCCTGATCGTGGGCGTGGTAGCGGCCCTGCTCAGAAATTTTATGAAGCCGAATATTCCCGACAACATCTCCCTGATCATCGGGGGCGTCCTCGTGGTCATCGCCCTTGGCATTGCCATGTTGGAAGTGAAAAACAAAACCGGCCTCTTTTACGCCTACGGAGAAAATTGGAAGGGCGATTTTCTCGCCAACAGCGGCTCCATCGCAGGTGTCGCCTGCTTCTTTTTATACACTGAAAAATTAAACGGCTTTGTCTGTGCCCTGGTCTTGGCGGCGGTGCTCTTTGCCCTTCGTCAAATTTTCGGAAAATCCCTTAGCCACAGCTGATGCGGCAAGTCATAAGAACTCGGAGAACCCGGGTTCTTTTTTTATGCCCTTTATGCCGAAAGGTTTTCACGCAGGGAAAGGCGCACTCTCGACGGGCGTGGGAAGGGGTAGGCATCATAGAATATTTTTGACTTAATAAGGGCCGTTAAAAAAGCCGCGGAAAGTGTTTGTTTGTTTACATCCCAAGCCCTAGGTTATATAATGGTCTCTGCAAGATAAGGTACTACCGAAAGGAGTTTATGGTGCGACATCAAGTTGAACAATTACTTTCTTTAATGAAAGAACGCGGGATAGACGTTTACATCGTACCGTCCGAAGACTTTCACCAAAGTGAATACGTGGGCGAATACTTTAAGGCACGGGGCTTCGTGTCCGGCTTCACGGGAAGCGCAGGCACGGTCGTGGCTACCGCCGACGAAGTTTGCCTCTGGACCGACGGACGCTACTTCCTCCAAGGCGAGGCACAATTAAAGGGCAGCGGCATTAAGCTACAAAAAATGTTCCAACCCGGCGTGCCTTCCGTAGAGGAATACATCGAAGCGAAACTTCCCGAAGGCGGCACCCTGGGCTTTGACGGCAGAACCATTTCCGTTTCAGACGGCGCCGGCTACGAAGCGATCTGCGAAAAGAAAAGCGCCTCCATCGTCTACAATATGGACCTGGTCGGCGAATTCTGGACCGATCGTCCGCCCCTTTCCGAAAAGCCCGCCTTTAAATTAGACGAAGCCATTACCGGCGAAAGCGCCGAATCGAAACTCGCCCGCATTCGCAAGGTCATGAAGGAAAAGGGCTGTGACACCCACATCATCGCCTCCTTAGACGACGTATGCTGGACGCTGAATCTGCGCGGCGACGACATTTTATTCTCGCCCATCCTTTTGAGCTACGCCATCATCACCTTAGACGGCGTCACCCTCTTCATGGACGAGGCGAAATTAAGCGACGAAATCAAGGCCGACCTGAAGGCACTGAACGTCACCCTGCGTCCCTACAACGCCATTTACGAAGACGTAAAGAAAATCACGGGCAAGCACATCCTTCTGGATCCCACGAAGATGAACTACGCCCTTCGCGAAAATATTCCCGACAGCAACGAGCTGGTGGAAGCACCGAATCCTTCTATTTTAATGAAGGCCATGAAAAACGACGTGGAAGTCAAGAACATGGCCATCGCCCATGTCAAAGACGGCATCGCATGGACCAAATTCATGCACTGGCTAAAGAAAAACATCGGCAAGGAAGAAATCACCGAAATCGGCGCGTCGGATAAACTGGAAGACTTCCGCAAGGAACAAGAAGGCTATATGTGGCCCTCCTTTGCGCCCATCAGCGGTTACGGCGAACACGCCGCCATCGTCCACTACGAAGCCGACGAAGAAAGCGACATCCCCTTGGAAGCCAAAGGCCTCTACCTTTCCGACACGGGATCGAACTTCGCCGAAGGCTCCACCGACATTACCCGCACCATCGCATTAGGCGAATTGACCGACGAAGAAATCTACCACTTCACCTTGGTCTTAAAGAGCCACTTGGCCCTGGCCATGGCGAAATTCCCCTACGGCGCTCACGGTTACTCCCTGGACTATGCCGCAAGAAAGCCTTTCTGGGACGAACATTTAGACTTTAACCACGGCACCGGTCACGGCATCGGCCAGCTGTTAAATATTCACGAAGGCCCCACGGGCTTCCGCTATAAAATCAATATTGCGAAAAACGAACACCACCAAATCGAACCCGGCATGATTATTACCGACGAGCCCGGCATCTACATCGCCGGCAAACACGGCATCCGTTTGGAAAACTGCCTGTTGGTTAAAGAAGCGGAAGAAAACGAATACGGCAAATGGCTGTATATGGAACCCCTTACCCTGGTTCCCTTCGACACCGACGCCGTGGACTTCTCCCTCTTAGACAATAAAGAAATCGCGTACTTGAACGAGTACAATAAGCTTGTTTTCAAGACCATTTCTCCTCACTTGACCGATGAGGAAGTTGAATGGCTGAAAAAATATACAAAGGAAATTTAGGAGGAAATTATGGAAGCTAAAAACAAAATGCCTTTCGGTTTTTATGTCGTCTCCCTCGGCTTCTCTATGGAACGTTTTGCGTTTTATTCCGCAAAATGGTTGATGACGGTTATGGTTGCAGCCGCCGTCGTCGATGGAGGCCTTGGCATGACTGATGCCGATGCGGCAAAAATCAGTGCGAACTTAGTCGCTATGACTTACATCGCACCTTTAATCGGATCGATTATCTCCGACCGTTTCATCGGTGCAAGATATTTGATCCCCGTAGGGATGGCCCTTATGGGCGCCGGTTATTTAATCGGATGGAAAGCCGACAATGTTGCAATGATCAATATGATGATTCTCGTCGTCTCCATCGGTACCGGTTTATTTAAGCCCCAATCCAACGCTATTACCGGCCGTCTCTTCGACGACCCGAAGATTTTGGATACAGCCTTCTCAACGCAATACTCATTCGTTAATATCGGCTCATTTATCGGGACGACGATTATCGGCGTCTTGGCACTGAGCAAAGGCTACTCCTTCTGCTTCTTGATCTGCGGTATTATCATGTTTGTTAACACCATTTGGTTTATTTGGGGCTGGCGCTTCTTAGGCGATGCCGGTAAGAAACCCTTCAAGGTCGACGAACGGAAAGCCCTGAACGAAGAAGCTGAAAAGAAAGAAGAAAAACGTCCCTTGACCACCGTGGAAAAGAAACGTGTCGGCGCGATTATTCTCGTCTCCGCTTTCTCCACCATCTTCTGGTTATTCTGGTACCTGGCTTACATGCCCGTGTACTTCCACTGGGCCGGCGACAACCCGGCAGCCAACTGGATGATCGGCAACTTCGAAGTGCCCACCGCATGGTTCGACTCTTTGAACGCCCTCTGCTGTATCACCATGGGTCCCCTCTTAGGTATGTTCTGGGCAAAACGCGCCAGAAGCCCCAAAGGCGACTTCAATATGTTCCAAAAGACATCCTTCGGTATGTTGCTGTTAGGCCTGGCCTACATCATCTTTGCCGTCGCCGATATCGCTCGCGGCGAAAACCTCGCCAGCTTAGGTTGGTTAGTAGCCTTCGGTATCACCCTGTCCTTAGGCGAAATGGTCTTCTCGCCCCTCGGAAACTCCTTTATCTCTAAGTTTGCCCCTGCACGTCTTCTTTCGGTCATGATGAGTGTTTGGACCTTGGCGATCTTCGTTTCCGCAAAAACCTACGGTTACCTGTACGAATTCACCTTGCAATTCGACTTTGCAAAAACCTACTTCATCATCGCCGGCATCGCTATTGCCTGCGGTATCATCCTCTTTGCACTGAGCCCGAAATTAAACGGCCTCGTCGCAGAAGATGCAGAAGAAGAATAAGCACGCTGTACCCTTTAAATAATGCACGCCATCCCTATCAGTTGAAAGGAGCCCCACATGAATCAAGAACGTATCGATCGAGTCATTAAAGGCATGAAAGATAATGGGCTCGACCACATTATCATTTCCGACCCGGTAGCCATTTTCTACCTGCTCGGAAGAAAGATCGTCCCCGGCGAAAGAATGCTCGTCCTCTACCTACACGTAGACGGCACGGCCAAGCTCGTCATTAACGAGCTCTTCCCCCAAGACGGCGATGTCGGCGTAGACCTGGTATGGTACAACGACATCGATGACGGCGTAAAGATTCTTTCCGACCACATGGTATCGGGCAAAGTCATCGGCATCGACAAGAACTGGCCCAGCCACTTCCTGCTCCGTCTCCAAGAGCTTCATCCCGAAATGAAATACGTCAACGGTTCCATTATCGTAGACGACGTACGTCGGATTAAGGACGAAGAAGAAAAACAAATTATGCGCGAATCCTCCAAGATTTGCGACCAAGTCATGGAAGAGCTGATTCCCTGGGTCGTTAAGGGCCTCACGGAAAAAGAACTCAACGCCAAGACACAAGAGCTTTTCGCTAAACACGGCGTTATGGAAATGTCCTTCGACCCCATCACGGCTTACGGTCGCGGCGGCGCCGACCCTCACCACGTTACCGACGACTCCAAGGGTAAACGGGGCGATTCCGTCGTCTTAGACATCGGCGGCTTCTACAAGAGCTACGCTTCCGACATGACCCGCACCGTCTTTATCGGCGAAGTATCCGATAAAGCCCGCGAGGTCTACGAAATCGTTAAAGAAGCCAACCTGCGCGGTATCGCCGCCGCAAAACCCGGCAATCGCATGTGCGATGTTGATAATGCTTGCCGCGACTACATCGAATCCAAAGGCTACGGCGAATACTTTACCCACCGTACCGGTCACTCCATCGGCTTGGAAGACCACGAAGTGGGCGACGTTTCTTCCGTTAACGAAGCCATCATCAAACCGGGACAAATCTTCTCCGTCGAACCGGGCATCTACCTGTTAGACGAAGGCATCGGCGTCCGCGTCGAAGACTTGGTTATCATTACTGAAGACGGCTGTGAAGTCTTAAACCATGTAACAAAGGATCTTATCGTCGTAGAGGAGGAATAAGATGGTAGCCATTAAAGAAGGACGCATGCCCTTTAAAGGATTTGAAACCTACTACCGTATTACCAATCCTGAAGGAAAGAAAGCACCCCTCGTCCTCCTGCACGGCGGACCGGGGAGCACCCACAACTACTTCGAAGGCTTTGACAAATTAGCCGAAGCCATCGATCGTCCCATCGTCATGTACGACCAAATCGGTTGCGGCGAATCCGCCACACCGGGTCACACCGAGCTATACAACGCCGACGTGTGGATGGACGAGCTCCAAGCCTTAAGAGATCATCTGGGTATGGACAAGGTCCACCTCCTGGGTCAATCCTGGGGCGGCATGCTCGCCATCTACTACATGATGGAACGGGAACCGGAAGGCGTCCTTTCTATCGTCTTGTCATCCACCCTGCACTCCGCCATTTTGTGGCGCGAAGAACAGTGGCGCCGGATCTACCGCTTTATGTCCAAAGAAGAACAGGACATCTTCAACAAAGCCGAAGCGTCGGATAAGTACGACGACCCGGCTTACCTGAAAGCCCTGGATCACTTCATGGATATGTACTGCGGCCCCACCATCGACGCCGGCAGCCCGGAATATTTGAAACGGGAAAAGAAAAACGGCGGCGAAGTCTACTTGACCGGTTGGGGAGCCAATGAATTCGGTCCCACCGGCACCTTGGCCGACTACGACTACCGCGGCAAGCTCGGTAAAATTACCGTGCCCACCCTGGTTACCAACGGCCAAATGGATTTGTGCAGCTGCTACATCGCTAAAAGCATGTACGACGAGTTGCCCAATTCCCGCTGGGAACTCTTCCGCTACTCCCGCCACATGGCCTTCGTAGAAGAAGAGGAAAGATACTTTGAAGTCATGAAAGACTGGCTGAAAGATCTCGATTAAAACAAAACGCCTGCGGGCGTCAGCGAGGTCCCTTCGGGGCCTCGTTTTTTTGTGCCCCGACATCCTTCTTGCTATAATAAAGAAGAAAGGAGGTGCGTCATGGGGAATATCATCGAACTGCCCCGGGCGAAGGAGCTGGAAGATGCTGTCAGCGTTTTGCGCCGGGCCGCGGCCGAGGCGATTTGCGCCAACATCAGCCTCGTTTACGTCGAGGGGAGGGCCATCGAAATGAATTACCGCCTGGCCTTCGGCGAATTGGAAATAGATATTTTCGATACCTATTGCCGCACCTTGCGCCTGAGGCGAAAGCGGGAAGTGATTCGGGGAAAGCTCACGAGGCAAGAGCCCCGGTCCATGAAAATTTTAGAGGCGCAGTTGGACGAGGAGCTGGCCCGCTACGAAGGGGAGCTGGCGCGGAAAAAGCGGTTGGTAAAAGAAGCCCGCAGGTGGGAGAAAAATCCCAGGGGCAATGTAAAAGAAGGCGCCATGAAGGCGCAGCTCACCGCCGTCATCCTCGCCCTGCACCCAGACATTCGCCCGGAAAAAAGAACCTCGCGCACATTAAACGAGGCCGTCGATGCCTACATCGACGGCGACGGGAAAAAGTTGCGGCGCCTGCGAAAGGACGTAGCCGACGGTACCGTCGACGATTTGCCCCTGGGCGGTTTAATCGACGAAGAAAAGCGGCTGAGGGATCTGATCCGCGCCTTGGAGGCGGAAAACGGCGCCGTCCAAATCCGCGCCCCCTTTACCATGCGGGCCAATGTGGAAGAGGAAGAGGCACACAGAGCCTGGCGGGAACAGTTGGAAGGGGAGCTCGAAAGCCATCGCCGCCGCTTGGCGGAAGAGGAGGTGGCCCTGGCCAATCTACTGAAGCTGGCGAGGCGATTGGAAAACAAAAAGCCCTGAAGAAAAAATTGAATCCATTGCACAAAAAAACGAGCTGCCCATGCAGCTCATTTTTATTTACGATACTCGCCTCGGAAGTGGGTGCTTCCCACGAAAAGCACGGCGTAACGTCCCGGCCCCGCGTCCCTCGACAGATCGGAGGCACGGGTTTGGACATTGACGTAGCGGAAGCGGGGATACATCATATTTTCCCGATGGGATGGCGAGTCCCACCAAAGCTTGTAATAGGTGCGGGCCAATAGCTTGCCGTCGGTCAACAGCGGGCGGCTGTTCTTCCCAATCCGCACCGTGGAGGTGTTGCAGATTTCCAGCAAGTTTTCTCCCCGGGCCGTAGTGAAAAGTCGGGGTTCCAAATAGCTGAAGGCCGTGTCCCATTTTCTGCCGTCGGTGCGCACGTGGTCCTGTCCTGCGACGGAAATGGATCCGTAGGCGGCCAGCTCTTCGCAGCGGGTAATGCCCCCTTGTTCTAAATCGTCGGCCCATTCCAGGGGATGAAGGCCCAGTCTGCGGCGATCCTCGTTGATCAGGCGCAAGAACTCATTTCGAAAGGCGGCCTCGTCGTAACTTTGGCCCCGATTAAAGGCGGCGATAAGATCGTTTTTGGCGAGGACGGGCTTGGGCGTCGGTTGCGCCGGTTGCGTCGGTTGTTGCGCCGGTCGGGCAGGTCGCGGGGCGGAAGGCGCCTTCGCTATGCCGTTATAAAGCATGATGAAGACATCGCCTCGGGTGGCGGGGGCGTCGGCACTTAATGGGCCGATGCCCGTGTCCTCGCCGACGATGCCCGCCTCATGGGCACGGGCGACCCAGCCGTCGGGCCAGGGCGTTTGCGTCGCTTGGGCAGGAGTTAGGCTGCCGTCTGCGATGACGACGGCGATCTTCATCATTTCGGCATTGAAAATATATTTTTCCGGGCCGAAGGTGCCGTTGGGATAGCCGACAATGGTCCTCACGCCGCCCTTCCCCCGGATGTGACTCGCCACATTGATGTAGCCGTTGGCCCAATGGTTCAGGGGGACATCTGCGTAAACCTCCGTCTTTCGATAGGTGTACGCTTCGGCCCGGGCGATTTTCACCAAAAGGGTGGCCACTTCCGAACGTTTAATGGGCAGGTCCAGCCCCAGGGAGCCGTCGGGATAGCCGGTGACGATGCCTTTGTCCTGCAAGACGGAAATCTTTTCCTCCCGAGTCACGGCGAAAGCCTTGTTCGCCGGCAAAAGTAGGGCTAAGGCGAGAAAAAGCAGGGCCGGTTTTTTTATCGATCCTTTCATAATACCTCCGAGATTCCTTTAAACCTGTCCTTCAATTCTGTTACTCCATTCTACCATGTAATTCCTTTCATTGTCTCGAAACCGAATTTTTCGCGCGAAAAAGAGACGTGAAATGAGAGTAATGTAAAGATTACATTTTATACACGTAAAAAGGGAAATAAACTGACAATGGTAAATCGTAAGGTATACACTTAAAGTCAAGGGTTATATACCTATTTGGAAGATTTAGAGATAAACAGGTGGATATTTCGAGAAAGGAAGGAAACCCTATGGTAGGCGACAAAGAAATTCGGGATGCCAAGCAATTCGTGGCACTCCCACTGTCTAATGAAAGCATAAAGAAAAAAAGAAACAACCTGCTGAAATCCGTGGTCGGAGCGTCGGTGATTGCCACCGGCCTCGTGATGATGCCCCAAACGACCTTCGCCCAGGTTGCGGAACAACCGCCGGCCATCGTACAAGAAGAGGCCGCAACGGATAAGGCGCCCGTCGCCGGGACACAAGCCGGCGAAAAGAAAGAGGCAATCGCAGACGACGACAGCGCCGTAGCTGCTGAAAGTAACAGCGCCCAAGGCGCGCCGGAAGCAACAGCAGAGGCACCGGCTGAGTCCGCAACGGCAGATACGAAACTGGAGATAAGTGAAGAACAAACGCCGGCAGCTCAAAAAGCTCCGGAAGAAGCTAATGAACCCAACTATTCTGATGAAGAAAAGAATATAAAAGACTATAGCGACCGCGAACGTTATAAGGAAACAGATCTTACTCCGGGCTCTACTATCGTCGCAAATGTGAATACAGATGAGGGAAAAGAAAAAGATGGGTTTAAGTTTGATACCCTAAACCCATCACCAACTTCCCCAAGCAAGACGGAATATGGTTACCTAATTTCTATCGACAAGAAAACCGGCCAAAGGACCTATACGAAGGTTGTTGTATCAGATTCCGGCCTTATTCCTGTAGATGCAGGAGATAAGCCAATGATGGAAGAGGGAGAAAAACTTACTCCTGATTCTCCAGAGGTAACCTACAAGCCAGATGAAGATGGTAATATATCAGGAAGAAAACAAAAATTATATAACTACGAAGCAAGTGAAGAAACCCTCAAGCATATCAACAGCAAGGACAATTCCTCTACTGTAATTGGTATGAAGGATAACTACACTAAAGATAATCCGCAAAAAAAGTATTTCGGAAAAAGCTTCTTTATAACCTACAAGGTCAACCCATGGCCTAATGAAAATGACAAGCTAGAGCTTATGAAGCTAAACGGCGAATACAATAAAAAAGTATTTGTCCAAGGCCAAGACATCAATACCGGTGTTAAGGTAGACAATATTGACGCAAACGCCAAGGATCGACTGGTAGGTCAAGTCTATAACCCGATCACAGGAGCTGTTGTTCCGGGAGCTAGAGCCTACATTGGTGCTGATGGTAATATCCACATCCAAATGCCGGAAGGCGCCCTAACGAAGGATAAATCTGGCAAGACTGTTATCAATGAAGATTCAATCTTCAACACACCTGACTACAAGGGCCTTCAAAACCTAGACGTTAAATTCTTTGCCCGTCCCAGAACGGCTGAAGAGTTTAAAACCATCGCAAAAACGCCGGATGAATTTGGCGAAACAGGTACCTATGTAGAAACGGGAGCAGGGTCTGACATCATCAAGCACAAGGGGAAAGATGTCAAAATTGATAAGCAAGGCATCGACCGCTACGACCACTACAACTTAATCGGTAAGCTTAAGATAAACCTGGACGACACACGCTACTACGACCAAAAATTCGTCGATAAAGAAGGCAATGACACGGAAAAGGACACATCAATAGGCGTCCAACCCGGTGAACCTTTTACGGTTAAAATGGATAAACCGGAAGGCTCAGGAGACTCTTATAAGACGGCTGATGAAATGAATGAAGCTGAAGGTAGAGGAGAAGCTGCCGGCAAGCTGATTATGGACTTTATCAATCGTGAAAATAAAGGCAAGGCGGAAGCAGACCAATGGAAGGTAAAGACAGATCCAAAGGATATTGCCAGCTTTACCATCACTGCTCCGGAATCTGCCAAGGCAGGGGACTTTATAGCAATTCCTGTGGAATACACCTACACCAACGGATCGAAAGATACAAAATGGTTCCACTTTGTCGTCCAAGAATCAACCTATATCAAACCGGAGTATGGAACAGAGGTTAACTTCCCGGTAAATAAACAAACATCGCCTGCTACAGTCAAAGATGACGGTAAGAGGATAAAACCGGACCACTACACACTTCCAGATACTTTGGAAACTGATGCAGAGGGCAACAAACTGGCTACAGATGATAAGGGAAATAAATGGACTGTAAAAGTTGATGAAAAAACAGGTCAAGTTAGCGCTAAGCCGGTAAATCCAAAGGACTTTAATGGTGGAGAAAAGCTAGAAGTTCCAGTAATCTCTCACTATGTAGATGAGAAAAAACCAGGCGAAGACATCACTAAGAATGCCAAAGCGTACTTTGTCATCAAAGAAAAAGCCAATATGACTGCTCGCTACAACGCCAAGGCAGGTAAGGCAGGCGACGAGCTATCTTCTGATGTTATCTTAAATACTGAAGATACCTACAACAGAAGACCGGGTAAGTACACCCTAGAATCTGATACTTTTGTAGACGACAAGGGCAATACTTGGAATGTTACAATCGATGAAAAAACTGGTAAGGTTACTGCAACCGTTCCGGAAGGACTTTCTAACGATAAACTTGATGGAGCCCTTCTAAATGTACCGGTAGTTGCCCACTATTATGAAAAAAATGAAGATGGCAGTTTATTTGAAGTTGGAACAAAAAATACAGAAGTCCAATTTGTAGCAACAGGCGCAGATCTAAACAGCCCGGAATACAATGTATCTATCGGCGATGGAAATAGTGAAATGACAAATTCTGTGGTTATAAATGCAGATGATAAAAAACAAAGCCCATCATCTTATACAATTGATGAAACAAAAACCTATACAGATGATAAGGGCAATGAATGGACTGTTTCCATTGATCCGAAAACCGGTGAAGTAAAGGCAACGCCGAAAAAACCAAGTGCGCTTAAAGGTGGAGAAAAGCTCCAAGTTCCTGTAACAGCCCACTATGGCGAAGGAGAAAAAGCTCCAACTCATAAAACAACTGCTGAATTTGTTGTAAAAGACAAAGAGTACGCAAGTCCAGATTATGATGCAAAAGTTGTAAAACCTGGGGAATCACAAAGTTCTGATGTAAAATTACCTACTGATGATAGTTTAAAGAAACCAACCAAATATACTTTAGATTCTACAGAATTTAAAGATGACAAAGGCAATGATTGGACAGTAACTATTGATGAAACATCAGGCAAAGTCACAGCCACATCTCCTACAGGAAAGAAAATTGATGGTGCTGTATTAAATGTACCTGTAACAGCCCACTATGAAGACGCAACAGGAAAGGAAGTTACTAAAAAGGCAGCAGTTCAATTTATAGGTTCTGGCACAGAAGGTAGCTACGAATATACAGAAACAAAACCTTTTGAAACAAAAGTTGAAGTTGTAAAAGACCTTGCTCCAGGCGAATGGAGATATAAGGTTGTCGACGGCAAGGAACAAAAGGGTGAAAATGGTTCTGTCACTTACAAAGTTACCATTAAAGATTCTAAAGTCGAAGGCAAGCCTGAGCCTATTAAAACAGTTGAACCGGTCAATGCCATTATCGAAATCGGTAATGCAGACTACACCGGAACTGTAACTCATACAGAAAAAATTGAAACACCATTTGAAGTTGAATACCAATATTCTAATGAACTCGATGCAGGTCAATCAAAGACAATTCAAACAGGTGAAAAAGGATCTTACGATCTAGTTTATTCACAAAAGATTAAAAACGGCCAAGCTGATGGAGAAGCTACGACTTCCAAAGAAAATGAAAAAGCTCCTAAGAAAGAAATCATCGTTATCGGTACAAAGCCAATAGTAAATGTTGTTGAAAAACCATTCGATACAACTTACCAATACGATGATACTATGGATGCCGGAAAGACCGAAGAAGTTACACCGGGTGTCAATGGTAAAGTAACAACGACAACCACTTATGATCAAGACAAGAAAGAACTTGTAAGTAAGGAAGAAACAGAAGCTCCGACAAACAGAGTTGTCAAAGTCGGTATAAGACCGATTGTTAAGACAGAAGAGATTCCATATGAAAAAGAATATGAACTCGATCCTGAAATGGAATACAACACAATTAAGGAGATTTCTAAAGGCAAGCCGGGTACAGTTACTGTTACCACTACTTTCAATAAGGAAACAGGAAAACTTGAAACAAGTGTTACAAGAACTAAACCAACCAATGCGAAGTATAAATATGGTTCTAAGACTGAAGGAACAGTAAAAGTAAAATCTGACATTCCTTATGAAGTCGAATTTGTTCCGGATGACACCATGGCAGCCGGAGAAACAAAAGTAACTCAAGAAGGTAAACTGGGTAAAAAGGAAACGACGATTACGATCAAAAATAGTAAGGAAGAAAGCAGAAAAGAAAAGATTCTGGAAGAACCTGTTAAGAAGATCGTTAAAATCGGTACGCTGTGCAAGGTTCCGACTCCGAATCCCGGCGACAACCCCGGCGGCGGAGATAACCCCGGCGACAAACCCAGTGAACCGGGTACACCGGGTAATCCGGGTGACAAGCCCAACGAACCGGGTACACCGGGTAATCCGGGTGACAAGCCCAACGAACCGGGTACACCGAGTAATCCTGGCGACAAACCCAACGAACCGGGTATGCCGGATAATCCGGGCGACAAGCCCAACGAACCGGGTATGCCGGGTAATTCGGGCGACAAACCCAACGAACCGGGTACACCGAGTAATCCGGGCGACAAGCCCAGCGAACCTGGTACGCCGAGCAACCCGGGCGGAAACAATCCGAGCAATCCGAGCAACCCGGTAAATCCGGATAAGTCGGAAGGCTCCGTGCCCAACAAGGCAAGTCAAAAGGATGAAGAAGGCGGAAGCAGAAGAGCGACACCCTCTTCCCTTGAACAAGCGAAGGTAAGTGACGACGCAAAAGCGCCGCAAACCTTCGATCCCGGTGTCGCCGCTCCCGCGGGACTGGCCGCATTGGCATCTGGCCTCCTCGTCGGTTTGGAAAGCTTGAAGAGAAGAAAAAGAGATTAGTCAAACAGACTGAATAGAAAAACACCGCCATGATTATGTGGCGGTGTTTTTGCATCTACAGGCTCTCGGCAAAGAGGGCAAAGGAAAAGCACCCGGGAGGGTGCTTTTTGCGTGCCTTCGTAGGCATTATTTAATTGATTTTTTGGAAGATGGAAATGGAGCGGTCGGAATCTTCGTAGTAGACTTCCATGCCCATCTTTTCCACGATGAAGCGCAGGGGCACCATGGTGCGGTCGTTTTGAATGGTGGCGCCCACATCCAGAGGGACGGTGCGGCCGTCGATGACGGCTTGGTTTCTGTCTGCAGGCAGGGCGATGGTGTGGCCCTTGTATTGAACCACGGCGGTGCGTTCGGGGGCGTTCCAGCCCACTTCGGCGCCGTAGGATTCCATTAGGAAGCGCAGGGGCACGAGGGTGCGGTCGTTTTTAATCACCGGTGTCGTGTCCATGGTGCGGGCCTGTCCCGCGGCGGTAAAGTTTTTCTTGCCCACGGTCATGCGCACTTTCGCGTATCCCGGAGATTCCTTTACATAGCTTGCGCTGTTGCCGCCGAATCTCGCCTTGTAGGCGATGTAGGCGCCGTTCACTTTTTGTTGGGTAAAGACGGCGGCGGGCTCTTTCACGCCGCCCGCTTTCCAGCTATTGGTGTCGCCCTTTGCCGCGCCGTTTTCCACGGTCCAATTGATTTGAGCGGGGTCGATGGCGATGCTTCTGCCCGCCTTGGTCACGCCCTTCGGCGCCAGGGTAAAGGTATGGCCGTTGTCTTTGACCGACAGGGTGAAGCTCTTAAGGGCGGCGGGGCTTTGGATGTCTACGGGCAGGGTGACGGTGAGGCCTGTTTTTGTGGTCAAGAGGATGTTGGTCTTGCCTTGCCTCGGCGAAAGGAAGCGGCTGTAGAGCCAGGCGTTTTTGCCGAAGGTGCTGTCCGTCAGGCTGTAGCCGATGTCGTTTACCTTCATGGGGTGGTAGTTGCTGTCCCAAGCCTTGGCCAGATTGTAGGTGGCCACCTCGCCTAAGACCAGGTGGCGAGGCCCGCCGATGGAGCCGCCGGCGAGAGCGGTCCTGGGGGCCTTGTTCATGACGCCGATGCCGTTGACGATGCGCCGCTCGGAGCCGTTTCGTTCCGGGCGGGTGATTTTTGTGTTTTTAAAATCTCCGTGGCCTCGAGCCACCAAGGTGGTGGAGCCGCCGCCGTCTAAGTTAATGGCTTTTTCCACGCCTAAGGCGGCGACGGTGGCTGCCCATTCGTTCAGCTTCATGCCGCGGCTTCTGGAGGTGCGGCCTTCCGTGGCCACGAGATAGACGGTCTTGCGGTCTTTGGATATGGCCGCCGCACTCCTGGCCCGATAGCCGTCGATGGAGGCGGCGTCCATAATGTAGGGCTGAGCCAGGCCGCCGTTGACCAAGAGGGCGTGGCCGCCGATTAAAAAGCGCCAGTTTCTGTTGGGGTTCACATTGTAATTCAGACGCAGCCGTTGGCCCACTCTGACGTTTTGGCGAATAAAGTCTTTCGCCCGGCCGTTGACCTGCAAAATATACTTGCCCTTGGGGGTAACCATGGGCAGGGGACGGTCCAGGGAAATTCTTTCCACGACGAAGTTGCCGTTCACCAGCACTTCGCCGCTGCCCCTGAGTCCCCGGGAGACGGAGGTCCAAAAGTCGTTGTACAATTGGATGCTGTCTTTGTGAGAGGGGACTTGGGTGTGGTTAATGATGTAGTCGGTTTTGTTTAAGCCGCTGATCCTGTAATGAGCGCCGTTTTGTGCGGTGGCGGTACCGTGAAAGGTAAAGTTTTCGATGTAGGCGTTTTTGTTGTTGTCGATGCCGAAGGCGTACAGGCCGATGGATTCCAAAGGCGAGGACTGAAGCTTGCCGCCGACGACGGAAGGGCCGAAGGGCGCGCCCTGTTTCGACATATTAAAGAAGTCGCCGTTAATGCCGGCGTAGGCGTCGGTGCGATCGGCCATGTGGCTCACCGTGTCTTTGCGGGTGTAGCTCCCCGCTCCGGCCATGACCTGAAGATCCGCCGCGGGATTGTTCAGATCCACCTGAATCACGTCGACCTTGTGGTTTCTGCCGCCGATGGTTGCGGAAAGCTCTCGGCGAATGACGCCGGGGGAGACGGTAATCCGTCCGTTTTCTTTTAAAGAGACGGCCTCGGCGCCCTTGGGCAGAAGAAGCACCAGGGCCAAGACCCATAAAAATACGAATTGCCTTTTTAATAGATTCAAATCAAACACCTCTTTCTCCTTTCATTGTACTGGAAAAGAAAGGCCTCTTGCGTGTTATTCCCATTACAAATCCCGGGGGAGTTTGCGGCCGTCGATCTTTCTGAAAAAGTCGTTGTCCGCCGCCTCCAGTGCCGGAAGATCGTAGCCCATGCGCTGCATTTCGTTGAGCTTAAAGATCATCAGGTTCACGTCCACGGAAAAAGCCCGGGCCATGTCCATATAGGAGTAGCCCGCCCGTGCCATGGCATAGACCGCCTCCTCGTCTAAGAGGAAGTGGGCGGAGAAGATATTCGCCTCCAGCTCCATGGCGTCGGTTAAGTGAAAGAGGGTGTACTCGATGAGTTCTTTTGTCTCGGCGTGCTTGCGGTGGTACAGGTGGTGGCCCAGCTCGTGGGCGAGGACCATGCGCTGAATCGGCGCCGGCATGCGGTCGTTGTAGAAGACGAAGGGCTTGTTCAAAATAATTTTGTACATGCCCAAAAGCTTCGTGGAAGCGGCCATGGGAATCAGGTCCACCTTCATGGCCTCCAGGGCCTTTTTCGGATCGCCGTCGTAGCGTGCCCTGAGGATGGCGGCGTCGTCGTAGAGGTGGCGGTGGCGGTTAGTCGTCTTGTTCATGGGATCCGCCCGCCTTGTCCGATTCGCTTTCCAGCTTCGCCCGGAAATAGGCTTCCTGAATGGCTTCAAATACTGCCTGCTTGTCCTCGTCGTCTAATTTGCCGCCGGCGAAGAGGCCGATGACCCCGTCCACCAGCTCCCGGGCATCTTCGGCGCCACGCGTGCCGTAGCGGGCCTGAGCCGCCATAATAAAGGCGTCTTCCTCCGTAAAGAAATAGGCCTTGGGCACGTGAAAGAGCTCGGCCAGGGCGTCGTAGGTGGCGTCGTGGCGGGGGCGCAGGCCGCCGGTTTCGTAATTGGATATGGTGCGCAGCGACAGGCCCAGCGCCTCGGCCAAGTCTCTCTGGGTCATGCCCCGCTCTTTCCTGAGGGCTTTTATTTTTTCTCCGAATGTCATGATTCACCTCGATGTGCAATTTAATTGCGTAAAAAAAGAAAAACATCTTGAAAAGCGCAAGTCGACTTCGTATTATAAGGACAAATAGGAAATCGACTTGCGTAAATCATAGAATGAATTGCGCCTTTTGTCAAGAAAGGATCGCCATGAAACGGGTTATTTTACATTCGGACATGAACAATTGCTACGCCTCCATCGAAATTCAGAGCAATCCCTCCCTTCGGGGGAAGGCCCTGGTGGTGGGAGGCTCCGTAGAGGATCGCCACGGCATCGTCCTGGCCAAGTCCATGGAGGCCAAGGCCATGGGCATTCAAACCGGCGAGGCCTTGTGGCAGGCGAAAAACAAATGCCCGAACCTCATCGTGGTGGAGCCCCACTACGAGGTGTATCTGGATTTTTCCAGAAAGGCCCGGGCCATTTACTACGACTACACCAATCAGGTGGAGCCCTTCGGCCTGGACGAGTGCTGGCTCGATGTGACGGGAAGCACCCATCTCTTCGGCTCCGGCGAAGTCATGGCCCACACCATTCGCCGGCGCATGAAAGAGGAGCTGGGCATTACGGTGTCCATCGGCGTGAGCTTTACCAAGACTTTCGCGAAGCTGGGAAGCGATATGAAAAAGCCCGACGCCGTCACGGTCATCGCCGAGGAGGACGTGGCGAGGAAAGTCTATCCCCTTCCCGCCGACGCCATGATCGGCATCGGACGAAAGACCAAGGAAAAGCTGCGGGCCGTGGGGATCGATACCTTGGGAGATCTGGCCGCGGCGGATGTCGCCCTTTTAAAAAGCCGCCTGGGCATCAACGGGGTGAAGCTTTGGAAAAAGGCCCGGGGCATGGAGGAAGATTCCGTGCGGGACCGAGACGATCTGCTTCCCATAAAGAGCGTGGGCAACGGCATAACCCTGAGGGAGGATTTAAAAAATCCCGTGGAGGTGCGGCGGATTTTTCAGATCCTCGCCATAAAGGTGGCGAAGCGGCTCAGGGAAGGGGAGCTCATGGCCCGGGGGATCGAAATCCATTTGCGGGATAAGGATTTAAGAGGCGCCTCCTTTCAGTGCAAGCTGCCCTACGACGGCGCCTCCTCTTTTCTCTTAAGGGATGCGGCCTTCGATTTGTATTTAAAAAAGATGGATCCCGCCCGTCCCCTTCGCGCCGTCACCCTTCGCGCCACGGATCTCGTGCCGCAAAAGGCGGCGGTGCAATTGGATTTATTTTCCGATTACGAAAAAAAGAAGCGGGAAGACGCCTTGGACGAGGCCATATATAAGATTCGCCGGCGCTACGGCGAGGGCGCCCTCACTTTTTTAGGCCTCTTAAACGACACGAAAATGCCCCTTCACACCACCGACGTCGTCACCCTTCCCCATCCCGTCTTGCGATAGGCGTTATTTTAGCGTACAAAAGGGGTAAATAGATTGAATGGAACATGGAGATTCGATAAAATAGAAGAATAGACAGAAGGGGAGGTGATGTCCGTGAAAAAATCGCCTTACACCGGCTTGGCGCTCATTACCCAAGTGGGACTCAATGTACTGATTCCTATTTTAGGATGCATGCTCCTCGGTGCGTGGCTGGATAAAAAGACGGGCGGAAGCGGTTTGTTTCTTCTGCTTCTTACCCTTTTGGGCATTGCCGCCGGCGTTATGAACATTCTTCGCTTGGGAAAGAAGCTATGAAGGATCGCTTCACCAACGAATACATCGCCCTGACCGTGGGGCTTTGCCTCGTGGTATCGGGAGTGCTTCTCGTTGCGTTGAGGCATCCGAAGCCCGCCGTCCTGGGCTGGATTTTCGGATGTCTGATCGCCATGGCCATGTTTAAGCTTATGTACCTCACCTTGCTCCGCGCCTTGGATAAGCCCGAGGCGCAGGCGGCGCGCTATACGGGCATTCATTACCTGTTGCGCTTTGCCATTTATGCCGTCGTGTTAATCGTGGCGGCCAAGGCGGAGTACTTAAGTTTGGTCGGGACGTTTTTCGGTCTATTATCCGTCAAGTACGTGATACTTTTTAGAAACATGTTCGACTATCTTCGCAGTAAGAAAGGAGGGGGCTTTTGAAACGAGGCATCGTCTTTCACGCAGGTGATAAGACCATATGGCTCCACGCGGGATTTTTGCATATCGTCGAGATTCTCGTCGAGGCGGTCAACAATTTGACCGTGCAGACCATGGGCGAGCACAACAAAGGCTTTGCGCCTTACATGCTTTCTCTGGGCGCATTCTTAGCTTGCGCCAACTTATCCGGGCTTTTGGGCTTTGTGCCGCCGACCAGCGACTACAATGTCACGTTGGCACTGGCTTTAATTACCTTTGCCATGATCCACTTCTTCTCCGTGAAGACCAAGGGGATCGGAGGCTATTTAAAGCAATACACCGAGCCCATCGCCATTCTGACGCCCATTAATATTTTGGGAGAGTTGGCCAATCCCGTCTCCCTCAGCTTCCGTTTGTTCGGAAATATATTAAGCGGCATGTTAATTATGAGTCTGGTCTATCAGGGACTGGGGTTGATTTCGAAATTTATCATTCCCCTGGTCGCGTGGCCCTTACACGGCTACTTCGACGTGTTCAGCGGCATGTTGCAAACCTTTATCTTCCTCATGCTGTCCATGACCTACATTAACTCCGACATGGCATCTCCGGAAGAAATCGCAGAGAGAAAAGCAAAAAAGCAGTCGTAACCATATAAAGTGTATAGGGAGGAAAACATTATGCAAATCACCAGTGAAGCGTTCATCTTAGGTTGCTCGGCCATTGGCGCCGGCTTGGCAGTTATTGCAGGGATCGGCCCCGGTGTCGGTCAAGGTTATGCGGCCGGTCAAGCGGCAGCGGCCGTAGGACGGCAACCGGAAGCCAAGGCGGACATCGTTCAAACCATGCTCCTCGGTCAAGCTGTTGCGGAAACCACGGGTATTTACGGCCTGGTTATCGCCATTATCTTATTATTCGTCAAACCTTTACTAGGCTGATAAAGGCGCAGAGAACCGAAAGGAGTTGTCCCTATGGAAATTTTTGTCGTGCCGGACATGTGGAATGTGTTGGCACAATGGGGCGCCACACTTATCCTG
>QWCE01001243.1_pt1 | contig 74952 bp, 62 predicted proteins | sample 1972531 | NCBI WGS metagenome assembly QWCE01 (sample SAMN09866716, study PRJNA288562) | Human gut metagenome isolate term4_stool, whole genome shotgun sequencing...
TACATTGCTTTTGGGTGGGATCGTATATGATGCTCCCTGCTCTGCGATATAGGCGCGAATGGACTTTGCTCCATATGCTTTATCTCCCAGAATGTTGCTGCCAGAAATGTTCACTCCCGAAAGCAGATCGATGGCGGCACTGGCATCAAAGATGTTTCCGCCGGTAAGCAGAAAGTGGACGGGATTTCCCAATGCATCCACAATAGCATGGATTTTTGTAGTCTTTCCACCATGACTTACACCGATAAACTGGTTGTTTTCCGAATTTACAGCCCCCTTTTTGCACCCGCACTCTGCGGATGTGCTTTGATGCTCGTGCTGTCGATACACAGGTTCTCATAGTCTGCATCCGCATTCAATTCCTGAAAAATGCGCAAAAGGGTTCCGTCGTCACGCCACTTGCAGAATCGGCTGTAAACGGTCTGATGTGGCCCAAACCGTGCAGGGATATCTGCCCAGGCCGCGCCGCTTCTGGCCAGCCAGAGCATTGCATTGAGCATCATCCTGTCATCCTTTGGCGGCCTGCCAGTCTTAGCTCGTGGAATCAGATCCTTGATCCTGCCCCACTGGGTATCGGTCAGCTCGTATCGCTTTGCTGCCATAAGATCACCCCTATGCTTTTTCTTTTATTCTACTGCATTTTTGGATTTTGTGCAATTTATATATGAGGTTTGAGTTTTCAGATACACCCTAATTAAAAATATATTAGCTCCTAAAAACTGAGGAAGCTATGCTTGAGAAGTTTGCAGCTAAGGATTTTAATAAAGACGCATATCTATTAGCATCGCTTTCGTCGCTTATCGGGCGTACTTTTATTTTCTTATCGTCCTTCAAAGTTTCAAATTTGACATGAATCTTGTACGAATGCACCCCCACAAAAAACATGGGACGACAATTCCATAAAAAAGGAATTGAAGTCCCACAGCATAGAAAATTCTTTACAGTTATGATTGTTTCCACTTCCAAGCAGCCAGTTGCACCCTAACTTTCAAAATACCGGGGGTGCGTAACCGTATTACTTGGGAGAGCGCTTGAATGGCATTCAAGAGGTCAGCGGTTCGATCCCGCTTATCTCCACCAAAAGCTCGAAAGAGTGAAGAAAAAACCTTGAAATCATCTGATTTCAAGGTTTTTTCTTTTTCAAAAGTGGAAAAATCGCAGTATTTGCAAAAGGCACCTGTGCGCTTGATTTTTGATGGAAATTTTGAAAATCAAGAGGTCAGGTACGATGAGGAAAATCAGGATGAATTTTCCCGTGCGGAACGCGGGGCTTCCTCCAAACAGCATCAACCGCTGCACAAGTGGCCCCAAATCCTTTCCCCTGCCGTCAATACAGCGTCTCCTCATTTTCCGCAAACAGCTTGTCGTTTACTCCAAATAAATCCATTCCGTTCAGAATCCCGTAAAGGATAATGGCATCCCGTCTGTCCTTGGGATAAAGCTGGGCAAACCCGCATTGCTTCAAAAGCTCCTGGGTTTCCTCCAGCGACGCGTTCAGGCCAAAGCACAGGCACAAAAGACGGCTGCGGGAGGGATTGCGCCGCCCGGAAAAGACCTGATGCAAATATACTTCGCTCATACCGGATTGCTTGGCAAGCGTCGCTTTGGAAATCCTTCGCTTCTGAAAAAGCCGGTTCAGTAATTCGCAAATGCTGTCCCGGTTGAAGCTGTCCTGATTTTCCGATAAGAATTGGTCGAGACTTGGAGCTTCCATCAGCTCCTGCCGCAGATTATTCGTGTCTTTCATGTTCCACCGCCTTTACAACCGTGTGTTTTCTTTGTATAATCATACTGGTTCAGGCGAGCAAAATCAATATGCGCTTTGCATAGCGTAAGAGGGTGAGCGCGATTTATCCATATTTGTTATCAAGCATCGAAACGGACTATGAAACCGTAAAGACGATCAAACATAGCGAGCGCGGCAGTGTTTCGCTTCTGCAAAACAAACAGAACGGAACACGCTTTATTTTTCGCCATTATCGTGGAAATGGGGAAGTCTACCGGAAGCTGCTGGGGATCTCCTGCCCAAACCTGCCGCAGATTATGGAGACTGCGGAGCGGGACGGTATGGTGGCGGTGCTGGAAGAATACATACAGGGGGATTCTCTTGCCTACCTTTTGGAGGGCGCGCTGTTCTCCCCCGCCGAAGCGCGGAAAATCACCCGGCAGCTGTGCAACGCCCTGTGGGTGCTGCATCAATTGGCCGCGGTGCATCGGGACATCAAGCCGGAAAATGTGATAATCCAGGGCAGCGAGGCGATACTCATCGACTTTGACGCTTCCCGCATTTTCAAAAGCGACACAAACCAGGACACGCAGATTCTGGGAACCACGGGCTATGCCGCGCCGGAGCAATACGGGATTGCCCAGACGGACGAGCGGGCGGACATCTATTCTCTTGGGGTGCTGCTGAATATCATGCTCACGGGAAAGCATCCGTCCAAAGAACTGGCAAGCGGCCGCTTAGGCCGTATCGTGCAAAAATGCACCATGGTAAATCCGGAAAAACGATACAAAAGCGTGCTTTATCTGATGGAGGCGCTTTAAGGAGAGAATAACATGAAAAAATGCAGAAATTGCGGCGCGGACTTGCCGGAGGGCGCTTCCTTTTGCCCCCATTGCGCCCAAAGCCAGATTGAGAGGCAGGAAGTAAAGCCCCCGCGTCTGTGGCGGAAAAAGGCGCTGATTGCGGCTCTGTGCGCGCTTGTGCTGGTGACGGCGGCACTGGCGGTGTTCCTGCCTCACCGCCCCAAAACCTATGAGGGCGGCGCGTCCGTCACTTATACCGATCAGGACGGAACGTATGAGCTGCTTGTCGGCACTTCTTTAAACAACATTGAAGACAAGCAGCCGGAGGAAAAACGGACGCTTTCTCTTTCCGTGGACGAAACCTCCTACCTGCCTGCCATGCTTGGCGTTTACCGGAACGGAACGCCTGTGGACCCGGAAGCGTTTCTTGCCAAGGTGGAGCGCTGTACCCTGGAAGCATTCCCCAACGAAAACGGTGCATTGGATATCGCAGAGCCGCGCTATAACGAGATGTTTAGCGCCGCTGTTTTGGAAACGGATGTGGTTTTTACCGGAGCAAGCGGAACAAATGAGCTTGTCTGGACGCTGACAATGAAAAACGGCGATACCATTCGACTAAAACATACCTTTGAGGTACTGCCCCTTGTGCATGCGGCTTTTACAGCGGAAGATACCCCGCTGAATACCATAGAAGATTTGAAGGCGCTCCTTGACCGCATCGACGGGGAGGTTCCGGCAGACACCGTCGTGGATATTTATTTGCCGCCGGTCACCTACACCGGCGATCTGCACATATCCTCCCGCGCGGTGAATCTCTATGGCTGCTGCGACGGCAGCGGGCGAACCGTGATCGAGGGAAGTCTGACCGTCAGCACCCACGTCCCGGACAAGGTAGTGCTGCATGATCTGGATTTTGTGGGCAACGGCGGCAACGGGCTTACCGCCACGGCATCGACGATGATTGAGAACTGCTCTTTCACGGGCTATGATATCGGCGCGGCCGTGGAAAACGGCGGCATGATCGGCGTGGAAGCCTGTACATTCCGGAATAACAAAATCGGATTTTCCTATGATACATTAAGCTATTCCTTTTCCAAAGACGGATTTCCGGACTGTAGGATTGAGGGCAATGATGTTGGCATTCAATTTGTAAACCTTCCCGGTGCAATGCCGTTGGACTTTTTCGGTACTGTTTTTTCCGGAAACGGAACGGATATTGACAATCCGATCCAGAACCCCATCGACCTGTCAAATGCGATTTTTGAGTAAAACGCGCTGTTTTAAGTTCCATTTCTTTGATTTTACTGCAAAATGCGGGAGATTCACAAAATCTTCCGCGTTTTTGCTGCGTTCCCATGATTTTGGGCAAAAAAGAGAAATTTCCCAATACTATGCAGCCAGTTAATTGTTTTCGGGATTTTCGCGCTGTATTCTATTCCTGTACGGGTTTTGGATAATGCGCTTAAAAGCGTTTTATCCGGCCGCAGGGCGTCCTCCGTGTCAAAGTATGTGCAAATGAAGGGCGTTCCCGCAAATATCCGTATTGCGGTTGAAAATTTAACAAGAGAATAAAAGGAGATAGACTATGACCAATCAAGAAATCATGGCTGTTGTCAAGCCTGCTATTTGCAATCAACTCAAAAGCCCTGCGTCCGCACAGTTTCCTGTTGATTTGATTTCCATCGTTGGAGATGACACCCGAGGCTATCAAGTTTCCGGCTTTGTTGATTCCCAGAACAGTTATGGGGCAATGATTAGAAATGACTTTACTGCAACTGTGGCTGTCGAAAATGGTTTCCCCGTTGTCAAGTCCGCTACTGTTGCTGCAAAAGCAAATGTACAGAGAGCAAAGGAATTTGGCATCAATTACATTGCTATCAGTATCATTACTGCTATTGGTGGTGCAATTCTGTATTTCATCATTTCCGCAATAGTGGGATTCTAATATTAGGAGGTAATCGAAATGGCATTCAAGAGAATGGAAGGTTTTGCTGGAAGTGTGCCGCAGGGATTTATTGATCGTAGTGTCAAGGTATGTCCATTCTGCGGCTCTAACAATCCTCATTGGGCACTTGACCAAAAAATGCAGATGAAGTTGGAAGGCAACCTCTATCTGTTCCAGTGCGAACAGTGCAAGGGTGTTTTGAGTTCTCCCGTTCCCGATGTGACCGGCTACAACAACACTATGCTAACCACTACCGGCTTGCTCAAAAAGTTGTCCGGCAAAAAGAATGGTGTTATTTATCTGCGTGTATATGACGCAGGCAACAATGCCGATTTTGCAGATAAGGTTGGGACGGAATACACCTTGGAAGAAATCAACCAAATGGCAGCACAAAAAGGCGGCACTCCCGATCAGGGCGGAAAGTTCTATTGATACTTATGGAGCGGGTGCAATCCCGCTCCTTTCTCTATCCGTTTCATTAGGGTATAGCCCAATGGCAATGAAAACCCCCTTGCTTTTCTGTTTCACATATATTATATCATAATTTTTGAAATATTTCAAATTGCATATATATCCTATTAACATACTTTGGGATTTGTGATAGAATAATGACAGATAAAGCAAGGGGGATTTCACAATGCGGGTTTTCTATGTGCGCTGCTCCACCATCGAGCAGAACGAAGCGCGTCAGCTGAAAATGGCAGAAGAGCAGAACGCCGAAAAGGTGTTTGTGGACAAGGCAAGCGGCAAGAACACGAACCGTGCCGCGTTCAAAGAAATGATGGCTTTCGTTCGCGCGGGCGATACCGTTGTTGTTGAGAGCATTTCCAGAATTGCGCGAAACACGCGGGACTTGCTTTTCATCGTGTCAGAACTGACCGAAAAGGGCGTGGAGTTCGTCAGTCTGAAAGAGGACATCGACACCACCGCCCCGCAAGGGCGTTTCATGCTGACCGTGTTCGGCGCTCTGGCGAAATTGGAGCGGGAGAACATTTTGGAGCGTCAGCGTGAGGGAATCGAGATTGCCAAGAGCGAAGGCAAGTACAAAGGCCGCAAGCCCATTGATTATGACGAGGCGCAGATGAAAGCCCTTTGCAAGAAGTGGCGGGCAGGCGAAATCACCGCCACGGCGGCTATGAAAGAGTTAGGCTTGAAGCCCAACACGTTCTATCGCAGGGTAAAAGAAATGGGGCTGTAAGCAGCCCCGCAAACACGCAATCGATTCAAAAATTCAAGCGCACATGAAGCAGAAAAGTAAAGTGTGCAAAACGGGAAAATGAGCAAAAAGCCCTTGTATTTCAACGGTTCTTCCTTTTGGAGCGCTTGCCCCTGACGGACGCTGCCGCGGCCGTCAATGGCATTCAAGAGGTCAGCGGTTCGATCCCGCTTATCTCCACCAAAAACAACAAACCGCAAGGCTTTCGGCCTTGCGGTTTTGTTATACCTACAGGTTCGGATACACCCTTTACCACATCAGTACACAGCTTTTAACGATGACGGTAAACTGGAATTCCCATATACTTTGTCAGTGCCTCCTCGAGGATGTCAGCTACATGGCCGCGGACAAAGCAAACATGATGTTCATATCCATTTTCGCAAACATAGCGCAACAGATTCTGCAGGTTCTCAATATAACAGTTTGCTACACCGCCTTTGGTCGGAATCACCTCATCCCGGAACACCCCTTCGCCAAGATAAGCCTTGACCGTTCCCCGCTGGTCATCCGTGGTTAGCCGAATGAATGTCATATCTCCGGCAGCCACATGGCCCTTGCAGGCGCCAAAGCAATTCTCCTTACCAAGCGTAGAACCAAGAACGTCCAGACATTCAATCTCCACATCGTTTTGGAAAAAGGACTTCGGGAAGTTGGAACAGTGCAGTGAAACACAAGCATTGCGCTCTTCTCGGATGTTATTGTTCCAGTCCATCAGCGCAGGTGCCGTTCCGGCCGCAAGCCAAGCAGCCAGCATAGACAATGCACCAGTCACATCGCTTTCACACGCAGAAGGCTTACCGTTGTCACCCATCATGCTCATCGCAAGGCAGGTCGCACAGCCGTAGTTGTTTTCCACACTATCCCAGCATTGGACAGTGGACGCATCGCACTGGAGATCCTCTATCGCCTCATCAATCACAAGGCACAACTTTGCCTGCTTTTCCATCACCTCATCGCTGATCCAAGCAGGAACGCTGCCGTATTCACGAATTTCTTTGATTTTCGCTACAACTTTTTCAGCATCGTTGTAGTGCATTGCCTTGAAAATAATCTCAGAAAAATCAATTGTTTGGACACTAATTCCATGCTTTTGCAGCAGCTTTTCAGAATAACGGACTGTATTGAAGGCGATGGGTCGGGCACCAAGCATCGCAATACGCGCACCTTTAAGGCCATTGACTACAGCGCAAACACCCTTAAACCACCGAAGATCGTCCTCAAATTGCGGAGATTCAATCGGGCAAGTGTGCAACCGGGTCAGTGAAAACGGAATGTTTCTCTGATACAGATTATTGCATACCGAAATCTTTCCGCAGAATGCATCTCGACGATTTGCCATATCCAGCTTGTCAAAATCATCGTCACAAGCCTGAATCAATACCGGAACATTCAAATCCGCAAGCTGAATCGCTTCCGCAATGCCCAACTCTTCGCAAAAGTTGGGCATGATGACGACGATGCCGCAAATCTCCTCACGGTGCGCTTTAAACAACTCCGCACAGGTCTTCGCCTCATCAAACGTGAGGACCGCACCATATTGCGTATCCGTTTCCCCCACCATAATGTACTCGTATCCCAGCTTATCCATTACCCGCATTACTGCATCTCGCGCAGTTTTGACAAGCTTAGATGGAAAAAACGATCTTGTGGAAACAATGATTCCAAATTTGTTCTTTTGATTCATACGTTACCTCTTCTTTTCCGTGACCATCGCCACTGCTTTTTTCCAGCCTTTATACAACCGTTCCCGCTGCGTCTGCTGCATGGAGGGTTCTACCTGCGTGTATTCTATACTGCTAAAAATCTCTGTCTGCGTTGCTATGCCGGCAGACAACGCTGCCAGATATGCAGCGCCGGCTGCAGACAGTTCTTCAATGCTTGATCGCTTGAGCGGTGCACCAGTCATATCTGATACGAACTGCATGAGGAATTGGTCATTCGTCGCACCGCCATCCACGCACAAAAGCCCAACAGTTTTTCCGCAAAGTGCAAGCTGTTCGGTGATATCCCGAATCTGATAGGCTATCGCTTCCTCCGCCGCACGTACAAGATGCGCTTTTTTTGTTGCTGCCGTTATTCCGCATATCATCGCACGAGCGTCGTTATCCCAATAGGGCGCACCGAGGCCGGAAAACGCCGGTACGAAATAGACGCCGCCTGTATCTTTCACTTGCATAGCAAACTGTCCGGATTCGCGACTGGTTCGGATCAGTTCGAGATCATTGACCAACCATTTGATCAGTGCACCACTATAGTTAATGTTTCCCTCGAGCGCATAGAAAACCTCTCCGCCACGTCCCCAGGAAACACTTTCCACCAACCCATCCGGCACCTGCTTCGGTCTGGAGGCTCCTGCATTCATCATCACCGAAGTTCCCGTTCCAAAAGTTGCTTTGGTCATTCCTTCCGCAAAGCAGCCATTTGCAAACAATGCCGCATGACTATCTCCCAGCACGGCAGCAATTGGAATCTTTTGGGGGAATAAACCATCAAAATCAGTCATTCCAAACAAGTGGTCACTTGGAACGATTTCCGGGAGGCAGCTCCTACGAAGTCCAAACATCTCGATTAAGGAATCATCCCAGTCCAGCGTGTCGAGATTCATCAATTCTGTGCGCGATGCATTAGAAAAGTCTGTCTTATAGCTCTGGCCATCTGTCAATGTGTAGACCAGCCAAGTATCAATTGTACCGCAGCACAGTCTATCCTGTTCGAGCAATTCTTTTGCCCTTGGAACATTCTGCACCACCCATGCCATCTTGGGTGCTGAGAAAAACGGAGAGTTATTAAGTCCGGTTTTCTCGCGGATCAACCGGGCATACGGCGCAAGTGCGTCCGCAATAGGTGCGGCACGGCCGCATTGCCAGACAATTGCATTATAAACCGGCTGTCCGGTCTCACGATCCCAGCAAACAACCGTTTCCCGCTGGTTGCTTAAACCAATTGCCTTAATTTCTTCCGGCAGGATATCAGCCTGCTCGACAACCTGTTTTGCTGCCGTGTTGACATTTGTAATAATCTCGACTGGATCGTGCTCGACCCACCCCCGTTCATCGACAATCTGTCGATGGGGCAGATCACTTCGGGAAATAACCGCTCCATATTTATTGAACAGCACTGCTTTTGTTCCCGCAGTGCTCTGGTCAATCGCCAGTATGTAGCTCATCCTATTCACGCTCCAGCCGTTCTTTGATTGCAGCGCTAATCCCTTCGGGGGTCAGACCATAGTAGGCGAACAACTCCTGAGATTTTCCGATTACAACCTCCTCCGGAAGGCCTAAGAGTCGCATCGGTGCGCTACCGCGTAACTCTGCCGCAATATGCGAAACAGCTTCTCCAAGGCCGCCTCGTGTACTGTGTTCCTCAACAGTAACAACGGCACGGGTCTCGCGCAGAGCTTTCTCTACTGTCTTTGTGTCCATGGGCTGTATCGTAAAGCAGTCGAGCACCCGCACAGAAATACCTTCGGCTTGCAATAGTTCCGCTGCTTTTTTTGCCGGTGCAACCATTTCGCCGCATGCAATAATCGTCGCATCCGTTCCCTCGCACACTGTCTTTATCTTTCCAATTTCAAATTTTTCCCCAGCCTCATAAACAGGCGGCACGTCCCCGCGGCCCATACGCATGTAAACCGGGCCAGTGAATTGGCAAAGCAGATCGGTTAGATACTCCGTCTGCACAGCATCACAAGGTGCAAGAATCGTCAAATTCGGCAACGCACGCATACTCGCAAAATCGTGCATCGTCGTATGTGTGCAGCCTAAAGGTCCATAGCTAACACCAGCGCTGACTCCAATAATTCGGACATCCGTCCGGTTGTACGCAACATCCACCTTAACCTGTTCATACGCCCGCGCCGCAAGGAAACAGGCTGGTCCCGTCACAAAGACTTTCTTCCCTGTCTTTGCAAGTCCGGCAGCTGCTGCAACAGCGTTTTGTTCCGCAATTCCAAATTCAATCAGGCGGTCAGGCAGTTGTTTGCCAAACTCCCCAAGGGTCACACTGCCGCGGGAATCGGTCGCGACTGCAAAAATATCAGCATTTTTCTTTGCATTCTGAAGCAGTTTTGCAGTAAACGACTTTCTGCAAGAAACCATCGCCATCTGTCATACCTCCCTGAGTACCGTCTGGATGTCAGCTTTGATCTGTTCATACTGTTCCTTATTTGGAATCAGATGGTGCCAGTCAGCCTTGTTCTCCATTATCGGCGAGCCCTTTCCTTTGACAGTCTGGGCAATAATTGCTACCGGTTTTTCCGCCGTTCTATGCCGCAGCGCCTGCTCCAGAGCAACGTAATCGTGTCCGTCACATACAAGCACAGAAAAACCGAACGCACTGATTTTATCGCAAAGATCGTCAAGGGGCATTACGTCTTCAGTTCCACCGGAAATTTGCAAGCGATTACGATCCACGATCAAGGTAAGATTGTCCAGTTTATACTTTGCTGCGGACATCATTGCCTCCCAGACAGAACCTTCGGCGAGCTCACCATCACCGGTTAAAACATAGACATGTGCCGGGCTGCTGTCTGCTCTCAGACCGATTGCCATCCCAACGCCGAGAGATAACCCGTGTCCCAGTGCGCCGGTCGCTGCTTCGACACCAGGGATTTTGCTGGTTGGATGCTCCGCAAGACGAGTCCCGAACATCGTGAAGGTATCCAACTCCGATTTATCTATTAATCCAAATTGGGCAAGCACAGCATACAGTGCCTCAGCACAGTGACCTTTGCTGAGAACAAAACGGTCCCTACAATCAGCACCGGCTTTAATCTTATCGATGTCCATAACGCTACCATATAGGGTCGTTAGGATATCCATGCAGGACATACTCCCGCCAATATGGCCCGATTTGTGTTCATATACCATTTCAAGCACATCGAGCCGAAGCTCATATGCGGTTTGTTTTAGATTCCTTAACATATTTTTCGTCCCCTTCGGGTTCATAATGCACTAACGGGACGGACGTTTCAGCCCGCCCCATTGGCAAAAGTTTTTATCCGAAATAGAATTGTAGTTTTTCAATCATATCATTGAGGATGAAGTGGCTATCAATGTCCTTATAGACACGAACCTTCCGGCTGCTTGGCTTGGACCAATCATACTTGCCGTCCAGACCCACATCGCCCGGAGCATCATGCATCTCGTAACGGCCCATTGTGTTATTGAGCATAATACCAACTACCGGGGAATCGCCAAGGCTCCAAAGCTCGCCGCCAAAGGAAGTCGCTGCCGCTGCTTTAGACACACTGGCACCACCCATCATCGATGCTGCGGCAGGAATGTCTGCCATTGTTGCAATTATTTGGTCGAACTGCTTGCCAAAATCCATCGCATGTTCAACGAGATATTTGCCAATCTTGCCACAGGGATAGATCTTGTTCATCATCTCGAAATAGCTGATTTTCATGGTAGTGTAGACGTTCATCGGCACCTGCCATAGTTCAATATTGCTCTTGTAAAGTACCCGAGCCGCGTTGATATCGTTTCCCTGGTTGAATTCAAAATTACCTTCCGGATAGGCACCGCCACCAATCCAGACCACTGTCAGCTTGTCCGCAATACGCGGCTCCATCAGGTAAGCAGATGCAATTTCTGTCGTCGGTCCCAGGAAACATACAAACAGAGGACGAGGATCATCCTTCATAGCCTCTTCGATGATAAAGCGGGCGCCCTCACTGTCCACAGGAGTGTTCTCATCGGGCAATGCGGTCACACCGCCGTGGAGAATATTCACTTCGTCGCGAATATCCATTAAGGTTGCCAGATTAACCAGCTCGTCATAGCTCTTCTGCTCTGTTCCCTGCACATTCATAACGTGACCGTACTGGGCAGCGATCATTGCCTTAACGTCAAAACGAGGCGTCATCCAAAGATGTGCAACACAAAACTGGTCATCACATTCATTGTAAGCATCTGTGTCACAGATAACGCGAATCGCCTTTTCACCCGGGAATTCAAACGGCCTCTTTTTTAACATGGTTCACTCCTCCTGTTTTACATATTGCACCTGTTTCGCAACTCGCTGCATATTAAACAGGTCGCGTTTTACTTTTTCCATCGCTTTACGTTCCCGTACTGCCATAATTGTCATGATTGTCAGCAGGAATGCACCGGTTATCGTATTTTTAATGTCCGGTTCTACGCTAAGCGCCAGCAGTCCATAGCCGATGATATTCATGGTCAGGATGCCGGATATAACGCCGAATACGATGTTGACCCAACGGGTAAGCATCAGGCCAAGGAACACACCAATCATTGCACTAAAGATTGGTGTCATCGACTGCAGACCGGTGGCTGCAGCGGTACCTGCGCCTCGGCTCAGCGAGATAATTGCGGAAAAACCGGCGTAAAACGAGGCGACAAGGAATCCCTTTCCGTACACCTTATATTTGTCAATACCTGCATTTTTTGCGAGCTGGGCGTCACCGCCAACAGCACGGCAGTTCGAGCCAAACACGCTGTATTTGTGCAGATAGAACATCAATGCACCCAATCCAACCGCAATAAGGATATTCCACGGTGCCTTGCCTAGGATTGTTTGCGCGCTCGTAATGACCAGTGACTTATTCTGTGCAACAACCGCACCCAGTGCGCCGAGCAGCAGGCAATAGGCAATACTGATGACCAGTGAGTTGGTACGAATAACCCTCAGGACCAGAGATTTGAGCCAGCCTACTACCATTGTTGTTGCAAGAGCTCCCACGACAAGACCGGGGACGCCGAAGGATTTTGCGGCGATTGCCGCAACAATCGTGCCGAGAATTGTCTCTGCTGCGACGGACAGATCCATATTACCCGAAATCATACCAAAACTCATGCCCCAGCCCAGAATGATAGATTCGATAGACTGGATAAAGAGCAGATAGACCACATCAGCACGCCAGAACACATCCGGTCGTAGCAGCGCAAAAATCAGATAAACCGCGCCCGGTATAATCAGGGCGGCAAAAACCCCCTGTGCAAATCGTTTCGTGTTCATAAATATCCCCCTGTGGGTCAAATCCGACGGCCGGCGGTTTCTGCCAGCCGGCCGTCACTCATTCAGCCGGTTACTTGCCGTTACGGTCAAGCAAATCCTGCAGACTATAGCTGTCAGCAATCGCCTTCAGATCCTCAAAGGTGAAGTCGGGGTTGTTGAGTACGAGGCAGTTCTTGATTTCTTCCTCGCTATAGAGGTAACCAACTTCGTTAATATAGTTTGCATAGGTCTGAGCCTCTTCGTTGCTTCCCAGCTTAATGAACATGTCCTGTAGCTGCACCTTTTCTTCAGTAAGAGGTGTGCCGTTGAGGATGTTAATCATCTGAATTGCAGTGTAGGTGGGGCCAGCAAAGTGGCCGCCAACGATGCCGTGCAGAGCACCCTGCTCCATATAGTCAAATTGGAATTCGTTAAAGTCGATACCTGCAACCTTAATCTTATTAATGTTACCAGTCTGTTCCAGAGTCTGGACAATGCCGGGCAGGCAGTACTGAGTCATACCTGCAATAATAATGCCGTCACACTCGGGATAGGCAGTGAGGAATCGCTCTGCGATGGTTGCACCGCCTGCAGCAGTGAAGGTCAAAGTGAAATCGCGTTCTTCGGCAAGGACGGTCATTCCGTATTCCTCACAAGCCTTTGCAATACCTTCGTCGCGCATGTTTGCTGTAGTACCACCAGTAGGCAAGCCAATCATGCACAGATTCTTGCACCCCAGTTTACCAAGCACACTGGTTGCCCAGTAGGCAGAGTCGACATCGTCCTCATAGGTAGTACCGACGAAATACTCAGAATTCATGGCAGCTTCGTAATCCTCGGTGCCCTCTTCAAACTTGTAAAAATAAGTGCCCCAGTATACACCTTCTGGATCACAGATTTCTGCTACCTTTGCAGGAGAGATCATCGCGGCAGGCACCAGAATGGCATCACAACCTGCTGCAATCAAGTTCTGCAATGCAACAAGGGTTTCTTCTGCAGACATACCAGTTGAGGTCGCAGTAACCAGTTCGCAACCGAGAGCCTCAACGGTCAGCTTAAGCTGATTCAGCAGAGGGGCAGTTGTTGCATCCGCCGAGCCTGTATCGAGAGTACCAATCTTAAAGCTGCCGGGACCTGCTGCTTCATCGTCTTTGACACCTCCCTCAGCACCGCAAGCAGCGAGGGAAAAGGTCAAAACGAGCGTCAACAATAATGCTACAAACTTTTTCATTCTTTTTTCCTCCAATAATTTTTATTAAATGTCTATCCAGACATTGAAAACATAGTTTACATAGTCGCACTCTTTTCCTTGAGTCGGGAGGTCATAATCAGGACTAAGACAAAGATCAATCCCTTAATAACCTCCTGCATACGTCCGTCAATGCCAAGAAGCACCATCCCATTGGTCAGCACCGAGACGATAAAGCAGCCAATAAAAACACTGCGCAGCTTTGCTCCTGTTCCACCCTCGGAAGGCATTCCGCCAAGGGTAAGTGCAATCATAACGTTAAACTCAAAGTTGGAAGCCGTGCTGGTACTAACTTGACCGCCTCTTGCCATTGAAAGCAGAGAGATCACACCGCCAGTGACTCCCGCCGCAACAAAAGCCAGAAGTTTTGTCTTGCGGATATCCACGCCGGATTGCACGGTCGCCTCCTGTCCAGAACCAACCATCCGACAGTGCTTGCCAAATGCGGTATAACTGAACAGCCATCCAACAAAAACCGTCGCGACAATGGTAAATGCCAGAGTAAACGGAAGGCTATCAAAAAAGTTAAGCACTTTCGGCACTTTAATATGACCTATTGGTCCGAGCAGTGTCGTAAAGGTTCCCTTCAACAGGAAGGAAACACCGAGGGTCTGGATAAAGACAACGAGGCCAACTCTTGAATAAAGCAGTCCGTTCAGTATGCCGATTCCAATACAGACAACAAACGGGATCACAAAAATCAGCAGATCCACCCCTGTGACTTCCACTGCCTTTGCCGCAAGGAGACTCGCAAAGCAAACGACACTGCCGAAGGAAAGATCAAAAGCACCTTGTGCGAACAAAAAAGAAAGTCCAAGCCCTCCAATGATAAATAGCACCGACTGTGAGAAAATTGTTTTCAGGTTATATGCACTGAACAGCAGTCCTTTAGATGCGACCCCGAACACCGCGACCACAAGGATCAAGCTCACCCAAGGGAAAACATTGACCAGTAGCTTCGTATTGAGCTTTGATTGGATCTTCATCTTCGTCCCTCCCTCAGATCATGCTGCTGACGAGCTGATTTTCATCGATTTGGGCGCTGCGAGGAATTTCCTGCACAATCTCATGATTCTTCATAATCAGGATTCTGTCACTCATTCCAATCAGTTCCGGCAGTTCTTCTGAAATCATGATCATAGATCTGCCCTCTTTTTTGAATTGCTGCATCAGCTTGTAGATTGCTTCCTTAACACCAATATCAATACCGCGGGTTGGGCAGTCCATGATGAGAATTTGTGAATCGTTACCCATCCACTTTGCAAGAACGACCTTCTGTTTGTTACCGCCCGACAATTCCCGGCAATGCTGGTCGCTGCTGCGCATCTTGATTGCCAGCGCGTCTGTCCATTTTGCAGCGAGTGCTTTTTCCCTTTTGGGGTTGATAAATCCGTGTTTTGTCAGCTTGGGTAAACTTGGTAAACAAATGTTGTCCTGAATGCTGGCATTTAGTATAATCGCCTCAGTGTCCCGGTTTTTCGAGAGATATCCAACACCCAGCCGGATTGCTTCACGAGGAGATGTGATTGTCTTTCCGCCTACCGTCACTGTTCCACTATCCGGCTTTTCAATTCCGAAGAGGACCTTGCCCAACTCGTGCATTCCGCACTCAGCAAGACCGCCGATTCCGAGGATCTCTCCCTTGTGCAGCTCGATTGTAACGCTATAAACATTAATCGCATTGAGTCCCTCTGCACGCAGAACGACCTCAGGCTGATAATCCGGTGCATCGTCAGCACGGTAGAGGTTGTCCGCTACCTCACGTCCAACCATCAGGCTCTTGAGGCGGCTCTCTTCCATCTGCTCTTTGAAAAGGGTTTCGATATAATGACCGTCACGCATAACAGTGACACAGTCGCAGATATCAATCAACTCCGCAAGGTCATGGGTGATGAAGATTACGGCGCCACCGCGATCTCGCACCGCACGCATATTCTGATACAGAATATCGCGTCCATGTTTTGCAAGTGCATTGGATGTCTCGTCAATAATCAGCAGCTCCGGCTCAGAGTACATTCCCCTTGCGATTTCAACCAGTTTTCGATCTTCCAGGTTCAGTGTGCCTGTTATAGCCTGCGGGTCGATGTGCTCACCGCCAATTTGAGAAAGAATCTTTTTAGCTTCAGCATTCATCGTATTGTAGTCGATGCAGCCGTGCTTAACAAAGCGCCTCTCTTCATTAAGAAAGATATTCGCCGAAACAGGGATTGAACCGATCGTGCCAATTTCCTGAACAATGAGAGATACGCCTTGTTTTGCGGCATCTACCGAAGAAGTCGGTGCATAGTCCTCTCCTCGAAGCAGCAACCGACCGCTGTCCCGCTGTTGGATACCCGCCACAATCGAGGAGAAGGTGCTTTTTCCAGAACCGTTTTCTCCGATTAGTCCATGGATCGTTCCGCGGCAAACTTCAATGTGGAAATCCACGACTGCCTTTGTAGCGCCAAAGGACTTATATATTCCTTCCGCCTTGAGTAATACCTCATTCACGCTGAACCCTCCATAAAATTTAGTTTAATTTATGCTTAACTTTATATCAGAATTTAGCGCAATTGTCAATACTCACATTGCAATATCTCTAAATTACACAAATATTCCATGTTCATTTCAGTTAGTTTGCCTGTTTTTCGTCTGAAGCCGACATTATTTAGCTAAATTTTTTCTAAATAGTTTTCAAAATATTTTGCTTTTTAGTTGACAAAAAGCCACTTTACATGTTATTATATAACCAACAAACGGATCGGGGGTTGATTCTATGTCTATTACAGCTAAAGAGCTTGCAGGAAAGCTCGGTATTTCCGCTTCCGCTGTATCGATTGCTTTAAACGGGAAAAAAGGGATCAGTGACGAAAAACGTGATTTCATTCTCCGCGCCGCAAAGGAATATGGTTTAAAGCGTCCGTTGCGCAAATCCTTTTCCTCTACTTTTATCAATCTTGTTATCTTCAAAAAGCACGGCATGGTCTATGGCGACACGCCTTTCTTCGCTGCCGTGACCGAAGGAATCAGTGCGGAGGTCGCAAATTCCGGTTATAATCTTCAAATTAGTTATTTTTATGGTAATCAAGACAACGCAGAACAGCTCAAGTCGCTCTCGATGTCCGACTGTGCCGGTATTATTCTGTTGGCAACAGAAATGGAACCAGAAGATATCCAGCAATTTCTGACCATCGGCAAACCCATTGTCGTACTGGACTGCTATTTTGAAGGAACACTGCTTGACTGTGTTGTAATCAACAACAGCCAAGGCGCATATCTCGCCACCAAACACCTGATTGAATTTGGTCATACCGATCTTGGTTACATCCACTCCAATGTTCATATCAATAATTTTGTCGAGCGATACAACGGTTTTACAAAAGCAATCGCTGATTTCGATATTACCAACCGCTGTTCAGTTACCCATATCCATGTTGGACCCACACAGGATAGCGCATACAATGATATGACTCGGTATTTGCGCAGCGCTGACCGCATTCCTTCCGCACTGTTTGCAGATAACGATATCATTGCAATTTCCTGCATGCGCGCCCTCAAAGAACACGGTTACAGGATCCCAGAAGATGTTTCTATCGTTGGATTTGATGACATGCCGATGTCCTATGTCACTTCTCCAAAGCTTACGACTATCCATGTTCCAAAAGAGCTTTTGGGTGGAAGCGCTGTTTCCCTTTTGCTTAAGCAGATTGCGTCCAGTGACTCGCAGCCTGCGACGATTTGTATGCGAATTGGCACAATGCTGGTATTGCGGGACACCGTATATGACTTGCGAAAATAAAGCCTTCCAAAAATCTCCCGTATAGCTAGGGTCTATCTGAAAACCGGGAATATGACCAACAGCGAGGGATTTTTCGCCTGCTGAAGCCATTTTTCCGCAGGAATACTTTGTGTATTACAAGGGAAGGCTGCAATAGAGCGCACTCGTTATCACAAATAATCAGCACTGCCAAGCAATGAACTGAACCCCAAATGTTAGACATGCAAAGCTACCATTTGCAATCCTGATTGACTGCCTTGGTTTCGGCATATCCTTGACTTCTGACTGAGAGGTTTTAGGTTTTGTGTTCCTCTCTCTTTGTGCCTTTATTATATAACACTTTATCTCAGACCTGTCGTATTAAGATGACTGGTTATCTGAGAAGAGCAAAAAAACGAGGCAAAAGCCTCGTAAAAAAGAGCATGGTGGCGGCGTTCCTGTGTACCACAAAGCGGGACTTCCACAGTTGTTAGAAAGATGTTGGGAAGGAATGTAAAACACAAACAGGAGTTGTTTTGTTCTGAAAGAGAAGATGAATAAAAGTTGATTTTTTCGGGATGCTGTGCTAACATCATTATAGAGCATTCAAGAAGTTAATTACCCTTTTATACAAGCAGTTGGATAGTAATGGATTTGAAAAACCACTGTGGGACAACACTTTTTCGATTCGCTGCACCGAAGTTTCCCTGAGCCGTGGCAACGGCTCGATGGCATTCAAGAGGTCAGCGGTTTGATCCCGCTTATCTCCGCCAAAAGCCTTGATTTCTTCGGAAATCAAGGCTTTTTCTTGCTTTTATCGCTTGTGATGTGTGATTTTCTTCGGTTTTCGCCAAAAGGCAAGTGCTGACCTGTGCTCTTGATTTTAGGCTAAAAATTATGAAATCAAGAGGACAGATATTATGGCTAAAATCAAGTTAGTAGTGAGTGCAACCATCGAGGAAACCTTTTCCGACTTCATCATTTCCAAAAAGACAAAGGGACTTGCCGAAAAGGCTTTGCAAAGTTATCAAGCCCAGTTTCAAGCCGTGGCGCGGCACTTGGATGTAAAGATGGACATTGCCATGCTCCAAAAGGCGGATTTGGATGCAATGATTATCAGTATGCGCACCGCGCACCTTTCCCCCAACAGCATCAACAGTTATACACGCACCCTCAAATCCTTTTTCTCCTGGTGCAATGCGCAAGGCATTACCCGCCTCAATATCCCGCTCTACAAGGCGGAGGAAACTGTGAAAGAAACCTATTCGGATTTAGAACTGTCCGCATTACTAAAAAATCCCGACATTCGGAAAGCAACCTTTGCCGAATATCGGGATTGGGTGATTATCAACTTTTTATTGAACTGCGGCAGCCGAGCCGCGGCAGTTAGAGCAATTCATACTGAACTCCAATTAAAATCTTTAAAAAAGATTTTAATTGCCTGAAGGGCATGGAGTTCATATGAGACTTGTTTTGTGATTTCTTTCCTTATAGGCGGCGTGGTGTTCTACCGCCACACAAAGAACAGGAAAACCCAGGTCATTCCCCTTTGTAGTGCCATGGTGTCCATTCTGCGGGAGTATCTGCGGCACAGAGGCGGGGAGGCGGCTGATTTCCTCTTTTGCACAGAAACTGGCTCTCAACTGACGGAGAACGGTCTGCGGCAATCCATAGCAAGGTATAACACGCGGCGGGGAGTCCAAAAGGCAAGCATCCATCTGTTCCGCCACACCATTGCCCGAAAGTATTTGATTGATTGTGGCGGAGATGCCTTTACTCTGCAAAAGCTCTTGGGGCATAGCACCCTTGCCATGACGAAACATTATTGTGCGATCTTCGACGCGGACTTGACCAAGAATTACGACAACTTCTCCCCGCTGGCACAAATGAAATCCAATAGCACAAGAATAAAGATGGACGCGAGGCGGAGATAAAAGGGCATAAAATAGAGGGACAGCCGCGTGCCCAATGTCACTAAGTCAGCAACATTGACCCAAATGGGTGCGCCCCGGAAATTATAAATTTATTCGTGGGGATTATGCAGAAGCTCGTGGGCTTTGCCCTTGAAGTAGCCGTTGTAGAACACGTCCATCAGAGGGTTCTCGTTGGACTTCTTGATGGCCATGCCGCCGTCCGCTTCGTACAGTCCCTTAGTGCGGGTCTCTGCCCGGCGCACCTTGGTGCCGTAGACCGGCTGGCCGCCGCCCATGACGCATCCGCCGGGGCAGGCCATGACCTCAATGAAGTGGTACTCCTTCTCGCCGGATTTCACGGACTCCAGCACCTTCCGTGCGTTTGCCAGACCGGAAGCCACGCAGATCTTCACATCCAGACCGTTGTAGGGAACGCTGAATTCCTTGATGCCCTCATCGCCCCGTGCGCCGCACTCCGCGATCGCACGCAGGGTTGCCGGGTCGTGGCCCTCGATCAGACGGCGCAGAACCGCTTCCGTCACGCCGCCGGTAGCGCCGAAGATCACGCCGCCGCCGGAGCCGATGCCGAAGGGCATATCGCAGGATTCGGAAGGAAGCGCCTCAAAGTTGATGCCGTGGGCGTCGATCATCCGGATCAGCTCGGTGGTAGTGAGCACGTAATCGGTGTCCTTCTCCTCGTGGGTGTAGCTCTCCTTGCGCTCCGCCTCCATCTTCTTGGCGGTACAGGGCATGACGGAGACTACGACGGTCTTTTTTCCCTTGGCGTTGGCCTCGTCCCGGTAGTAGTCCTTCAGGATGGCGGAGAACATGGCCTGAGGAGAACGGCAGGTGGAGATATTTTCCTTGAATTCCGGATACTCGTTCTCCACGAACTTGACCCACGCGGGGCAGCAGGAGGTCATCAGCGGCAGATTGGCGCCAGCCTTGACCCGCTCCAGAAATTCCGCGGACTCTTCCATAATGGTCAGGTCGGCGGTGTAGGCGGTGTCGAAGACCTCGTCGAAGCCCATCCGGTGCAGCGCCGCTACGACCTTGCCCATGGAGTTCTCGCCCTTGGGCAGACCGAAGGCTTCACCGATGGCCACGCGGACGGCGGGAGCGATCTGGGCGACCACGCGGGTGTTCTTGTCACCCAGCGCCTGCCAGACGTCGGTCATGTTGTGGTGAATGGTCAGGGCGCCGGTGGGGCAGACCACGCGGCACTGTCCGCAGCTGACGCAGTTGGTCATGGCCATCTTGCGGTCGAAGGCGGTGGTCACGGTAGCGTCCGTGCCGCGGTGGGCAAAGGCCAGAACGCCTATCCCCTGAAGCTCCGAGCACGCCCGGACACAGCAGCCGCACAGGATGCACTTGTTGGGGTCGCGGACGATGGCGGGAGAGGAAAAGTCTACGGGCTGGATCTCCCGGTGATTTTCAAAGCGGACATTGTTGATGCCCAGCTGGTAGGCCAGCTTCTGCAGCTTGCACCTGCCGTGCTTGTCGCAGGTGGTGCAGTCCCGGCAGTGGGCGGCCAGCAGCAGCTCCACGATGAGCTTGCGGTTCTTGCGCAGACGCTCGGTATGGGTGTAGATCACCATGCCGTCCCGGGGTTCTTCCGAGCAGGAGGCGAAGAAGCGGCCTCTGTCGTCCTCCACCATGCACAGACGGCAGGCGCCGAAAATGGACAGCTCCGGCTGGTAGCACAGGGTCGGGACCTCGAAGCCGGCCTTGCGAATGATGGTCAGAACATTCTTCTCGTCGGTAAATTCTACCTTTTTTCCGTTGATTGTAATAGTACCCATGATTGCCCTCCTTACGCTTCGATGTAGATGGCATCAAAGGCGCAGTTTTCCTTACAGGCGCCGCACTTGATACACTTGTTGGAATCAATGGTGTAGGGCTTCTTGACCACGCCGGAGATGGCGTTGACGGGGCAGTTCCGGGCGCACTTGGAGCAGCCCTTGCAGAACGCGGGATTGATGACGTACCGGCGCAGAGCGGTACACTGCTTGGCACGGCACCGCTTATCCACAATGTGCTCGACGTACTCGTCCCGGAAGGTGGCCAGAGTGGACAGAACCGGCAGCGGGGCGGACTTGCCCAGGCCGCACAGTGCCATGCTCTGGATCATCTTCGCCAGTTCTTCCAGCGTGTCGATGTCCTCCAACTTGCCCTGACCGTTGACGATCCGCTCCAGAATCTCCAGCATCCGCTTGGTGCCTTCCCGGCAGGGGGTGCACTTGCCGCAGGATTCCCGCTGGGTGAAGCTCATGAAGAACCGGGCGACTTCCACCATGCAGGTGTCCTGCCCCATGACCACCATGCCGCCGGAGCCGATGATGGCGTTGTATTTCTTCACGGAGTCAAAGTCCAGAGGAACGTCCAGATGTTCTTCCGTCAGGCAGCCGCCGGAGGGGCCGCCGATCTGCACGGCCTTGAATTCCGCGCCGTCCTTCAATCCGCCGCCCACGTCGAAGATGATCTGACGCAGAGTCGAACCCATGGGAACTTCGATCAGGCCGGTGTTTTCAATGGCGCCGGTGAGGGAGAAGGTCTTGCAGCCGGGGCTGCCGGGGGTGCCGATGGACTTAAACCAGTCCGCGCCCTGCAGAATGATCTTGGGGACGTTGGCGTAGGTTTCCACGTTGTTCAGCACCGTGGGCTTCTCCCACAGACCCTTTTCTACGGTTCTGGGGGGCTTGGTTCTGGGCATGCCGCGGCTGCCCTCGATGGAAGCGGTCAGTGCGGAGCCTTCGCCGCAGACGAACGCGCCCGCGCCCCGGTTGATGTGCATATGGAAGGAGAAGTCGGAGCCGAGGATGTTGTCACCCAGCAGTCCCCGTTCCTCCAGCTGGGCAATGGCGTTGCGCAGCCGTGCCACGGACATGGGGTATTCCGCGCGGACGTAGATGTAGCCGTTTTCCGCACGGACGGCGTAAGCGGCAATCATCATGCCCTCGATGAGCTTGAAGGGGTCGCCTTCCATAACGGAGCCGTCCATAAACGCGCCGGGGTCGCCCTCGTCGCCGTTGCAGACCACATAGCGCACGGTCTCCTTCTGACGGGCGACCTGCTTCCACTTCCGTCCGGTGGGGAAGCCGCCGCCGCCGCGGCCGCGCAGGCCGGAGCGGTCCACTTCGTCGATGACCTCGTCCCGGGTCATAGCGAACATGGCCTTCTTCAGCGCGTCAAAGCCGCCGGAGGCCAGATACTCGTCCAGAGATTCGGCGTCGAACTTGCCGCAGTTTTCCAGAACGATCCGGGTCTGCTTCGCGATGAAGGGAATTTCATCGGGCTGAACGTAGACCTTTTCGCCCTTCTTGTAGAGCAGGCGCTCGATGACCTCGTCGCCCAGAACGCTCTTTTCCACGATCTCGGCGCAGTCCTCGGGCTGAACCTTTACGTACTGAATGACCTTGTCGCCCTTCTGGATACGCACCAGCGGGCCAAGCTCGCAGAATCCCTGACAGCCCGTCTTCTTGACGCCGACGACCGTCTCGCCGTCGTGGCCGCCGCAGGGAGAGAACACCAGCTCGATGCCGGGGGTCTCTTTTACCAGATCTTCAAACCGCTCATGGATCTTATGGGAGCCGGTCGCGATACAGCCGGTGCCGGAGCAGACCAGAATCCGGCAGGCATAGCTCTGAATCTCCAGCTGCGCCTGAACGCGGGCCTGATTCAGTTCTTCACAAGTTTTGATCATCAGCCTTTCCCCCTCAATTCCGCAATCAACGCCAACGCTTTCTCCGGTGTCATGGAGGGATGCACCTGCTCATTGACCATCAGGGTAGGCGCCAGACCGCAGGCGCCCAGACAGGACACCGTTTCCACGGTAAAGAGCATATCGTCGGTGGTGTGTTTTTTCTTGCTCAGCCCCAGCTCCTTCCAGAGTGCCTCCAGAACCGGGGTAGAGTGGCGAACGTGGCAGGCAGTGCCATCGCAGACCTTAATGACGTACTTACCCTTTGCCTCAAAGGAGAAGTTCTCATAGAAGGTGGCGACCGAGTACGCCTTGGCTTCGGTGATCCCGATCTGCTTGGCAACATAGCTCAGCAGCTCCGCAGGAAGATAGCGGTACTCCGCCTGAATATCCTGCATAATGGGGATCAGGGACCGTGCATCCCGGACGTAACGGGAAATGATCTCGTCCGTTTTGCGGTAATAGGATACATCCAGCATGTTTCTTTACCTCCTTGCGCGTTTACGCGCGAATTTGGGAGTATGGCTTATTAGGGTGTATCTGAAAACCGTCAACATGCCCAAACAGCGGGTCTTTTCCGCCTGCTGTGCACCATTTTCCCTTGTAATACACAAAGTATTCCTGCGGAAAAATGGCATTTTTCCATAAGCTAAATTCCCCATATTTGTTCATATTTGTTCACATCTTTTGTAAAACACCACATATTCATACTGAAATTCAATTAAAATCTTTAAAAAAGGTTTTAATTGAATTTCAGTATCAGTCACCTTCGGTGACAGCTCTCCCAGAGGGAGAGCCAAGGGGTTGTACCCGCATGTTGGATTGAAAAATGGAGCGTACCTGCACGGATACGCCCCATTAACTTTACGACCACCCATCAAATCCGTCTGGCAATTTCCTTCCGGAAGTGCCTACGGCGCGGAGGGCTGTCAACTTGTTTACATTTCCTTTGTCAGTCTGCGGCAGGCCGAGGCCAGCTCCCGCAGGGTGCTGCACGATACCATGGGGCAGATGGACGCCATGGTCTGAACGCTTCTGATATACTGCCACTTCCCCTCCGGGATAGGGTTCAGGAAGATCACCCGTCCCGCCTGACGCTTTGCCTCCCGCACCGCCGCGACCGCCCGGGGCTGGTCGATGGTTTTGGTGTCGGAGAGGATGAGCAGCGTCGCGGACGCCCCCAGCACGCTTGGATGCATGGCACACAGGGTCTCCAGTGCTTCGCCCAAGTCCGTACCCCGGCCGTAAATCCCGGAATCCTTTACGTAGCTGCGGAACAGGTCCATGTTTTGCAGCCGGAAGGCGTCCGCTTCCACCGCCGTTTCGGAGAACAGAAATACCCGGGAGCTTTCCGAGACCTGGTTCAGGCTCTGGATGAACCGCAGGGCAAATTCCGAAAACTGCACCATGGAGCCGGACACGTCGCACAGCAGCACCAGACGCTTCCGTTTGGTGCGCTTCTTCCGGTAGCGCAGGCGGTAAAAGCTGCCGCCGGTTTCCAGTCCCTTGCGGATGGTGCGGCGAAAATCCAGCTTTCCCATGTGACCGCCGGAGTGACCCTTGGCCGCCAGCTCCCCGTTGATCTCTCTGGCTACGGCCTGAATCAGCTCGATTGCTTTGGGGATTTCCGTGTCCTTGAACTGGGAAATGTCCCGGTAGAGAATGCCGATCTCCGGGTCCATCTCCTGCCCGCCTACCCCGGCGTTTTCCATGAGCATCTGCTGCTCCATAATCGCCCGTGTGAATACGGAATGGATGAAATCCCCGTAGAGCTTGGGGTTGCGCTCGGCGGTGCCGCGGTACTTTTCCATGAACCCCCGCAGGCGCTGCCGGGCTTCCTCCGGCATGGCGGCGTAGGTCTCCCGCTGCTTTTCGCTCAAATCCATAGGCTGTCCGTTCAGCTGAAGCTCCTCCTCCGCTTCCTTGCGGTGTTGCGCAAGCTCCTGCTCCCGTTCCATCTGCTCCTTTGCCTGACGGCGGATCTGTTCCTCTGAGAGGAAAAAGCCGTCGAACACCCGGTCAAATGTGATCTGCTCCTCCCGGGATTTGGCGTAGACAGTTCGAAGGGCAGTTTTTACCCGCTCCCGGTCGTCCATGCCCAGAGCGATCAGCAGTCGGGCGGCGTCCTCCGTCTCCTTGGGGCTGACGCTTAGATTTTCCAGATGGAGCATCCGGGAGAAGGCGGACAGTTTTTCCAGATAAACGTCCGGCTCAGCCATGGTGATGCCCCTCGCAGCCGCCGCAGTGGCAGCCGCCCATTTCTTCTGCATCCAGCGCCGCCATGTCCTCGTTGTTTTTCAGCACGAATCCGGCGGTCTTCCGCAGGGCGTCGGGGGTCAGCTCCCGGATGCCGAGAGCGTCCAGCGCCGCCGCCCAGTCCAGCGTCTCCGCAATGGAGGGCTTTTTCAGAATGACCTCGTTGGAGCGGAGCTTCTGCACCGCCAGCGCCACCTGCGCGCAGAGGCGGTCGTCCACATGGGACAGCTTCGCCCGGAGAATGGCCAGCTCCTTTTCCATATCCGGGTACTCGATATACAGATAGGCGCACCGCCGCCGCAGGGCTTCGGACAGGGGCCTTGCCCGGTTGGAGGTCAGCACCACGAAGGGGACGGAATTGGCCTTGATCGTCCCCACCTCCGGGATCGTCACCTGCATTTCCGACAGCAGCTCCAGAAGAAACGCCTCAAATTCCTCGTCGGCCTTGTCGATCTCGTCGATCAGCAGCACCACGGGCTTCTCCGAGCGGATGGACTTGAGCAACGGCCGTTCCAGCAGGTATTCGTCGCTGAACAGCGAGCGGGTCAGCGCTTCCCTGTCCTGGGCGTTCATATTCACCTGAATGGACAGCAGCTGCTTCTGGTAGTTCCACTCGTAGAGCGCCTTGCTTTCGTCCAGTCCCTCGTAGCATTGCAGCCGCACCAGTTCCCGGTCAAGGGCGGCGGCCATGACCTTCGCCACCTCTGTCTTGCCCACACCGGCTGCGCCCTCGATCAGCAGGGGCCTGCCCAGCTGCAAGGCCACGTACAGCACCGTCGAGAGCGTATCGTCATAAATATAGTGCTCCTCGTCCATTTTCTTTTTCAGTTCTTCCAGGTTCATTGCAATCGCTCCTTTTTTATCGATTGTATCATATCGTTTTCATTTTGTAAAGGGGGTACTCTCGCACCCATATAACCATCATGCGCTTTGTACAGGAAAGCTCCCCCGGAATCCGGGAGAGCTTTGCTTATTCAGATTCAGGACTCCGCCGTGGGCAGATCGGTGTCGCCCTCTCTTAAATACCAGCCGACACTGTTGGGGATGATGTTGTCGTCCAGACGGAAAACCTTCCGGAGCATCCCGTAGTAGGGCAGGTATTTGTCGTGCTCGTCGTACCGCCAGCCGCGGCCATAGGGCTGATCGCCGGTGTACTGGGTCAGGCAGTCGGGATGAACCGAGGCGAAACGGCTCTGTTCCTCCGCCGAGATCCGCTTGGCGCTGTAGTTCTGGGCGAACAGGGTCTTGACGGGAACATTGTCCAGGGGGGACAGATCCTTGACCTTGGTAAAGCTGATGTTCACCATTTCCAGCTTCTCGCACTGCGCCAGCGGGCTGAGGTCCTCGATATTGCCGCAGAAGGCCGCCTCGAAGAATTTCAGCTCTTTGCAGTTGGCGAAAGGCGTCAGGTCGGAGACATAGGCGCTGGAAATGATAATGGCTTCCAGCTTGGGCATTCCCTTCAGGAAGGAGAAGTCCGAAAGGAAGGTCACATCGTTGTGTCCTACGTCCATGAACCGCACGTCCTCGCAGTAGACCAGATTCTGGGCATTCTTGTCCGTCAGCTCGTAGGTGCAGCGGATGACCTCGCAATCGGTCATGCAGCTGCCGCCGCCGTAAGGCACGCGCCAGACCACCTTGGTCTTGTCCCGGTAGTCCTCACGGAGCTGCGCCATGCTTTCATTGGAGATCTTGCAGTTTTCCAGCACGAAGCGGCTGCAGTTCTCCATCAGATCCAGCGCCAGACGGGCTTCCGGCAGTCCCTCGTCACCGATGTTCACGTTCTTGATGTGAACCTCCGTGGTCTCGGTGGTGGAAAGGGTCTCGCCGTAGAAGTCGAAGACGTAGTGGAAGGACGCCCCCGGGGCAGCCTCTTCCAGGGTCTTGACATCCTCTTTTGTCAGGCTGCTGGTGCCGTCGGATTTCATCAGCTCCACGCTGGTCAGCCCGGAAAGCATACCCAGCTTTTCGCTCACGCCCGCCACATCCCCGGAACTGATTCCGGACAGGTTCAGCTCGGTGGTGTCCATGGTGTACTCCGTGCCGCCGATGTCCACCGTGCAGTCGATGGTGATGTTCCCAAAGGTCGTTTTCAGCTCGTCGATCTGTTCCAGGGACAGCTCCGGCTTTTTCAGCGTGATTTGCTGCACGTCGGGCAGATATTGGAGATTCTCCATCAGCGTATCGTAGTCATAGTCCCCGACCTCCAGCGTCAGCTCGGTGACCTCCGGCGCGAAGGACTTGCCTCCCAGATTGACTTCGTAAAGAATCTCGCACCCGGGCAGCTGCTGCTTGGCGGATTCCAGAACCGCGTAATCGCTGCAAGCGGTGGCGTCCAGGGTTTTCAGCTTGGGGAAATAGTTTAGAAGAATCCGGATATCCTTCTCGGTCAAATCCGCAACCGTCAGCTTCGTGGTATCATTGGGATATTTGCCGACCTGGAAGGGTACGTCCCAGTAAATTTCGCAGTTCGGCAGCTGGGAATGGACGGCGTCATAATGCTCAAAGGAAATGTCCTGCCCCCGCAGATCCAAGGTCTTCGCGTTGATGGGGTAGACCGCGTCCTCGACGAAAATGTGGTTGTTCTGATACCAGAAATACCCCGTGACACCGGCCACCGCCAGTGCCAGAACCAAAACCACGGCAAACAGAATCCACAGTACTTTTTTTGCCAAGCTTCTTACCTCCTGTTCGGGGTCTGCGACCAAAGCGGCCCCCTGTCTTCAAATTGCAATTCATAATACCATATTTCGCCCAAAAAAGCAACACTTACAGGCCGAAATGTGGCTGGAAGATTATGAAGGTTCTATTAAGCGGGTTGCATTTTGTCCTGTCCGATGATATACTGGGTTATACGGGAGAATTCCGCCGAAAAGGCGTGCATTCCCCTTCGGTTACTTTTCGCGGAGGAAGCAATATGAAGACGAAAACCAGCCGCATTCTGGCGGCTGTGCTGATTTTTCAGCTGCTCGCCTTTTCGGCCTGCGCCGGATGGCTGATATACGACGCCAAGGTCGATCGCAGCGGCTGGGCGGAAAAGGACGGCGTGCGCTTTTATCGGGACTTTCACGCCAAACCCGTTACCGGCTGGCTGGATATAGACGGGCAGCGGTATTTTTTCCTTGAGGGCGGCATTCCCGCCACCGGCTGGCTGGAACAGGACGGCGTTACCCGGTACTTTGGCAGCGACGGCGTCATGCTGACCGGCTGGCAGACCATCGGCGGAAAAACCTACTGCTTTGGCGATGACGGCGGGATGCTCACCGGCTGGCAGCAGCTGGACGGCGTGCCCTGCTACCTCCCCGATGGCGTTCTCGCCACGGGCTGGCAGGAGATCGATGGAAAGCGGTACTATTTCGGCGACGACGGCAAAATGCAGACCGGCTTCACAAACATCGGCGGGGACATTTACTACCTTGACGAAGGCGGTCAGCCCCTGACCGGCGACGTATTTATTGGTGAAAACCGCTACCATTTTTCCGATGAGGGCGTCATGCACACCGGCTGGCTCACCTCCGAGGACGGACTGCGCTACTATCAGGCCGACGGCACCATGGTGACGGCGTGGCAGGAGATCGGCGGAAAGCGGTATTATTTCGGCGAAAACGGTGCAGCCACCATCGGCTGGTATCAGGAGGGCGAGTACAACTATTACTTCCTGTCCGACGGCTCTGCCGCCGTCGGCCCCACGGAGATCGATGGGGAGACCCACTTTTTTACCCCCAAGGGCATGGAGGTCATCCTCGTCAACGCCACCCACCCGATTCCAAGCTACTATACCGTCAACCCCGTGATCGTGGTGGACTGGCACCGGGTCGATCAACGTTGCTACGAGCCGCTGATGCAGATGCTCTCCGATTGCTCAGGCGCGGGGATCGAGTACATCTTCAACTGCGGCTACCGCACCATGCAGGAGCAGACGGACATTCTGGAAAAGCGGACGCAGGAACACATGAAGGAATTTGACCTCGACTTCGATGAAGCCCGGAAAAAGGCGCTGGAAACTGTAGCCGTCCCCGGCACCAGTGAGCATCAGATTGGTCTGGCCGTGGACATTGTGGGAGAGGAGGCCAACGCCTGGCTGGGGGAGCATTGCTGGGAGTACGGCTTCATCCTCCGCTACACCGAGGAAAAAGCATCGATCACCGGCATCACCAACGAGCCGTGGCACTTCCGGTACGTGGGTAAGGAAATCTCCATGGACATGAAGGGCTCCGGGCTGTGTCTGGAGGAATATCTGGGTGCGGTGTAATCCTCAACAAAGGCAAAAATTACGCCGCCGGTTCCCTTTTCGGGAACCGGCGGCGTTCACTTTTAGTCTCTGCGCAGTGCCTCGATGGGGTTCAGGTTTGCCGCCTTGTAGGCCGGGAGCATACCGAACACCACGCCGATGAAGGTGGAGAACACCACCGCCACGATGATGGCCGGCGCGCTGATGGACACCGGGATCTGCATCATGTTGGAGATCAGCTCCGCGAGGATCACGCCGCTGATGACGCCGATGATGCCGCCCAGACTGGTCAGCACCGCCGACTCCGTCAGGAACTGGAGCAGGATGCGCTTCTTTCTCGCGCCGATGGCCTTCTTCAGGCCGATCTCGGCAGTCCGCTCCGTCACGGACACCAGCATGATGTTCATGACGCCGATGCCGCCTACCAGCAGGGAGATGCTGGCGATCCAGATCAGCTGGGTGTTGGTGGACTGGGACATTTTTTGCAGCTGCTGTGCCTGTTCCAGCATGTCCTGACTGCGGTAGTCGAAGTCGGAATTTTCCGAATCCACGATCTGCTTCTGGGTCAGCAGGTCAGCCGCTTCCTTGCCTGCTGTGGCCATGGTGTCGGTGTTTTTCACCTTGATGGCCACGTTCTGAGGTTCGTCAAACTGGAACGCCGTCGGCCAGACCGTGCTGGGGATGTACAGGCAGCCGGAGGACGTATCCGCATAGAGGAGGTAGTCCTGCAATGTCTCAATGGTGGGAGTGAACTCCTTGGAAAGGGCAACCACGCCCACCACGGTGAATACGTCGCCCTTGACCTCCAGCGACTTGCCCACGGGGTCTTCCCCGCCGAACAGGGTGGAGACCGTGTTGGCGTCCACCAGCGCCACCTTGCGGAAATTGTCGTAATCCGCCTGGGTGAAGCCCCTGCCGGACTTGACCTGATAGCCGTAAACCGACAGATAGTGCATATCAATGCCATAGGTCTCGCCGTTGAACCCCGTGTTCTGATAGTACACGGACTCGGAATTTCCCCGGGAGTTGTACAGCGACACTTCTTCCACGCCGGAGATGTTCTTTAACTCCTGCCGGGTCTCCTCGGTGATGACCCGCACGCCGTCGGGGATGGAATTCCAGCCCATATCATAGGAATACCCCGACTGATTCAGATTGACGGTGACCACGTTGTTGCCCGCGCCGATGAGGTTTTCCTTGATCTGCTCGTTGGTACCCTGAATGGTGGAAACGATGGTGATGATGGCCGCGATGCCGATGATAATGCCCAGCATGGTCAGCACGCTCCGCATCTTGTGTCCCCAGATACCCTGAAAGGCAAGCCGGATATTTTCTATCATAAATTTGCCCTCCTTAGTAACTGTACAGGTCGCTCACGTCGCTCTCCACCGTGGGCGCGCCCTCTTTCAGGTTCTTGCCGTAGGGGAATGCGATGAGATCGTCCACCGTCAGGCCGCTGCGGATTTCGGTATAGCTGCCCCAAAGCGCCTTGCCCGTGGTCACGAACCGCTTCTCCAGCTTACCGCCGGCACCCTGGACATAGACGTAGGACTGCCCGTTCTCGGTACGGATGAAGGGGTTCTCCAGGTAAATGCCGTTCTCGCTTTCCGCGGAGGAATACTGGATATTGACGTACATTCCCGCCTGCAAGTCCGCAGTTTCGTCCACGAAGACCGTGAAGGGATAGTAGGATACATTGGGGTTGCCAGAACCGTTCCAGCCGTCGCTGTTGGTGGGGAAATCGCCCATGGAGACGATCTTGCCGGTATAGGTCATGCCGGTGTTCCAGTCGTTGACCGTGACCTCCTGGCCGATCTGCATCTTGTCCTTTTCCAGCTCGCTGACGCTGCCCTGGATGTAGAATCCGCCGCCGCCGGAGACCTTAAGGACGGGCTGGTTTTGGGTCTTGGCTTCCTCCTCCGTCAGGACGGAGACCACCTTGCCGTCAAATTCGGCATAGACGTTGCCGTCGCTCATTTCGGTCTGCATAATCTTGTAGTCCGCCTCGGCCATCTTGATCTTGAATTTCGTTTCCTTGATGGTCTTCTCCTGCTCGGCGCGCATCTGTGCCAGCTGCGCGGCGGTATAGCCGCTGCCGGGGTTGGGCATATCCGGGTCAGTGGGATCGGTGTTGTCCGGGTCGTCCGGGTCGGTAGCCATGTGGTCAGGGACGCCCGTAGCGTCAAAGAACTGGAAGGTGAAACCACTGCCTACTTTCCTAATGTACATTCCCTGCCAGACCACCCGGGCGCCCATGCGCTTGTTGCCCTCCGTGGCCTTGAAGACCATGTAGTAGGAATTCACGGTAATGGTAGGCTTCTCGTCAGGGTTTTCCGCAGCCGATGCGCTGGAATGCTCACCGCCTTCGCCCTCGGAGGTTTCCTCCGTGGAAGGTGTAGACGCTTCCGTACTTGGTTGTGTAGGCGGTTCCGTACTCGGCTGCGTAGGCGGCTCTGTACCCGGCTGCGTAGGAGGCTCCGTAGCCGGTTCCGTAGTCGGTTCAGTGGTTGGTTCCGTAGACGGTTCCGTTGGGTCGGGTTGGTTCTCATTCCGGAATTTCTCCGCCTGTTGCCGTGCCTCTTCCAAGAGGGCATCATCGACGGTGGGCGTCACGCGGTCACCATTGGCGTTAGTCGTCAGACGGAGCCAACAGATCAGCGCTTTACCCGACTCGCTGCCGTCGTAGGCATGGTCGTAGGATAATTCATAGTCTTTTTCCAGATCACCTTCGTCACCCGAATCCTCATCGCTGTTATCAAAATCGTCAGAACTCACGATGGACATGGGCTTCATGTTCCGAATGTCCTTCAGCTTCTTCTGGGCAGTTTCCAAGTCCAGCTTCAGCTTTTCCACTTCCAGCCGCTTGCGTTCCAGCTGGAGGTCGGACAGGGTGGTGTCGAAGGTCATCAGTACGTCGCCCTTTTTCACCGTGTCGCCCTGAGCGACTTTCATTTCCGTCACCGTCTGGGTGGAGGAAAGAAACACGGTCTGGATTTTATCCGTGGAGACGGGGCCGTAGCTCTCCTGAGAATCGCCCCAATATTCCGTCATGCCTACGCTGTTAAAGGCAAACACCTTCACCGGCTCCGCCCTGCCCCGGCTCACGCCGAACCACACGCCAAGGCCGATGGCCACGACCAGCACCACGGCGGTCACCGTTATGATGATCTTTTTCTTATTCTGCTTCTTCATTCCCGGCACCTCCCTCCTGCTGCTCGTCGTAAGTACGGAGCTGCCCGTCCAGAATGTGGTAGATCTTGTCGGCACACTGGGCAATGGCAAGCTCGTGGGTGATCATGAGGATGGTCATGCCCTCGTCACTGAGCCGCCGGAAGATATCCATGATCTGGTTGCCCGCCTTGGTATCCAACGCGCCGGTCGGCTCGTCTGCCAGCAAAAGATCCGGCTTTCCCACCATCGCCCGGGCGATGGCAACACGCTGACACTGGCCGCCGGACAGCTGGTTGGGGAAAAAGTCCATCCGCTCTTCCAATCCCACGGCCTTCAGCGCTTCCGCAGCCCGCTCCCGCCGTTCCTTCAGGCTCACCCCGGCGTACAGCAGGGGCAGCGCCACGTTGTCCAGCGCGGTGAGCTTGGGCATCAGGTAAAAGCTCTGGAACACGAAGCCCAGGTGCTTATTCCGAATGTCCGCCAGTTCATCGTCGTCCATGTCCTTCAAATTCTGGCCGTCCAGCTCGTATGTGCCGGAAGTGGGAACGTCCAGACAGCCGATAATGTTCATCAGGGTGGTCTTGCCGGAACCGGAAGGCCCCATGATGGCGAGGTAGTCGCCCCGCTCCATGGTCAGGTTGACATTTTTCAGCACCCGCACAGGCTCCTTGCCCTGCACATAGTCCTTGCAGATGTCCGTCAGTTTCAGGATGGCCACTTAGCCCACCCCGCCTTCCGTGGACACGGTCTCGGCTGCCGCCGCATCCTCACCGGGCATCTCCCCGGTTTCCCCGGAGATGCTTTCCTCGGGCATCATATCCATGCCCTCAGCGGGCATATCCTCCATGGGCATGTCTTCCATGGGCATATCCATGCCGCCCTCGCCCATGTTGTCCATGGGCATGTCCGCATTCTCCGACACCGTCATTTCATGGGTGGTCGGCGCGCCGTTGTGGCACAGCTGCTCGTCGGGGAAGGCAATGTAATCGTCCAGCGTCAGGCCGTCCAGCACGTCGTAGGTGTCCGTTGCCTCATCGTGCTCGCCCAACGTGATGCTGCGTTTCTCCAGCTTGCCCTTCTTCTCCGCCCACACGTAGGCAGAGCCGTCGTCCTCAAAGCAGATAAAGGCGCTGCTGAGCGGCAGACCGGAGGACGTGCCGTCCCCTTCCGTCAGCATTTCCAGGTAAACATGCTGTCCCAGAATCAGGCCGTCGGTGCTGTCCAGCTCCACATAGAACGGGTACTTGCTGGACGCGGACATGGAATCGGTCGACATACCGTAATACCGGTCGGTGTCGCTCCCCTGAGAGGGGCTTTCATAATCCACCAGCTTGACCGTGCCCGTCCAGGCAGCGGACGGATCCGTCCGGGAGGTGATCTTGATGCGGGTGCCTTCAATAATGCTGCCCCGCTGCAATTCGCCGATGGTACCCTTGACGCGGTAGGAGCCGACCTCCTGAATGGTGATGTACGCCGCGGGATTGCCGTTTCTGTCGGTGCCGCTTTCGTTGATGGACTGAATGCGACCCTTGATGGGCGACACCACGGTGGCGTTTTTCAGCAGATTCTCCGCCTGGGTGACCTCGGTCTGCTTCGCCTTGGCGTTCAGTTCCGCTTCCTTCATGTCCACCTGAGCGGTCTGGATCTGGATGGTATATTGCAGCTTGTCCGAACCGGACGCCCAGCCGCGCTCCTTTTCCAGCTCCTTGATCTGCTGCTGGTAATTTTCAATGGAAGCGTTCAGCTGCTCCAGCTCCAGCTGCTTCTTTTCCAGACTCAGCTGCAGCTCATCGGTGTCGTACTCGAACAGCTTGTCGCCCTTGTTGACGTCGTCGCCTTCCTTGACCAGTACTTCCTTGACGGTCTTTTCCGAATCCTTCTTGATCTCCGTCACGTTTTCGGAAACGACCATGCCGGGGAACCGATCGCCGGCCGCAATGCCGCCCATTCCCGTCAGATTGGAAACCGACTGCACATACACCGCCGTATCGTTGCTGCCGCAGCCCGCCAGAGAAACGGTCAGACACAGGATCAGCGCCAGAGCCAACCATGCTCGAACTTTCATAATTCTGTCCTCCACATGTAAATGTTTCATTTTGTAAACCATATTATAGCGAAAATGCCTGCGGAAATCAACTATCTTGCCATTAAAGATTCATTAAGGGAGGATGGGAATTTCTGTCGGAAAAGGAAACGCCCCGCGCCTGAATGGCGCGGGGCAAGGGGATTGTTCCTTAGTCAGCCTATACAGGGGGATTAGCCCATGTAAGCAGCCAGCTGCTCCTGAGCAGCACCGACAAAGTCGTTGATGCCAGCGTCTTCCAGCTTGGACAGGAATGTGGGCAGAACATCATCGGGGTTGACAGCACCGGACATCAGGTTGAAGGCGTACTCGGCGTAGACGTTGGACAGAGCAGCAGCTTCGGTGCTCAGCTCGGAGGAGTCGAAGATGAAGCCGCCCATGGGCAGAGCCTCAGCCGCGTCGTAGTAAGCGGAGAAGCGATCCCAGAAGTCAACACCCTGCGCATCGGTGGGCGGCAGGATACGGACGTTGCCCATACCATTGGTCCAGGGGGAGTAGTTAGCGCGGTTCTCAGCGATGAAGGTGATGGTGCCGTCGCTGTTCTTGTTGTAGGTGAAGCCCTCAGTACCATAGTTCATCATGGTCATCAGCTCGGGATCGGTGTTCAGCAGGTTCAGGAACATCAGAGCCCGCTCGGGGTTAGCGGAGGTAGCGGAGATGGCGATCATAGCGCCCTGACCGGAGGTGCAGTCCATGTAGGCAGCAGTCTCGGGAACCATGCGGACGTCGATACCACGGGCGTTGGAGAAGTCCAGTTCGCAGCCGAAGGCGTAGGACTGGGTGCCGAACAGGTAGTCGCCAGTGGACTGGGTAGCGGTACGGTAGTCGTTAGCGGTAGCGGTGGACTGGCAGCTGGGGGAGATGAAGCCCTTCTGAGCGTACTCATAGGTCTTCGCAGCGAACTTGGCAAACGCATCGGTAGCAAACTTGTTCACGATGGTGCTGCCGATGTCCTTGGAGGGATGCTCGGCGTCGTAGTAGTAGGACAGAACAGCGCCGGAGGACAGGTCGCCAGTGATGATGGAGGAATGAGTGACCATTCTCTCAAGAACGACAGGCTCGATCAGCAGGGGGTAGAAATCCTTGCCCTTCAGATCCTTAGCCTTCTGCAGCATTTCCTCGAACTCGGGGGAGTAGTAGTCCAGGTGGCCGGCGCAGACAGCGTCAACGTCGTAGCCCAGCTCAGCCAGCAGGGTGCCGTTGACATCCCAGCAGTTCTGAGTAGCGGTGTCCTTCAGGCCGGGAACGGCATAGATGCCCAGGCCGTCGTAGCCGTTGGTCTCGGCGCAGTCCCAGATGCCCTGAGGAATGGCGGCCTTCAGCTCGGGAGCGTAGGTGTCCAGCATGTCGTCCAGCTTGACCCAGTAGCCGTCCTTGGCGTACTTGTTGTACTCGTCAGCGGACCAGTTGCAGGTGAAGTACATATCGACCTTGTCGCCGCCAGCCAGAGCGGTAACGGTGGCCTGATCGAAGTCGCCCCAAGTGCCCCAGATGGGCTCGATGGTGGCATTGATCTTATCCTTCAGATAAGCGTTGACGGACTCCATGACCTTCTCGGAAGCGTCAGGAGTGACGGTGCTGCCGTGGAACCAGATCTTCAGGGTGACGGGCTCCAGCTCAGCTGCGGTAGGAGCAGCAGTCTCGGCGTTGTCAGCAGCGGGAGCATTGTCGGGGGCGGCGGTGGGAGTGGTAGTGCTGGTGCCGCAAGCGGCCAGACCAAGTACCATTACCAGAGCCAGCAACAGGGCCAGTAACTTTTTCATGTGTCTTCCTCCAAATAAAATTTGTTTTTACTAAACAGCCAGACGTGGCTGCATTAGCCATGGATTGCGCCGATACGTGATATCGGCGGACTTGGGTACTGCCTTCTTTGGAATCAGCCCTTCACGGAGCCGACCGTCAGGCCGGAAACGATGTAGCGCTGGAAGAAGGGGTAGGCGCAGGCAATGGGAACGACGATGAACACGACCAGAACCATTCGCAGAGCCTGTGACGGCATCTTCGCCGCCTCGGCGATGGCGTCCGGGCCGAGCATACCGGCCATACGGTTTAAGTATTCCGTGTTGTTCTGCAGTTCCATCAGCAGCGCCTGCAGGGGCTGCAAAACCTTCTTCTGCTGAATGTACAGCAGGGAGTTGAACCAGTCGTTCCAGTAAGCCAGAGCGTTCAGCAGAGCGATGGTGGCAATGCCGGGCTTGGCAATGGGGACGACCACACGGAACAATGTGGAATATTCGCCGCTGCCGTCAATGGTGGCTGCTTCGATCAGCTCCAGAGGGACACTGCTCTTAAAGAAGGAGCGCATCACGATGATGTTGAAGGGGCTGACCAGCAGGGGGACGATCAAAGCCGCATAGTTCTCGCTCAGTCCCAGCAGCTGCTTGCTGACGATGTAGGTCGGCACCAGACCGCCGCCAAAGATCATGGTGAAGAAGCTGAGGAAATTGAAGAAGCTGCGGAACTTGAAGTCCGGACGGTACAGAACGTAAGCGTACATGGCGCACATGGTAGTGCTCAGCACCGTGCCGATGACCGTGATGTAGATGGAGTTAAAGTAGGAGCGCCAGATCTGGGGCAGCTTATTGAACGCATACTGGTATGCGTCCATACTCCAGCTGGTGGGGATGAAGGAATAGCCGATAGTGGTGATGGATTCCTTCGACGAGAAGGAAATAATGATAACGAAGAGGAAGGGGATGATGCAGCAGACGGAGAACAGACCGATCAGCACATGAAAGACCGCTTCGGTTCCCACGCTGACGCAATTCAGACGGAGGTTCTTCTTTTCAGCCATTTTGAATACCCCCTTAGAACAGACTGCTTTCGGAATCGATCTTCTTTACGATTCCGTTGGCCGTCAGGATGCAGACGAAGCCAAGCACATTTTGCAGCAATCCGGCCGCGGAAGACTGTCCCGGGTCACCGGTCGCCATGTAGGCGCGGTAGACGTAGGTATCAATGGTCTGGGTCACGGAGAACAGCGCGCCGTTCTGCATGGGAACATTGTAAAAGAGGCCAAAGTCAGAAGCGAAGATCTTACCAACGTTCATGATGAACAGAATGGCGATCATCGTGCGCAGATGAGGAATGGTCACGTGCAGCACCTGCTGCCATTTGGTAGCGCCGTCAATGGCGGCGGCTTCATACTGGTTTGTGTCGATGCCGGTGATAGCCGCGAGGTAAAGGACTGTGGAGTAGCCCACATTCTTCCAGAGGTTCGCGAACGTCAGGATGAACGGCCAGGGGCCGGGGGTCGTATACCACGAGGTGCGGGCATGTCCCGCGGCTTCCTGCATGGCGGGGATCATGCCGTACTGGGCGTCCAGAAATGCGTTGAGGAAGTAGCTGACCACGACCCAGCTCAGGAAGTAGGGGAAGAACATCATGGTCTGGTAAGCCTTCTTGAAGAACTTTCTGGTAATCTCGTTCATCATGATGGCGAAGGCCACGGGAATGATGACGCCCAGAATAATGAACACGATGTTGTAAGCCAGCGTATTGCGGATCATAACCCACGCGGAGTCGGTCTTGAACAGGAACTCGAAATTCTTGAATCCCACCCATTTACTGTTGATCAGATTGCTGATAAAGGAGGGATTGCGGGGGTTGACCTTGTAATTCTTGAACGCCAGCACGATACCGCCCATGGGCAGGTAACGCAGCAGCAGCAGCCAGATCGCCACGGGAGCAACCATGGTCAGAAGTACCAGAGTTTTCTTGTTCTTCTCAAACCAGCTCGGGGACGTGGTTCTTGGCTCCAGACGTTCGGTGGTTTTTGCAGCCATTCACTTTTCACCCATCTTTCATAGGATTCACAGTTTTGCCGTTCCGGCAGTCGCTTCATTTATCTATATTTTACAGGTATTGCCTGGAATTGTCCTTAGACCGCCTTGCTGTTTTTTGTTTTTGCTTGTGGGATTCCACAATTCGGTACAAACAGAAAAGGCGGCGCTCGACATTTTGCACAAATTCGATCGCCGCCTATTGGTCACAATGACCTTATCTCTATTCTCTTTATTTTAGTGTGTTGCGGTACTCGTTGGCGCTCATGCCCTCCTGCTTTTTGAAGGTTCTGGCAAAATGCGCCGTGTCCGCGTAGCCCACCCGCTCGCCGATCTCGCCGATCTTCAGTCTCGGGTCAAGCAGCAGTTCTTTTGCCTTCTGGATGCGCACGGTGTTGAGGATGTCGTAAAAGCTCTGACCCGTGTGCCGGTTCAACAGCTTCGACAGGTGCCACTGGGAAACATAACAGCAGTCCGCCACCGCCTGTAGTGTCAGCTTTTCCGCGTAATGCTCCTCGATGTAGGCCATCGCCTGATTGACGATGAAGCTTCCCGCGCCGTGCTGCTCCTCCTCCGGTTCTTCCTCCTGATGCCGCAGCTGGGACTGGGCATCCAGGCGTGTTGTCATGGTCACAAGCGCTTCCTTGATCTCATCCATTTTGGAGGGCTTCAACAAAAACCGGGTGACACCCAGACGAATTGCCTGCTGTGCATAGGAAAAGTCCTGATAGCCGGTCAGCACCGTCACCTGCATGTCCGGGAACTCACTGCGCAGCGCCGCCAGCATGGTCAGGCCGTCGGCTCCGGGCATGCGGATGTCGGTGAACAGGATATGGGGCTGCAATTTCCGGATCAGCGCCGCGCCTTCCTCGGCGCCGCTGGCCGTTCCCACGACCTCGCAGCCGTAGTCCGCCCACTTGATGACCCGCCGCAGGCCTTCCACAATGATATTTTCATCGTCAATGAGAACCACCCGATACATCGTATCCGCTCCTTTTTCTTTCTTCCGGGGCACGCTGCGCCCGCCTGAGTCCGGTTAGAAGCCCATCATCCCGTAACTGTATCAACAGTTACGGGATTTTTTACATGTAAAAAACCTATTCGTTTCTCTGGATAGCCAGAGCCACCGCCTTTTCGGCGGTCATCTGGCCGGTGACCACCTTCTGAATATTGGTAAAGAGGGTGCTCTTGGCCTCCGCGCTGATGGCGTCCTGCACCGCGGGGCTGACCCGGGTCAGCTGGGCGTTGGTCTCCGCCGCGGACTGCTCCAGACTGTTCAGGCCGACGGGACTTGCGCCCTCGATCAGCGCCGTGACCTCGGTCTTGATAAAGGTGCTTAATATCTCATTGGACGTCAGCATTTCCACAAACTGCACCGCCGCGTCCCGTTTTTCCGGGTCTTTCCATGCCTTGCGGGTGATGAAATAACCCATGGAAATGCCGCCGATGCCTTCGGTGGCCTTCCGCTCACCCTTAGCCGGCACGAAGCGCACCGCCATGTCCTCGATCTTGTCGCCGTACAGCTCCCCCAGATGTCCCACCTGCCAGGAGCCGTCCACCAGAAACGCCGCCTTTCCGTTGCCGAACAGGGAGACGGTCTCCTCGTCGGTGGCCGTCAGGGTGTTGGGCGGGAAATAACCCAGATCGTACAGCTCTTTAATATCATTCAGCGCCGCGACCCATTTCCGGGACACCTCGTCGTCCTGCAGATTGCCGTTTTCGTCCAGCGTGGGAACCTCCAGATGGTTTTCCACCGTCCCGTTGTTCATAACGGCAAACTCAAACAGATAATGCGGCACCTCCACCAGCGAACAGGCAATGGGGATGTAGCCGCTGCCTTTGATGGTCTCGCAGTCGGAAAGGAACTGCTCCCACGTGTAATCCGCCCCCGGCACCGAAACGCCGCAGGCCTCCAGCACCGACTTATTGACAAAAAGATTTTCCCAATACCCGGCGGCAGGAACGGCGTAATGCTTTCCGTCCGCAGCCTCCGCGAGCATGGACTGCTTCATATTGGAAGCGTAGTCGGGGTAAACCTCCCGGATGTCCTCAATGGAGATCACCCGCCCGGCGTTGATGATGGGATCGGCATCGGCGTTGGTGAAGAAAAACAGCACGTCCGGCTCGGAGCCGGTCTCGAAATCCGCCAGCACCTTGGCCTTCCAGCCCTCGTTGGAGGTAGCCGAACCGTCTCTTACTTTGTTCCCGGTGGCCGCTTCATAGGCGGCTACCGCCGCTTCAAAGGTGCCGCGGCTGCCGTCGTCGCCGCCGTAGGAGGTGACGACTTCCAGTGTGACTGCCTGCTTTGCCTGGGTAGCTGCTGTCTGCTCCGGAGACGCAGACGAAAAAGCACAGCCGCTCAATCCCAAGGCCAATACCAGTGAAACGGCTACCAGTCTTCTTTTCATAGATCGGCTTCCTCCCTTTTCTCTTTCATGGCAACTTACCCATACAGCTCCCCTAAATTATACCGCTTTCAGGTGATTCTGTACAAGTCCATTCTTTGCCTTTGCTTGGCTTTTTTAGACTGTCGTTGTCATTTTTGTCTTTGCTTGTGCTTTTTTTACTGTCCGGCAGGGATGGCGACCCGGGCGAGGACCGTTCCGGCTCTGGTCTGATCCAACATCAGCGTTCCCTCGTCGCCGTAAATCAGGTTCAGCCGCTGGCTGACGTTGCGCAGTCCTACCTGACCGCCGGCAGCCGCTCCCTGAGCAGACTGCGCCAGCAGAGACTGGATCTTCTGCCTGTCCTCCTGCGTCAGAGTGCCGTCATGCTCCACTTCCAGCACCACCTTGTCCGTCTGCCGGTAGGCTCTTACCCACAGATCGCCGCCCCGGTTGGCGGTGATGTCATGCTCCACTGCGTTTTCCACCAGCGGCTGCAGAACCAGCCGGGGTACAGGCAGCGCGAGAATGGATTCATCGATGTCCTTATGCACCCGGAAGCCTTCGCCCAGCCGTTCCCGGATGATGTACAGGTACGCATCCACGTACCCCAGTTCCTCGGAAAGGGGGATTTTCGTCCGGCCGTTCCGATCCAGCGCGGCCTTCAGCATGGTGGACAGGGACTCGATCATGGCGCTGACCCGCTCGTTATCCGCCATTCTGGCTTCCCAGTTGATGATTTCCAACGTATTATTCAAAAAATGGGGGTTGATCTGGGATTGCAGCGCCTTGATGTTCGCCTGCTGGGTGGCCTGCTGCTCCAGATACGCCCGCTCAAACTGCCGCTGAAGCTCCGCCGACATGGCGTTGAACTGGTCAAACAGCTTTTCAAATTCCCGGTTGGGGGCTTTCTGCCCGATCTCATAGCCTCGCTCGCCGCTTTTCACCAGCTGATACGCCTGTCCCAGCACTTCCATGGGACGGGTGACATGGCGGTAAAACAGGGCAATGGTCACGAGAGACAGAGGCAATATCAGCAGCACCACGCTGCCGATGGCCCAGCGCATCCACGGATTTTCCCCGAAAATGTCGTATTCTTCCCTGTCCGCAGAGAAGCCGATGATATGTCCCTCGGTCTTGGCCTGATAATGTACGTTCCCGGTCTCCTCCGCCGCCTCCACCAGACTGCCGTCTGCGGCGATGGTGAAGCGGTAGCCGTCCAGACTGTATTGCAGATTTCCGACCCGGTTCACCGAGTCCAGCGGAAGGAACAGGTTTCCCGGCTGCAGCAGCATCACCACGCTGGCATAGGGGGTGAAGGTGCTGTCCAGAAGGTTTCGCGCCATGTACATCTGCCCGTCGATCAGCAGCAGGCGGATGTCCGTGTCCGCGTCCACCATTTTCTCCATGATCCAGGGGGCGCACTCACGGCACTGCCGCAGAAGGCCAAAGCTGGTGGTACCGTCGCTGAGGACATAGGCGCTGGCATCCACGTTCCAGAAGTGGATGAACACCGCCTGATAAATTTCGCCTCTGGTAAAGCTCTGGCTCAAGTAGTCGGTGACGGTGCCGTACAGTCCGGCGCTGTCGCCGTTTTGCAGCCAGGTGCGGTAAGCGTCCCGCACGGTGCCGTCGTAGGATACTGCCTTGGAATCGTCGATGGCGTCCTCGAAGCGCATCTGCACCAGCCGAAGAGCATTCGCAGCGCTGCTGTCGATCTCCTGCTGCACGGACTGCCGGTAGTTCTCATTCAGCAGCACACCTGCCAGCGCCACCACAATAAAAATGGGCACCAGCCAGCAGATCAGTATGGTCATCAGGAAGCCCGTCCTAAGCGACGTTTTTGTTTTTTTCATGGCGTTCCCCCCGTCCTTCGCATGTACTATATCACTCCGGAAACGAAAAAAGAAGCGTTTTGGGTACTATTAAGGCACCGCCTGACGGCGCTGCCTGTTTTGTGATTTATAAGGAAAGAAATCACAAAACAAGTCTCATAGGGACTCCAATTAAAATCTTTTTTAAAGATTTTAATTGGAGTCCCGTATAAGCGATTCCCTTCTTTTTTCGTTTCCGGGCAGGAATTATTTCCTGCCCGGTGATTTTTTATTTCGCGGCCTTCAGCGCCTTGCGCTCGGCCTTGGTCTTGCAGAAGCACTCCAGCTCCGGCACCAGAAGGATGCAGATCACCGCTGCCGTGAAGCCGCCGTTATACAGGCAGAATCCGCCGTGGAGATTCGGCACAGAGGTGACCAGCAGGTAGTGCATCATAGCCGCAACCATGCCCCAGAACCAGCCGTACTTGCTGGTAATGGGACTCAGGCCGTTGGCGAAGCACAGTCCCACAGCGATGGCCTGGGCGTTGATTACGAAGGTGAAATTGCCCCCCGCCAGTCTTGACAGTCCGCTCGCCAGGAAGGACGCCAGCACGTATCCCAGCATGATTGGCCAGACGTTGCCGGGATGGGAGCCGGAATTGCAGGTGGCCAGCATACAGAAAATGATGCCCATCGTCACGCCGTTGAAGGAGGCACCGATGAGGTTGTAGTAAGCCAGAATGAACAGGCCGAACACGCCCACGTTCATCAGGAACACTTCCGTACCCATCTGGGAAGAAACGGAACCGACGTGCTCCGGGGCGGTCAGCAATGCCCAGTACTGCTTCGGCTTGCAGCCCATGGCCAGTGCGAACACGATGCACAGTCCGAACAGGATGCCGCAGAACAGATTCACCGTCAGCCGGGACGCCACCTGCAGGGTATCCGCAGAGGGAGCCGCAGGCAGGTCAACGCCCAGCGTCTTATACAGCGTGGCATTGAGGAAAAACGCGGCCAGGCCCACCGGCAGTGCGGCGGAATACAGGTCGAAACCCTTATGCACCTTCGGGGAATGTGCCAGCCCCGCGGGCAGGAAAAAGCCGATGCAGAAGCCCACGATCAGTGTCACCGCCAGCCCCGGCAGGTTGAAGCCCACCGCCTCGGCATTGGGATAGCGCACCAGCAGATCGCTGATGAGCGGCGCAATGCCGGTAGAGAACAGCATGGCGTTGACGTTTGCGCCAAACTTTTCCTTCTTCACCAAGCAGTAGATGACAACGCCCAGCACCGTCGGCCAGATGTTCAGAATGTTGATGCCCCAGGAGCAGAAGCCCAGGGTCAGCACGAAGGCCAGGGTGGAGACATTATTGACCGTCGCGCCGCACAGGGCATACAGCCCCAGACAGCACAGTCCCACCAGTCCCATGTTCAGGAACGTCGCGGCATAGCCGCCCACGGCAAAATAGTTGGTAGAGATTTTTGCCGGCTGGCTGAGAATCTGCCACAGGCCGGAAAACATGGTATTCCTGTCCGGCATACACACTGCCGCAATGAGAAACGCGGCGGAAAAGAAGGCGAAAAACAGCTTCAGGAACGAACCTTCCTCAAGATTTTTTAATTTTTTCATAAAAGCACCTTGCTCTCAATATTGAATTTGAATGTCCATAGACAAAAAGGGCGACCCAGCGTGGAAACTGAATCGCCCAGACGGTCGGCAGGCTTTTCTCTGCGCTCCCATGCGGTGTAAACCCGCGAATCCGTCAGTTACGCAGAAGCCAATATGGCGTTATACTCTTTCGGCAGCCTCCACCACGTGCTTCATCAGCACGGAGGTGGTCACGGAGCCGACGCCGCCGGGAACGGGCGTGATGGCCTCAACGATCGGCTCGACCTCGTCAAACTTGGCGTCGCCGGCGATGCCGCCCTTGCCGCCCTTGGCGTTGATCTTGTTCTCGTCCCAGTTGATGGACACGTCCACGACCACCTGTCCGGGGCGGACATAGTCCTTGGTCAGGCTGTTCAGCACACCGGCGGCGGAAACAATGATGTCCGCGTTCCGGCAGATTTCAGCGGTGTTCACCGTCTTGGTATGGCAGACGGTAACGGTGGCGTTCTTGCCCATGAGCATCATGGCGGCGGGCTTGCCGACCACCAGGCTGCGGCCAATGACCACGGCGTTCTTGCCCTTGCAGTCGATGCCGTAGTAGTCCAGAATCTCCATGCAGGCGGCGGGGGTGCAGGGGGCGAAGCCCAGACCGTTCAGTCCCTCAAACACACCGGCGTTGGACAGATGGGTCATGCAGTCCACGTCTTTCTTGGGGTCGAGGCGGTTGCAGATCTCGTTCTGGTCAGCCTTCAGGTGCTTAGGCAGGGGGCGGAACATCAGCACGCCGTGGATGGAATCGTCGGCGTTGACCTGATCGATGGCCGCGAGAACGTCTTCCTTGGAAGCATCCGCAGGCAGTTCAAACTTCTTGACATCCACACCCACCAGCTCGGCGCGCTTGGTCGCGCCCTTCTCGTAGCTCAGGTCGGAGGGGTCGGCGCCCACACGGACGATGCCCAGAGTGGGGATGATGCCCTTTTCCCGCAGCGCGGCGGTACGGGTCTGCAGATTCGCGTTCAGGGCATCGGTAACTTCCTTGCCCAACAGTAACTTAGCCATAATATGTTTCCTCCAATATGTTCGTTGTGGGGCTTACTGACCGAAGCCCGCCTTGACGTCGTTGAAGATCTCGTCCGCAACGCTGCAATACTTGTTCAGCATCACGTTGGCTTGGCGGTTCATGTCCTCCGCCACTTCCCGGTTCTTCAGGCTCTTGGTGTTGATGAACACGTTCAGAGACGCGGCCTGCAGAGCTGCCTTGCAGCACACGGCGGCGCATCCGGCGTCGGAGACTGCCAGCCGGGAGCCCTTCGCGGCAAACACGGCGACGCAGTCCAGCGCTTCGCAGCACAGCTCCATAATGTGCATGGGCACCGCGCAGGCGGTGATGGTGGCTTCCTCCAGAATCTTGTCCCGGTTAGGGTCGTCCTTGGGAATGCCGTAAGCCTTGGCCAGAGGAACGAAGCCCTTGTCGTCGGCTTCTACCTGATCCAGCAGCTGCTTCTGCAGATCGTCACATTTTGCTTTCAGCGCAAGAATTTCGTCCTGCACGTCGGCATATTTCTTCTTGCCGACGGTGAGAGAGCCGACCATGTTGCCCAGTGCGGTGCCGATGGCGCCCACCAGAGCAGCCGCGCCGCCGCCGCCGGGAGCCGGGGCGTCAGAAGCCAGAACCTCCACAAATCTGCGGCAGGATTCCAATGTCATGTCCATAGGTCAAATTTCCTTTCAAATAGGAAAGCTCTGAGCCAATCGGCGAGAGCTGACAGTGAGGGTTTTTTCACCAGATGAAGATTTCAGAAGCGGAGAAATACTGTATGTACCCGCAAGGGGTATGCCGCATCCGTAAGCCGGCTTATGCCGGCGACGGCTGCGCTATATTTCCCGCTTTTGAAACGCACAGCTGGGGAAAAAGACCCGCTGCTCAGCCGAAGTCGATTGATTCAGGGATTCCAAAATAATCATGGTTCCAGAAACAGGAGCTGTCCCTGCTCCGTTGGCGCGGGGGGCGCTTCTCCCACCCACACCGCCAGTTCCTCCAGCGTCTCTCCGCCCCAGTTTTCCGGTGCAAAACAGGCAGGTGGAAGATGAAAATAGGCGTGGATATGGCTATGCCCCTGAAAGCTCCGCTCCTCGGCGAAAATTTCCCGCCAGTCAGAGCCGTCGGAGCCGTAAAAACGCACCGTAACGGCGGCGTCCTCCCCCTGATTGTCCACCATCAGCAGCAGATTCACGCCCTGACTCCGGTGGGCCGGGTTCTCCGCGGGGATGAACGACAAATAGTGAATACCCGCCATAAAGTCTCCCAATGAAACAAGTCCAAAACCGCAAAAGCACAGGCGGGGGGCCGCCTGCGCTTTTTACGGTACTATGAATCAGAACAGGCCGGAGATCTTGCCGGTCTCGTCCACATCGATACGCTCAGCGGCAGGTACCTTGGGCAGGCCGGGCATGGTCATGATCTCGCCGGTCAGAGCGACCAGGAAGCCGGCGCCGGCGGAAACCTTCACGTTGCGCACGGTGATGGTGAAATCTCTGGGTGCGCCCAGCTTGGTCTGATCGTCGGTGAAGGAATACTGGGTCTTGGCCATGCAGATGGGCATATGATCGTAGCCCAGCTCGGTCAGGGTCTTGATCTGCTTCTCGGCGTTGGCGGTGAAGTTCACGCCGTCGGCGTGGTAGATCTTCTTGGCAATGGCCTCGATCTTCTCCTTGATGGAGCAGTTCAGCTCGTAGGAGAAGGTGAAATCATTGGGCTGCTCGCACAGACGGATGACTTCCTTGGCCAGCTCTACGCCGCCTTCGCCGCCCTTGCCCCAAACCTCGGACAGAGCAACGTTGACGCCCAGCTCCTTGCACTTGGTCTCGATGAGCTTCAGCTCGGCCTCGGTGTCGGTGGGGAAGCGGTTGATGGCGACCACGCAGGGCAGCTTGTAGACGGTGGTGATGTTGGAAACGTGCTGCAGCAGGTTGGGCAGGCCCTTTTCCAGAGCCTCCAGATTCTCCTTGCCGGTCTCGGCCTTGGGCACGCCGCCGTTGTACTTGAGGGCGCGGGCAGTGGCGACCAGAACCACGCAGGAGGGCTTCAGACCCGCCATACGGCACTTGATGTCCAGGAACTTCTCGGCACCCAGATCGGCGCCGAAGCCGGCTTCGGTGATGGCGTAATCGCCCAGCTTCAAAGCGATCTTGGTAGCGGTCACGGAGTTGCAGCCGTGGGCGATGTTGGCGAAGGGGCCGCCGTGGACGAACGCGGGGGTGTGCTCCAGCGTCTGAACCAGGTTGGGCTTCAGAGCGTCCTTCAGCAGAGCGGCCATAGCGCCCTGTGCGTGCAGGTCACCGGCGGTGACGGGCTTGCCGGCGTAAGTATAGCCGACCACCAGACGAGCCAATCTGGCCTTCAGGTCGTTGATGTCGGAGGCCAGGCACAGAACCGCCATGATCTCGGAAGCCACGGTGATGTCGTAGCCGTCCTCACGGGGGGTGCCGTTGACCTTGCCGCCCAGGCCGTCAACGACGAACCGCAGCTGACGGTCGTTCATATCGACGCAGCGGCGCCAGGTGATCTGGCGGGGGTCAATGCCCAGAGCGTTGCCCTGGTAGATATGGTTATCGAGCATCGCAGCCAGCAGGTTGTTGGCAGCGCCGATGGCGTGGAAGTCACCGGTGAAGTGCAGGTTGATGTCCTCCATGGGGACGACCTGTGCGTAGCCGCCGCCGGCAGCGCCGCCCTTGACGCCGAACACGGGGCCGAGGGAAGGCTCACGCAGAGCAACCATGACGTTCTTGCCGATACGACGCATGGCGTCAGCCAGACCGACGGTCGTGGTGGTCTTGCCCTCACCGGCGGGGGTGGGGTTGATGGCGGTGACCAGAACCAGCTTGCCGTTGGGCTTGTCCGCCATGTCCTTCAGGATGTTGTAGTCAACCTTGGCCTTGTAGTTGCCGTACTGTTCCAGATACTTCTCGTCCACGCCCGCGGTCTTGGCGATCTCGCGAATGTGCAGCATCGGGGTCTCCTGTGCGATTTCGATGTCAGATTTGAATCCCATTGTTAATACACTCCTTGTAGTTTGTTGGTGCCTACCGTTTTCTGTGGATCGGCCCATACAGGATTTATGCAGCTGCCGTTGCAATGGCTCACTGCACACATTCTATTCGGTACTTAAGTACCGAAATAAGAATACCACTTCCCGGCGGAAATGTCAATATCTGTCGGCCACATTCCTGAGATTTTTATCAGAATTTTACAGCCGCCTTGAGGACGTTCACCGCTCCGGCTTCCGGCCGACCATAAACGCAATGCGCACCGCCTCCGTCTGGGAGGTAGACACCGTCAGCACCGCCGTGCCGGTCTGCCCGGTGGTTCTGACGTAGGTACCCGTCATGCCGCCCTCTGCGGTGACGGTCTCCGGCCCTACCAGCTCCGCCGCGCCTTCCAGCCGGAACGTCACCGGGAGCTGGGCGTAGGGCGCCGGGCTGCCGTATTCGTCCAGAATGCGGACGCGCACCGCCGCCATATCGTAGGTGTCCCCTTCCGTCAGCTCCGTGTGGCTGGGCGTGACCTCCAGATGCAGCTTCGTGCCGGGGCACAGGGTCACGGAGGAAACCACCTTCCCGCCCTTCAATGCGTCCAGCCGCCACGCGGTGGACTCCCCTCCCCAGTTGCCCACGTATTTTCCGTAGAGCTTCTGAGCATCGGCAAAGGTCAGGCCGTATTTTGTCATGGCGACACCCATCCGGGCGAGATCCGCCGGGGGCAGATGGGCAAGGCCGTGCTTGCGCACTGCCAGCAGGCAGGCACGCAGAAGGTCGGCCTTCTTTTCGTCAAAGCCCTCCTGGGTCTCCAGAAGCTCGCCGATGATGTCGTCCAGAATCATAGGCGGATGGGGCAGTCCGGGGTAGTCCCCGGTGCGGAGGGTCGTGACATAATTCCCGTTCTTGTACAGCCGGACGGAGTCGGCATTGGTCAGCACCGCCGAATCCCCGATCTGTCCGCCGGGATAGTCTCCAATGTCCATGGGCGTACACGGTACCAGCACCGTCGTCCCCTCTCCCTGACTGGCGTACAGCGCCGCTGCGGGCTTGGGATTGCGGAAGGCGTCCATGACGCCATGGTAGCATACCCGGTCGCCGGAGCCGAAATCCTTGTGAGTGGGGTAGTCGAACATGCACCAGCCGAAGCAGCCCACATGGCCGCCGTCAGCCGCGGCGTCGCTCTGCACCTTCGCGTGGCGCAGCGCCTGCGCCTGCCGGTGGCTCCAGGTATCGTAAGCCTTCGTGGGGTACATATGGCCGTTGTGTTCGGAGATCAGCAGTGCCTTTTTCCGGCTTTGCATAACGGTACGCCTGGGCTTGCAGCCGGGATTGTCTCCGGTGTGGGAGAAGTCGTTGTAGGCGTAGACGTCCTCCAGCAGGTGGCTCTTTTCCAGGAACCGCACGCCGGAGGTCGCCCGGCTGGGGTCAAGCTCATGGGCAGCGGCGTTGGTGCGGCGGTACAGCTCGTCGTCGTCCTGACTTTCGTTGATGCGCACGCCCCAGAGGACGATGCTGGGATGGTTGCGGTATTGCAGCACCATCTCCCGGGTGTTTTCCACCGCCTGATCTTTCCAGTTTTCTCCGCCTATGTGCTGCCAGCCGGGAATTTCCGTGAACACCAGCAGTCCCAGTCGGTCGCATTCGTCGATAAAATACTGGCTCTGGGGATAGTGGGAAGTGCGTACCGCCACGCAGGCAAGCTCCTGCTTCAGAATCCGCGCGTCCTCCCGCTGGAGCCGCTCCGGAACGGCGTAGCCCACATACGGCCAGCACTGGTGCCGGTTCAATCCCCGCAGAAAAGTTTTCTTCCCGTTCAGGTAGAAGCCGTCCGCCTTGAATTCGGCGGTACGGAAGCCCACCTTGACCTCCCGCGTATCCATCACCCGGCCGATTTTCAGCAGGGACACCCGGCAGGTGTAGAGAATGGGATGCTCCGTGTCCCAGCTCTTGACGCCGGGACAGCTGATGGTGATCACGCCCCCGGCGGTGAATGCCTTCTTCACCAGCACCCGCTCGCCCTTCTGCAGCTCCACCAGAAGAATGCACCCTTCGGCGTCCTGCAAAGTGGGCTTGATTTTCAGGGTGGTCAGGTCCGGGGTCGTTATGTACAGATCTTCAATATAGCTCTTTTCCCGGACGTCCAGCCAAACCTCCCGGTAAAGCCCGCCGTAGGTCAGATAGTCGATGACAAATCCGAAGGGCGGCACCTCGCCGTTCTCCGTGGTGTCCAGCTTCACCGCCAGCCAGTTTTCTCCGCCCAGAACCGCCGCGTCGGTGATGTCCACCCGGAAGGCGGTATAGCCGCACCGGTGGGTTGCCAGCTCCTTACCGTTTAAGTACACTGTGGCAATATGCGCCGCGCCGTCGAACTGCACGAACAGGCGCTTCCCCGCCAGCGTGGGATCCAGCGTCAGCTTTTTCCGGTAGCCGCAGACCATCTGATAGGACTGGCTGTCGGCGTAGTGCTGCGGGATTTCCTTCACGGTATGGGGCAGGCGGACGCACTCTCCCTCCCCTTCTCCGACGGCAAATCCGTCATACCAGTCGGAAACGAACTCCCATCGGTCACATAGACTCTGCATGGCAAAAGCCCCCTCTTTTTCTTTCAATTTCGCGGGTAGAAACGGTCTGAATACTCTACCGTTATTATAGCATAAACTTTCCGGAAGAAAAGCCCCGCGGCAAAAAAATCCTCAGACGCGGAACGTCTGAGGTTTTTTTCGTCAGCTGATGCGCACCGCCGCGACGACCAGACGGCCGTTGTTCAGGGTGTACTCGCAGGTGGACAGGCAGATGATCTTGTCGCCGTATTTGGGCGTAATGCCGGTGTCGTAGAAGGACAGATTCTTGCAGTTGGTGACGAAGTCGTTGAACTCCGTCTCGTTCTGGGCGTCCACGAACTGGTGGTAGGAGAAGCCCTTGCCCGCGTTAGCGCTGGTCTTGAACACCGCGAAGATCTTGTAGATGTGCCGCTCCTTCAGGGTGTCGAAGAAGATCAGGCTGTTGTAGTCCCAGGCGCTCTTCTCGGTGTAGGACATCAGGCTGTGGAACATGCTGCCGTCGGCCATGTTGTGGCCGTAGATGGTAATGTTGTCGCTGGGCTTGTCCAGGTCGCACTCCTCACGGGCGTAGATGCAGCCCCGGACGCTGTCCTGCTTGTCGAAGTCCCGCTTCAGGTAGTAGTCCTTGTTGTTTGTGGACGTCTGCATCACGGGGTAATCCACCTTGGTGCCTTCGATCTTGATCCAGCCCGCAAGATCCGGGTTCATGTCGTGCAGCTCAGCATAATCCAGAAGGATGCCGCCCTCCACGGTGGGGTCGCTGATGACCTCAAATCCGGGCTTTGAGGGTTCTGTCGCGGTCGAGGGCTTCGTCGCCTGTGTGGGGGCGCTGGTCTGCGCCTGATTTTTGATGTTCGCAAGGTCTTCGTAACGATCTGCCTGCTTCTTGCCTTCCAGTACGTATCTGGCAACCAGAAACGCGCTGACGCAGAAAGCGATGATCAGAATCATGATCACAATAACATAAAGCGCTTTTTTCATGCTCAATACCTCCTTTTGCCATTATAGTTCAGCCCCGCCCCCCTGTCAAGATTCCGGGGCGGCGGGGTTTGTAAGGATATTCTAAAGAATCCATTAAGATTTAATTAAGGGGTCCGCGCGCTAGGCAGTCTCAGTCAGGGATTTTGCGAATTTTCCCACATAATTATTTCCAAAAGCGGCAAATATTTCCATAATATGTTTGTATCTGCAACTTTTTCCGGAAATCGGCTATTAGCCCTTCATGTACTCCATGCCCAGCATATCCCGCATTTTGTAGTAGTTGGGAAGATTCCGCCAGCCCGCACCTACGGTGGCGTTGGCCGTGGCCACGATCTTGGTGTCCGGCAGTGCCTGAGACAGCTGGTATCCGCCGCCCCGCTCTACCATCCACAGGTTTTTCAGCCACGGCATCTGCATGAGCGGCTCCACGCTGGGATAGGTCAGGCCGATGTTCAGGTCCTCCAGCGAGGTGCAGCCCACCAGCGGGGAAAAGTCCTTCACGGCGCTCCAGTCCAGCTCAAGGAAAATCAGCTCCTTGCAGCTGCTGATAGGGGAAATGTCCTGCAGCTGCCCGTTGTGGGCGAGGATCAGGAATTGCAGATGGGGCATCCCCGACACGAAATCGATGTTGGTCAGACCCATGTGTCCCACGTCCACACAGAGCATTTCCTCGCAGTAGCGCAGGTTGTAGGCATCGTCGTCCAGGAAGTAATAGACATGCTCCCGGACGGGCATGAAGGTGGTGGCATCCGTCCGCGCGGTGAGCTTCTTGCCCAGCTGCACCGTCCAGACGACCTTGTAATTTTCCCGTTCTCTCTCCCGGAGGGCGGCCAGCTCCTCGTTGTCAAGGCCGCATTTGCCCAGAAATACCTGCTCGGCGTCCGGCAGATAGGACATCTTCTTTTCCAGATCCTGCAGGTCCAGCGTGACGGCAGGCTTCGGCTCCTCCGTGGTCTGGGTGCCGGTCACGGTGCCGGTCGTGACCTTCGTAGTGGCTGCGGTCGGGGTCGTAGTCTTGTCAGTGGTGGTGATCTCCAGCGCGGCGGAAAGATCGACCTCTTTCGTATCGTCCGGGAAGGAGATCCCCGCCATCTCCACTTCCCAGTTGATGCTCACCTTGGGATAGGTGCTGCGCAGCTGCAGAACCGTCGCCGGGTCGGCTTCCGGGTTTACAAGGTGCAGCGTTTTCAGTTCCGGCAGAAGCTGGAGAAGCTCCAGTTCCGCGTCGGTGGTGCCGGTGACATCCAGCTCCTGCACCGTGTCGGGATAAGTTTTCGTGCCGAAGCGCAGGGCGAAGGAAATCCCCTTCTCCTGACAGAAATCCCGCAGCTTTTCCATCTGCTCCGGCGTCTCGCAGCCCACTGCTGTCACCGCCGTCAGCTCCGGCAGGTATGTAAGCAAATTAATTTCTTCATCTGTAATGCCGGAAACGCTCACCACGGCGGTGTCCTGATCGTATTTTCTGCCGTCGATGGTCACCGCATAATCCACCGCAACCGCCGGGCGGCGGGCAGCCAGCGCGGCCAGCTGGGCATAGTCCGTGCATTCCTGTGCTTCCACGCTTTTCAGCTGGGTGAAATAGTCCAGCGTAGCCACGTCCTCGTCCGTGAGGGAGGTCACGTACAGCACGTCGGTGTTCTGGTCATAGGTCTTCCCCTGAAACGGAATCCGCCAGAGAATTTCGCTGTTCGGCGCTTTTTTCCGCAGCTTCTCATAATCCGCCGTCGTAATGTCGGCAAAGCGAAGATCCAGCACCTCGGCGCTCCGGGAATAAAACGACCCCGCCACCCGCACATGGGTCAGCAGAAACCAAACGGCGATCCCCGCCGCCAGCAGCACGACCGCAAGCACGATGAGAAGCACCGGATTCAGCTTTTTTTCTTTTTGATACATCTTTCTTTCCTCCCAAGTTTCCAGACACTTTACTATTATGGTCTTTATCCACTCATAAGTCAAGGGATTTTTCTCCCTAAAATCCGGCAAAGATCGACCCCGGCGCGGAAATTTCTCCGGAAAGCTTTGCGTCTTCCGAAGCAGGCACCTTTCGGGGCGAAAAATGCGGATTTCCTATTGAAAACCGCGCTGCTGTGTACTACAATGTCTCCGCAGTTAGCGTTAGCTAACTGCGTTAAAAAAGTGACAGCCAGCAGGGCAGCGCACGTTTGGGAGGGACTTTGATGTCAAAAAAAGCAACGGAATTTCAGAAAAAAGAGATGAGTAATGCTGAACTCCAATTAAAATCTTTTTTAAAGATTTTAATTGGAGTTCAGCATTATTTTGTGCTTTCCTGCACCGCAAATTTCAGTGTCGCCACAGCGCCGCCATCGTTACAGAAGCTCGCTTCTCCCTCATGTGCCGCGGCAATCTGCTGCACCAGATGCAGCCCCAGGATGTGGGGCGCGTTGGGGTCATCCGTGCCGGAAAGATTCCGCAGAACCGCTTCCGGATACCCCGCCCCGTTGTCCCGCACCGTCAGCACGAACCGCCCGTCTGCCAGCTCCGCCGCAACCTGAATATCACAGCCGCCGGGATTGTGCCGGACGCTGTTGTTCAGCAGATTGTCCAGCGCCCGCGTCAGCAGCTCTCTGTCCGCTTCCAGCACCGTCTGTCCCGCCGGTTCCCGAATCTGCAGCCCGACGCTGTAGTTTTCTCCCAGAGAATCGCAGAAATCCGCCACGCTCTGACGGAGCCACGCGCCCATGGAGACGGCAGTCCGCCGCAGGGGCTGGGCGTTGTATTGCAGCTTGAAGGTCAGATTCAGGTCTTCAATCAGCGCCTTGATCTTCTGGCTCTGGGTGCAGATAGCGGCGGCTTTTTTCTGCTGTTCGGACTGAGGCGGCGCCTGCTGCGCCAGCTGCTCCCCGTATCCCATGATCAGCGCCAGCGGGGTGCGGATGTCGTGGGAGACCCCGGCGATCCAGTTGGCGCGGGTGGTGTCCCGGCGGCGGATCAGCTCATTCTGCTTCTGCAGATACCGGCTGGTCTGATTCAGCTTCTCCGCCAGCTCGGCGGCCGCGCCAGATTGGGGCAGATGGACTTCCTTCCCCTCCGCCAGCTGCCCGATTCCCGCCGCCGCCTCCCGCAAAGGCTTCGCGCCCCGCCAGCCGAGGATCAGGCAAATGGCAACAACCAGACACAGATCGACGATCAGCAACGGCCCGACCCCCGACAGCAGTGCGTAGAGGATGTCATTGTCCATGTAGAAATCGAACCGGGTCATGCTCCCCTGCTCTTTCCCCGCCACCAACAGGCCAAAGTCATTGCGGTAGGCCATCACCGGGTAGTCCTTCAGATACCACCGGGAAAAAGCCGCGACCTCCGGGACGGTGTAGGCGTGGTTCAATTCCTCCGGCAGATTTTCCGACCACAGGATTTCGCCGTCGTCCCCCAGCAGCATCGCCCACGCAAAATGCTTCTGCCATTCCATGTCCGGGGCGGGGGCAAAGCCGCCGTCCGTCCGGGTGAAGGACTCGGCGAACTTTCCCACCGGGAAAAAGCCCTCCTGCTGCCCTTTTGCGCCGTAATGCAGCACAACGCCGATGAGCAGCGCCCCATTGACCGTAAGCACCAGAAACGCAATGCCGAAGGCCGCCAGAAGGTAACAGAAGATCATCCGGGAAACCGTTTTCATTTCGTCCCCTCCTTCGCCAGCTTGTAGCCAAGCCCCCTCGCCGTGAGAATCCAGACAGGCTGGGACGGCTGCTCCTCCACCTTTTCCCGCAGGTGCCGGATGTGGACGTTCAGGCTGTTTTCGCAGCCGTAATAGTCGCTGCCCCAGACCGCCTCGCACAGCGCGTCATAGGTCACGATATGCCCCCGGTTGTCCAGCAGCTTTTGCAGGATGGCGCGTTCCGTCGCCGTCAGCGTGACCGTGCCGCCCGCCGACGAAACCGTGGCATCGCTTAACTCCACCGTCCGCTCCCCCAGTCGAAGGGCAGTTTCCCGCTGCAGCTGCCCCCGGTACGCCCGCCGGAGGATACCGGAGATCCGCAGAAGCAGCTCCTGCATCAGAAAGGGCTTGGTCATATAATCATCCGCCCCCAGCCCCAGACCGAACAGCCGGTCGCTGTCCGCGTCCCGGGCGGACAGAAACAGAATGGGGATGTCGCTTCTGCCCCGAATCTCCCGGAACAGGCTGAACCCGTCGCCGTCCGGCAGGTTGATGTCCAGAATCACCAGTTCCGGCAGTTCCCCGGAAATCGCCTGTCTCGCGGCCGCAGCGCTGTCCGCCATGCGTACCGCGCGATAGCCCGCCCCCGTCAGTTCTTCCTTAATTAAATTCCGAAGCTCCCGGTTGTCGTCCACAACGAGGATCTTTGCGTCCTGTATCGTCTGCATAGCCCCGCCCCCTTTTCGCCCATTATATCGGCGTGCGCTGCCATTTTCCAGTGAAATGCCCACAAATTAAGGTAAATTTAAGCCCAGCACAAGGAGGTCATAAGCTCGGGGGTGTATGCTGTCCGCACCAACCGAAAAGGAGCAAGGCTATGCAAATCATTGAAACTGAACATCTCACCAAGTATTATGGGAAAACGCCCGTAGTGGACAGTCTATCCCTGTCCGTTCCGGAGGGCAGCGTCTACGGCTTCATCGGCCCAAACGGCGCGGGAAAATCCACCACCATGAAAATGCTGCTGGGGCTGGTGAAGCCTAACAGCGGAAGCATCCGCCTTCTGGGAAAGTCCATGACGCAGCAGAACCGGCTGTCGCTGCTGCGGCAGACCGGCTCGCTCATCGAGTCCCCCGCCTGCTACGGCCATCTGACCGGGGAGGAAAATCTGCAAATTCTGGCAGAGCTGAAAAACGTCCCGGAGCGGAATATCGACCGGGTTCTGGAGATCGTGGAGCTGACCGACAGCCGCCGCCGGAAGGTGCAGCAGTATTCTCTGGGTATGCGCCAGCGTCTCGGAATCGCACAGGCGCTGCTGGGAAATCCCAAGCTGCTGATTCTGGACGAACCCACCAACGGTCTCGACCCCTCCGGCATCCAGCAGATGCGCAATCTCATCAAGGATATGCCCAACCGGTGCGGCGCGACGGTCCTGATCTCCAGCCACCTGCTGGGGGAAATGGAGCAGATGGTCGATCAGGTGGGTATCATCAACCACGGCAGGCTTCTGTTTCAGGGGGAGCTGGACGATCTGCGAAAGCACAGTCAGGGCGACATCTCCCTGCGGGTGCTCCACCCGGAAAAGGCCGCGCCAATTCTGGGAAATTCGGCACGGCTGGAACGGGGCGTCTTCCACCTCCCCGCCATGGACGAGACGCGGCTCGCGGAGCTGGTAGGCCGTCTGGCGGCGGCACAGGCCGGTGTGGTGGAGCTGAACCGGGCAACCAAAACGCTGGAGGAAATTTTCCTGAGCCTGACGGGGGTGGACGCGAAATGAGAGCCATCTGTGCGGAACTGAAAAAATCCCGGCGCCGGCACAACGCGCTGGTGGCCGTGGGCATTTCTCTGGCCGCCCTCCTGTGGGCAACCCAGACCGGCGGCAAAAGCGAAGACGTATCCCAAGGCTACAGCGGCCTGCTTTACGCCATCCCGATCATCAATACGGTCATCATGCCCCTCGGCACGGCGGTGCTTGCCAGTCGCCTGTGGGACTTGGAAAGCAAGGAAAAATGCTGCCGCATCCTGCTGACCCTGCAAAGCCGGGCGTCCCTGTTCTTCGGGAAAGCCGCCGCTGCCCTGCTGCAAATTTTTCTGATGGTGGCCGTGGAAAGCGCGGGCATTCTGGCACTGGGAAAATGGGCAGGCTATACGGATGCCCTTGACTTTGGTCAATTCTGGTGGCTTGCCGCCGCGACCTTCACGGTAAACGCCATGCTGTTCTTCCTCTGGCTGTTTCTCAGCGTCCGCTTCGACAATCAGGTGCCGACACTGGCCGGAGGAATGGTGGGGAGCCTGTCCGGGCTGTTTGCCTCCTTCATGCCGCCCATGGTCAGCTTTTTCATGCCATGGGGGTATTACATTCCCCTGAGCACTGCCCGCATGGACTGGGACCCGGAAACCAGAATCGTCCGCTACTACACCGCGCCCTATCCCGTCTGGCTGCTGGGCGTCACGATCGCGCTTTGTGTTCTGTTCGCCGTGATGACATGGAACGCCCTGAAACGCAAGGAGGTATAACAATGCTGATGCGCTGTATCCGCGCGGAAAACCGCAAGCTCCGCCGCAGTCCGATCTGGCTGCTGTTTCTGGCGGTTCCCGCCATTTCCGCGATCTACGGGACTTTTAATTACAGGATGAATCAGGGCATCCTCACCCACGGGTGGTACGACCTGTGGACGCAGTATACGCTTTTTTACGCCCTGTTTTTCTTTGCACCCCTGATCGGTGTATACGCGGCCTATCTGTGGCGGCTGGAGCATCGGGGACACAACTGGAATCTCATCATGACCGCCCCGGTGCGCCCCTTCGCTCTGTACGCCGCCAAGTTCTGCGCCATGGCAAAAATGGCGTTTCTGACTCAGGGCTGGCTTCTCGTACTGTTCCTCGTCGGCGGAAAGCTGGGCGCAGGGCTGGCGGGCTTCCCGCCCCCGGAAATTCTGCTCTGGCTTCTTCGGGGTGCAGTCGGTGGCCTGCCCATCATTGCCATACAGCTTTTGCTGTCCATGGTCATCCGGAACTTCGCCCTGCCGGTGCTGATGGCGCTGGGCGGAAGCATTCTGGGTCTGATGGCCACCACGTCAAACGCCGGACTTTTCTGGCCGTATTCTCTCATGCTCATGGGCATGAATTCCAACCGCACGGAGGATGTCATGACCGGTCAGCTCCCCGGCTTTTTCATGAGCTGCATTATTTTTCTAGCGATATTTCTCCTGACTGCCGATGCGATTCTTGCCAAGCAGGATGTCAAGGCATAATTGCTGCGGCATATTTTTCTCCCTGCGTTCTTTTCTTCAAAACCAAAAGCGGCAGGAAACGCATTCTGCGTTTCCTGCCAATTTGTTTTTACTGCACAGCAGCCTTGTTCCGGCGCTTATTCTTCCATGTCTCCACCAGAAACAGCGTCAGTACGGAATAGGCGGTCAGCAGAACAAGGAAGATTCCGCCACTCTGCCATTGGGTCAGCCCGATACCCCGTGCCTGCGCGCCCGGAATCAGCCGTGCCTGCACGAACCGGGCGACGAGAGCGTGATTTAAGTAGACGGCATAGGAGAATTTGCCGAAATTCCGGAAAATCCGCCGGTTCAGCACCGCGTTGACCCAGGATGCACCGTCATAGCAGCCCAGGATCAGAATGGGCGTGGTGATCAGAAAAATGTTGGCAAGGTCGGCGTAGGCGAAAATGGTCACCGCTGACAAAATGACCGCGAGATTGAAAAGCACCTTTTTCGCTTTCAGCCGCTCATAATAGGGCGTGGTGGTGAAATAAAACGTCAGCACGCCGATGCACAATGGCGAGAACGCCCGCAGAAGGGGCAGATAGAAAAAGCCGTAGTTTTCCCACAGATCCACCCCGGAATACAGCAGGGACTGGATCATCAGAATGGCGGCGGGGAATAGCAGCGTGCGGCTGACCCGCTCATTGCGGCACAGAAGGCCGTAGACGAAGAACCCCGCGATCACCAGCGCGGACAGCTGCCACAGGGGATAGTTGAGACTTTCGTGGAAGCGGTAAGCGCTTTGCAGGAGCAGAAGGTCGGGGATCTGGTTGTAAAAGTCCAGAGCGATAGCGCTGACCTTGTCCCAGCTGGGAGACATCGCCAGATGCACCAGACTCCTTGCCAATGTGTACAGGAAGAACGCCGCCAGAGAAAACAGATAGTGGGGATAAATGGACGACACGTGATCCAGGGTATAGTCCCACGCGCCGTAGGACTTCCCGCCGTCGGCAAAGGAGCGGGCGTAGAATTTCTTTCCCAGAAAGAACCCGGAGATGATGAAAAACACCTGCACCGCCACCGTCGGGCCGGGGGCAATGGTGGTGCCGAAATGGAAAAAGGCGATGATATACGCGAATACCAGCTTCAGTACGTCAATGGAATAGATGCGTTTTTTCACGGCATTTCCCTCGCAAATTCAGATTATTTCCAGTTTATCGGTTTTTTATGGAAATGTCAATGGCGGAAAATCCCGGCGGCTCTCAAAAGCCGCCGGGAAGGTCATTAAAGAGTCGCCGCCATGACGGCCTTGATGGTGTGCATCCGGTTTTCCGCTTCGTCGAAGACGATGGACTGAGGCCCCTCGAAGACCTCGTCGGTCACCTCCATGCAATCGATGCCGAACTTGTCGTAAATCTGACGGCCAATGGTGGTGTTCAGGTCGTGGAAGGCGGGGAGGCAGTGGAGGAACCGGCATTGGCTTCCGGCCTTTTCCATCAATTCCTTTGTCACCCGATAGGGGGTCAGGTCTTCGATCCGCTCCTGCCACACGCTGTCCGGCTCGCCCATGGAGACCCACACGTCGGTGTAGATCACATCCGCGCCGGGGACGGCTTTGTCTGGGTCGCTGATAAATTCCAGCACCGCGCCTGTTTCGGCGGCAACGGCCTGACACTGTTCGATCAGCGCAGGATCGGGAAAATACTTCTCCGGGGCACAGGCCACGAAGTGCATCCCCATCTTGGCGCAGCCCACCATCAGGGAATCCCCCATGTTGTACCGGGCGTCGCCCATGTATACGAGCTTTTTCCCCTGCAAACCGCCGAAATGCTCCTGAATGGTGAGGAAATCCGCAAGTATCTGGGTGGGGTGGAATTCGTTGGTCAGCCCGTTCCAGACCGGCACGCCGGAAAACTTGGCAAACTGCTCTACGATGGTCTGGGCGTAGCCCCGGTATTCAATGCCGTCGTACATCCGCCCCAGCACACGGGCGGTGTCGGCGATGGATTCTTTTTTGCCCATCTGGGAGCCGGTGGGGCCAAGATAGGTCACGCCCATGCCCAAGTCATGCCCCGCCACCTCAAAGGCGCAGCGGGTACGGGTGGAATCCTTTTCAAACAGCAGCGCGATGTTCTTCCCCTCGTGGATGCGGTGGGGAATGCCCGCTTTTTTCTTCGCTTTCAGCTCCGCCGCCAAACCTAACAGGTAAGTGATCTCCGCCGGGGTGAAGTCCAGCAATTTGAGAAAGCTTCTGCCCTTCAGATTCATAGGCTCCCTCCCCCGAGCTGCTCCTTTACGTAGGCGATCTGGGCGTCCACGGAGGAAGCGGAGGTGCCGCCCTCGGAGATGCGCTTCTCCACGCAGACCGTCAGGTCGATATCATGGTAGAGATCATTGTCAAACAATTCGCTGTAAGAGCGGTAGGTTTCCAGCGGCAGCGTCTCCAGCACGCAGCCGTCCGCAATGCACCGCGCCACGATCTGACCGGAGATCTTGTAGGCACTCCGGAAAGGCATTCCCTTTTTCACGAGGTAGTCCGCAAGGTCGGTAGCGTTGATGAAGCCGCCCTGCGCGGCCTTTTTCATGGTCTCCGACTTTACGGTCATGGTGGAAAGCATGGGCGCAAAGACCTTCAGGCACATCTTCACCGTATCCACGGCGTCGAAAACCGCTTCCTTGTCCTCCTGCATATCCTTGTTGTAGGCCAGAGGCAGCCCTTTCAGGGTAGTGAGCAGTCCCATCAGGTCGCCGTAGACCCGGCCGGTCTTGCCCCGGACAAGCTCCGCCATGTCGGGGTTCTTCTTCTGGGGCATAATGGACGAGCCGGTGGTGTAGGCGTCGGACAGCTCGATGAACTTGAATTCCCAGCTTGCCCAGAGGATGATCTCCTCGGAAAACCGGCTCAGGTGCATCATCAGGATGGAAACGGCGCTCATCAGCTCCACGCAGAAGTCCCGGTCGGACACGCCGTCGATGGAGTTGCAGGCGATGTCGTCAAAGCCCAGCTTTGCCGCCTCAAAGCGCCGGTCGGTGGGATACGTCGTTCCGGCCAAAGCGCAGGAGCCGATGGGACAGACATTCATCCGCTTCCGGCAGTCGCCCAGACGGCCGAGATCCCGCAGGAGCATCATGGCGTAGGCCATCAGATGGTGGGAAAACAGGATGGGCTGCGCCCGCTGCAAATGGGTGTAGCCGGGCATGATGACGCCCTTATTATTTTCCGCCTGCGCGACGATCGCCCCAAGCACATCCTTTACCAGCGCGGTGATCTCATCGATCTGGTCTTTGAGATACATTCTCAGGTCCAGCGCCACCTGATCGTTCCGGCTGCGGGCGGTGTGGAGCTTTTTGCCCACATCCCCCAACCGCTGGGTCAGCACCTGCTCGACGAACATATGGATGTCCTCGCAGCCAAAGTCGAATTCCAGCGCCCCGGATTCCAGATCGCTCAGAATGCCCTGCAGCCCGTCAATGAGCTGCCCGGCCTCGGCCTGAGAGATGATGCCCTGCGCCCCCAGCATGGCGGCATGAGCCATGGAGCCGGTGATGTCCTGCTTATAAAGTTTGCAGTCAAAGCGGATGGAAGAATTGAAATCATCCGCAATGCTGCTGACCTCGCCGGAAGTCCGTCCGGCCCATAGTTTGCTCATAAATCTGTCCTCGGATATTTTTTACAGTTTTCCCTGCTCCCGCAGCGCCTGCACCTTGGTGGGCAGACCCCACAGATTGATGAAGCCGGCAGCCTGATTCTGGTCGTAGTCGCTTTCGCCGAAGGTCACCAGATTCTCGGAGTACAGGGAGTAGGGAGAGGTGGTGCCGGCAGGGATGATGTTGCCCTTGTAGAGCTTCAGCTTCACGGAGCCGGTGACGTACTTGTTGCTTTCGTTGGCAAAGGCGGTCAGCGCCTCCTGGAGGGGAGAGTACCACTTGCCGTTGTAGATGAGGTCGGCGTAGTCCACGGCCAGCTTCTGCTTGACGTGGAGGGTGTCCTTGTCCACGGTGAGCATTTCCAGCTGCTCGTGGGCGAAGTACAGAATGGTGCCGCCGGGGGTCTCGTACACGCCCCGGTCCTTCATGCCCACCAGCCGGTTCTCCACAATGTCGATGATGCCGATGCCGTTGGCGCCGCCCAAAGCGTTGAGCTTTTCGATGATCTTGGACGCCTTCATCTTCTCGCCGTCCACGGCCACGGGCGCGCCCGCTTCAAAGTCGATGGTCACATAGGTGGGAACGTCGGGGGCCTGCAGGGGAGAGACGCCCATTTCCAGGAAACCGGGCTTTTCGTAGTTCGGCTCGTTGGCGGGGTCTTCCAGATCAAGGCCCTCGTGGCTCAGGTGCCACAGGTTCTTGTCCTTGGAGTAGTTGGTCTCCCGGCTGATTTTCAGGGGAACGTGATGGGCTTCGGCAAAGTCGATCTCCTCGTCCCGGGACTTGATGTCCCACTCCCGCCAGGGGGCGATGATCTTCATGTCCGGGGCAAACCGCTTGATGGCCAGCTCAAACCGAACCTGATCGTTGCCCTTGCCGGTCGCGCCGTGGCAGATGGCGTCCGCGCCCTCGGCCAGCGCGATTTCCGCCAGCTTCTTGCCGATAACGGGACGGGCAAAGGCGGTGCCCAGCAGGTAAGTCTCATACTTGGCGTCCATTTTCAGGGCGGGGATGATGACTTCGTCCACCATCTCGTCCACCAGATCGGCGACGATCAGCTTGCTGGCACCGGTGGCGATGGCCTTGGCTTCCAGTCCTTCCAGCTCGTCGGCCTGACCGACGTTGCCGGCTACGGCGATGATCTCGGGGTTGTTGTAGTTTTCCTTCAGCCACGGGATGATGATGGATGTATCCAGACCGCCGGAATATGCAAGGACAATTTTCTTGATGTTGTCGTGGTTATTCATATATACAGCCTCCAAATGAATATTCAACGTATTTCGTGAGTAAGTATACAGGATTATACCGCCGCGATCTGGATTTGTCAACGGCCGATTTGAATAAAAATCCAGCGCTGTGAATTTTCGGAAGTTTGACCGTTTCCGAGCAGTTTCCCTCTGCGGATACGGTCAAATTCACGAAAACCCGCAAAAACGCCCCGCGGAGGTGGGCGGGGCGAATCATACTGAACTCCAATTAAAATCTTTAGAAAAGATTTTAATTGCCCGAAGGGCAAGGAGTTCATATGAGACTTGTTTTGTGATTTCTTTCCTTATAAAGGACGAGCGAAGCGAGGACGGAGAGGGGAAACTAGACTGCAATACCCTCTCAGTCACCTTCGGTGACAGCTCCCCCAAAGGGGGAGCCAAGGGGCTGCCTCCGTTCGCTGTTTTTCGACCGCCTATTTAAGGCGTGGCCGCCGCCCTTCCACCGGAATTTGCCCGTCTCCCTTGCAATTATCCGTGGACTTTGCTATACTGGTGGCAAACGAAAAAGGAGTATATTCTATGGGTGGTTTCTTTTCTCTGGATTCCAAATTCATGCAAGCCATGAGCCGGGTCGCCGACCTTATCATTCTGAATGTGATCTATCTCGTGACGTGCCTGCCGGTCGTCACCATCGGCGCGGCCAGCACGGCGCTGTACACTGTGTGCTTCCGCCTTGGCACCGCCCGGGAGGGAAGTCTGGTGAAGGGCTACTTCCGGGCGTTCCGGGACGAATTCCGCCAGGCGACGCTGATCTGGCTGTTCCTGCTGCTGTTCGGCGCGGCCTCCTGTGTCAATATCATCCTGTTCCTCGGCACCGGCGGCTGGATGCACTATCTGTTTTTCCCCTTCGTGCTGTTTCTGGTGATCGTGGTGATGATGGCGAGCTATGCCTTCCCGCTGCTGAGCCAGTTCCGGAACGACAGCAAATCCGTGATCAAAAACGCGCTGATCTTCAGCGTGGCGTATCTGCCCCGGACGGCACTGATCGTGGTAATCAACGTGTTTCCGTGGGCGCTGCTGCTGACGAACCTGTATATGTTCTTACAGGTGGGCTTTATCTGGGTAGTCGTCTATTTTGCCGCCGCGGCTTACATCAACACCCGCCTGCTGAAAAAAGTATTTGCTCCCTACATGGAGCCTGATGAGGAAGAAAAATGATCGTGCGGAAAACCGCTTTGGAGGAAGCCCGGAGAGTCAACGAGCTGTTCGCCATCTGCTTTGAAATGCCCTACACCAACTGTCCCGCCGACCCGGAGAAGGACGACGCCACCCACTGGGCGGCCTTCGACGAGGACGGGGAAATGATGAGTACCTTCACCGTCTCCGATTTCACCGTGCAGTTTGACGGCAGCCCCTGCAAAATGGGAGGCATCGGGGGCGTCGCGACCCTGCCCCAGTACCGCCGCCGGGGCGGTATCCGGGCGTGCTTCCGGGAAGCGCTGCCGGATATGTACGGTTCCGGGTATGATTTTTCCTATCTTTACCCCTTCTCCACCGCCTACTACCGGAAATTCGGCTACGAAAACTGCGTGCAGAAATACGGCTGGACGGTGGACCTGTCCCTGCTGAACCCGCCGAAGGAGGGCGGCAGCTTCCGCCTTGCGGAAAAAGGCTGCCCCATGACCGCCGAGATCCGCGCGCTGGACGCCATCTGGGAGTCCCACTATAATATGATGGTACTGCACGGCGATGAGGACTACGACTGGACGCGGAAATGTGACCCCGCGGTGAAGCAGGACTTCACCTACGTCTGCTTCGACACCGCCGGGAAGCCCAACGCCTACACGACGTTCCGGCTTGCCAACGAGCCGGACGGGCGGAATCTGGTTTGCAGCCGGTTCTGCTTCGCGGACAAGGGCGGCTTCGATGAGCTGATGCGGCTATATAAGAGCCTGTCCTCCGACCACCGGTTCGTGAAATTCTCCACGCCCGCCAACCCGGCCATGCAGTATTTTATGCCGGAGTGGTCCCTGGGCGCGGTCAGCTGGAGCGTGCAGAGCGCGGGCATGGTTCGCGCCGTGAATGTGAAGTCCGTGCTGGAAAAGGCGCGGTACATCGGCAGCGGCACCGTCTGTGTGGCAGTTCAGGACAGCCAGATCCCGGAAAACAACGACAGCTTTACCGTCACATTCGCAGACGGCAGAGCAGTGAGCGTAACGCGGGGCGGAGAGGCCGACGTAGTGATGACCGTCCCCGCCTTCTCGGCGCTGATCGCGGGCGTCTGGGACTTTGCGGAAGCCCGTGGGGCACTTCCGGGACTGGAAGTCAAACGGGAGAGTCCCTGCCTGAATCAGGTATTTTTCCGCAAGCCCCTGATGATTGCCGACTACTTTTGATACTATTTTCTGATTAAAATATTTATTTTAATCAGAAAGGCATCGCCTGATAGCGCTGCCAGTTTTGTGATTTATAAGGAAAGAAATCACAAAACAAGTCTCATATGAACTCCATGCCCTTCGGGCAATTAAAATCTTTTCTAAAGATTTTAATTGGAGTTCAGTATGATACTATTTCCTGATTGCGGAGCCTTTGGTGAAATAGACGCAGAAAACCTCCCTGACCGTTTGGTCAGGGAGGTTTTGTTGCTAATTGGAATTACTTCTGAGCACCGGCGATCTGTGCGGCGACTTCAGCGGCGAAGTCGTCGGCCTTCTTCTCGATGCCCTCACCCTTGACGTAGTGAACGGCGTCAACGAAGGTGACCTTGCCGCCCAGCTTCTTGGCGGCGTCGGCAATGTAGCCGGCCACATCGCCCTTATAGAGGTCGGAGCGGACGAATTCCTGCTGCAGCAGGCAGCTCTCCTTGTAGAAAGCGGCCATCTTGCCGGCAGCGATCTTTTCCTTCACAGCGGCGGGCTTGGAAGCCATCTTGGGGTCGTTGTCCATCAGAGCGACCTGCACGGCCAGCTCCTTGTCCACGTCGGCCTGCGGCACCTGAGACTTGTCCCAGTACTTGGGGCTCATAGCGGCGATCTGCATGGCCACGTTCTTGCCGATCTCGGTGGCGTCAATGCCGCCCTCCACGGCCAGATTCACCAGAACGCCGTGGGTGCCGCCCGCGTGAACGTAGGCAACGGAGGTGTTGTCGGCAAAACGGGCGAAGCGGCGGATCTGCATATTCTCGCCGATGGACATGACCTTCTCCTGCATGATCTCGGTGACGGTCAGGTTGGAGCCCGGATATTTGCAGGCCTTAAGAGCGTCCACATCAGCGGGGTTCTCGGTGGCGACGACGGTAGCCAGATTCTTTACCAGATCCATAAAAGCGTCGGTCTTGGCGGCAAAGTCGGTCTCGGAGTTGACCTCGATGACGACGCCGATGCCGTTTACGACGGCAGCATAGGCAACGCCCTCGGCGGCGACGCGGTCGGCCTTCTTGGCGGCCTTGGCAAGGCCCTTCTCACGCAGCCAGTCCACGGCGGCGTCCATATCACCGTCGGTGGCCTGAAGAGCCTTCTTGCAGTCCATCATGCCGACGTTGGTCATTTCACGGAGCTTCTTAACGTCCAGTGCGGTAAAAGCCATTTTCGTATCCTCCTAAGTGCTTATTTATTCAGCGGCGGTCTCGGCGGGCGCTTCGGCAGGAGCCTCGGCGGCGTCCTCACCCTGACGGCCCTCGATGGCGGCGCTCGCCATGGCGGAGGCGATCAGACGGATGGCGCGGATGGCGTCATCGTTGCCGGGAATGACGTAATCGATCTCATCGGGATCGCAGTTGGTGTCCACGATGGCCACGATGGGGATGTTCAGCTTGCGGGCCTCGGCGATGGCGTTGCGCTCCTTGCGGGGGTCAACAATGAACAGCGCGGCGGGCAGCTTCTTCATTTCCTTCACGCCGCCCAGATACTTCTCCAGCTTCTCGATCTCGGCCTGATGCTTGATGACTTCCTTCTTGGGCAGCATGGCGAAGGTGCCGTCCTCTTCCATCTTGCGCAGCTGTGCCAGACGGTCGATACGGGTACGCATGGTGCGGAAGTTGGTCAGCATACCGCCCAGCCAGCGGGCGTTGACGTAGTAACCGCCGCAGCGAGTGGCCTCTTCCTTAATGGCATCCTGCGCCTGCTTCTTGGTGCCGACGAACAGCACGTTGCCGCCGTTGGCGGACAGGTCACGGACGAAGGCGTAAGCCTCTTCCAGCTTCTTTACGGTCTTCTGCAGGTCGATGATGTAGATCCCGTTGCGCTCGGTGTAGATGTAGGGCGCCATTTTGGGGTTCCAGCGGCGGGTCTGGTGACCAAAGTGTACACCGGCCTCCAGCAGTTGCTTCATAGATACGACAGCCATTTTACAATTTCTCCTTTTGTTTTTCCTCCACCCCGATCATCCCGGCAGCCCGTCCTTCCGGACACGGGGGCGGCCGATCCCCGGGTGTGTGGTTTTGAAATGTCACGGGTCAAAGCCCATGCTGAGTCATTATATAGGATGGAACGCGTAATTGCAAGCATTATTTCCCAAAAAACGCAAAAAAATTCCGGTGCGGGGGAAAGAATTGCGCCGGGGCTGCGCTATCTTGGCAGCCCCGGCTTTCCTCTCGGCACCCGGCAGTCGTCGGGCTTCGCCTCCACCAGCACGATGTCCGGGCCGATGCGCTTGATGCAGTTCCATGGAATGATAAAATCGTCCCGCCGCCCGAAGCCCCCCGGAAACCGCGCGGGGCATGGGACGACGATGGCGCAGACGTTCCCGCTGGGAATTTCCACCTGCACGTCCGTAACAAATCCCAGCCGTCGCCCGTCGCTGACGCAGATGACTTCCTTGCATTGCAGCTGGGTGAATCGCATTGACATAATCCCACCCTCCTCTGGAAAAGCCTATGCACCAGAAAGAAGGAGTATGACTGTTCTACGAAACGCTGACGGATTTGCGCATGGCGCCAATGGCGCCCTTTTCCAGCCGGGACACCTGCGCCTGGGAGATACCCAGAGCGGAGGCCACCTCCATCTGGGTCTTCCCGTCGTAAAACCGCAGAGAGAGAATCTGCTTTTCCCGGTCGTTCAGGGCGCGGAAGGCGTTTTGCAGGGTGATATGCTCCATCCAGCCGTCCTCGGTGTTTTTGGTGTCCCGCACCTGATCCATCACCGTCAGCGGGTCGCCGCCGTCGGAATAGACCGGGTCATACAGACTCGCAGGGGCGCACACTGCGTCCAGCGCCCGGCTGACCTCCTCCAGAGGGATTTCCAGCTCCTTGGAAATTTCCTCCAGCGTCGGCTCTCGCCCCAGGCGGGTGACCAGGGCTTCCTTACACTGAAGCACCCGGTAGGCCACATCCCGGATGGAACGGGAGACCCGGATGACACTGTTGTCCCGCAGATACCGCCGCACCTCTCCTGCGATCATGGGCACGCCGTAGGTGGAAAAGCGCACCTGCTTGTCCGGGTCAAAATTGGAGATGGCCTTGATAAGGCCGATGCACCCCACCTGAAACAGATCGTCGGGGTTTTCGCCCCGCTTGTCAAAGCGCTGTATGACACTGAGAACCAGCCGCAGATTTCCTTCAATGAGTTTTTCCCGGGCGTCTTCGTCGCCCGCCTGCGCCCGGCGGAGCAGGGCGTCCATTTCCACCTGAGATAAAACGTGAAGTCTCGATGTGTTGACGCCGCATATCTCTACTTTTCCCTGCATGGCAGCCTCCTGTGTGGTGATACTGGGAAATGGAGCTTCCATTCCCGTTCCTCTCCAGTATTCCCCGGAAGCGCCAAATCATTCTTTGGCGGTTTTTCACAAATTTTTCACAGTCGAGAGAAAGCGCCAATGGCTTTCGACAGCATTTTTTTACAGGAAGACAACTTTTCCCCGATGTTTTTCCGGTAACGGCTTCCTTCCGACGGTGACGTAACACGTCCCGTTTTTGGGCGGAGAACGGAATATGCATGGATATATGCAGACTTTTCCACAAGAAAAGCAAAAAAAGAAAAGAGCAAAAAATCCTGTTGATAACTCAGAGTTTTCCACAATCTCCACAGGTTTTTCCACAGGGGTTTTCCACAGGCGGGGCATGCTGTGGATATGCAGTTTTGGTTCACATAAAAAGATCCGACACGCTTCGACGGATTTCCCACTTTTCCGCGGGTCGTGGATTTTACCATGAACATTTTTTTGTGCAAAAATTAGGGCTTGACAATTCTCCGCGCAGGCCCCGGCGTCCGCCCACCGGGGCGGGATGGCCGGGGAGAAGCTTCTTACGCCCGGAACGGCAAAAAATTTTGAAAAAAGGGTTGATTTTATCGCGTCAAGGCGTTATAATGCGTATCTGTATGGAAAACGAACAGAAGGAGGTGGAATCCATGCCCAATATCAAGTCCTCTAAGAAGGATGTCATTTCTTCCAAGATCGCTTACGAGAAGAACAAGGCTGACAAGTCCGAGCTGAAGACCAACCTGAAGAAGTTCGACGCCGCCCTGGTGTCCGGTGACAAGGCTGCCGCCGACGCTGCTTACAAGACCGCCGTCAAGGCCGTCGATCAGGCTGTCAACAAGGGTCTCCTGCACAAGAACAACGCTGCCCGGAAGAAGAGCAGCATGACTCTGAAGCTGAACAAGCTGGCCTGATTTCTCTGAAAATATCTCCTTCCGAGCAGTGCTTGGAGGGAGTTTTTTCATTTTGTAAGGGGAAACTCTGAACAACAAATCGCCGATCTGTTCAGAACCGCCCGTAATGTGCTATAGATTTTCCCGGGAGGTGTAACCATGGCAAAACTGTCTGACCCCGTCACAATGCTCAAGGGCGTGGGGGAGGTGCGGGCAAAGCAGCTTGCCCAGCTGAATATTTTCACCCTCCGGGATCTCATCTGCCATTTCCCCAGAGGGTACGAGGACCGGACGAAGCTGGTTCCCATCGAAAAGCTGGAGCCGGATGTCCCTGCCTGTTTTCGCGCCATGGTGATGAACACCCCCCGCACCAGCCACATCCGCAAGGGGCTGGACCTGACCAAGGTGCAGGTGGCGGATTCCACCGGGCGGCTGAACGTGACGTTTTTCAACAGCCGCTTCGCCGCCCAGCAGCTGGAATATGGCCGGGAGTACATTTTCTACGGCGCGGTGAGCGGGGATTTCATCGGCTACAGCATGACGAACCCCGTGTTCGAGGCGCCGGAGTCCCAGCCCGTGACCACCCGGCGCATTCTGCCCATTTATCCCCTGACCGCGGGACTGACCAACGCGGCGCTGCTCCGGCTGGTGCAGCAGGCGCTGGCGGTGTGCGGCCTGCCGGAGGAGATACTGCCCGCCGAGGTGCGGGAGAAATACGGCATTCTGCCTGCCGAGCGGGCATATTTTGCCATCCACGAGCCGAATTCCATGGCGGAGGCGGAGCTGGCGAAAAAACGGATGATCTTCGAGGAATTCTTCGTATTCTCCGCGGGACTCGCCCTGATGCGCGCTGCCCGGAAGGAAAAGAAGACGGAACCCTACACGGATTTCGACATGGCGCCCTTTTATGACAGCCTGCCCTTTACCCTCACCGGTGCCCAGAGCCGGGCGGTGGGGGAAATTCTGGAGGATTTCCGTCGGGGCATTCCCATGAACCGGCTGGTGCAGGGAGACGTGGGCAGCGGCAAGACCATGGTGGCGGCGGCCGCCGCCTACTGCGCCGCGAGAAATAGCGCTCAGACCGCTTTGATGGCGCCCACGGAGATCCTTGCCGAGCAGCATTTCGCCTCTCTGAGCGCCCTGTTCGTCCATCTGGGGGTATCCGTGGCGCTGCTCACCGGCTCCATGACGGGAAAGCAGAAAAAGGACGTGCGGGAGCGCATCGCCGCCGGGGAAGTTCAAGTGGTGATCGGCACCCACGCGCTGCTGTCGGAGTCCACCCGTTTTGAACATCTTGGGCTGGTCATCACCGACGAACAGCACCGCTTCGGCGTGGGACAGCGCAGCCGCCTTTCCGCCAAGGGGGAGGACCCCCACCTGCTGGTGATGTCGGCGACGCCTATCCCCCGGACGCTGGCGCTGATCCTCTACGGCGATCTGGATGTATCCATTCTGGACGAGCTGCCCCCGGGACGGGAGCCGGTGGACACCTTTCTGGTGGGGGAGAGCTACCGTCCCCGGATCAACGCCTTTATCCGGAAGCAGGTGGCGGAGGGATATCAGTGCTTCGTGGTCTGCCCGGCGGCGGAAGAAAACGAGGAGCTAGGCATCAAGGCCGCCTCCGTCTGGGCGGAGACCTTGCAGCAGACGGTTTTCCCCGACCTGCGCATTGCTCTGCTCCACGGGCAGATGAAGGGTGCAGAAAAGGAGGCGGCCATGGCGTCCTTCGCCCGTGGGGAAGCGGATGTCATGGTGGCGACCACGGTCATCGAGGTAGGCGTGGACGTTCCCAACGCCACGCTGATGGTCATTGAGGACGCCGACCGGTTCGGTCTGAGCCAGCTGCACCAGCTCCGCGGCCGGGTAGGCCGGGGCAAGGCAAAAAGCTACTGCATCCTCACCACCCACAACCGCAACCCGGAGACGCTCCAGCGCCTGAAAGCCCTGTGCAAAACCACCGACGGCTTCAAGATTGCTGAGGAAGACCTGCGCCTGCGGGGCCCCGGAGATTTCTTCGGCTCCCGGCAGTCCGGCCTGCCCGCATTCCGGGTGGCGGACTTAGGCTGCGACCTTGCCGCCATGAAGGACGCCCAGCAGGCGTCGGCAGACTGGATCGACGCCTACGGCGCGTCGGACACCCCGGAAGCAAACGCCCTCAGAGAGCGGATCGGCGACTTGTTCGCTCGCTCCGAGGGGACGATGAATTGAACGAACAAAGCAGGACACACTTTTGTGTCCTGCTTTTTGCTGGATTATTCATACTGAACTTCAATTAGGGTCTATCTGAAAACCGGCAGCGCCATTAGGCGATGCCTTCCTGATTAAAATCAAAGATTTTAATCAGGAAATAGTATCAGTCTGCGTGACATTGCTTTTTCGCTTTTGCATTTACGCCTGCTTCGCACTGTCCAGGGACTTGCCGAAGACGAAAAACCGCTGATAGAGAAACTCCGTGGAGAAATTCAGCAGCATATTCACAATTGTTACCAGGTATTCGTTCCACGCCAGACTGCCGGCCAGATAATTGCCCAGAAGGGTGGACAGAGGCGTGAAGACCGCATAATAGGCGGCAACCTTTGCCATGGCTACGGGCACGTTGGCGGCGGATTGGAAGGTAAATTTCCGGTTCAGGGTAAAGTTCCAGAGTACGCTCAGGCACAGGGCAATCAGGTAGCAGGGCCAGTATGGGAAATGGGTAAATTCATTCAGCAGGGCGAAGCTTCCCATTTCGATGAGACCGGCGCTGATGGAGAAAAAGGTGAATTTCAGGACACGGACGAATTCTTTCATGAGTACCTCCAAAATCGTTCCATATGGTCTTTGCGGCGGAAGCGGAAAAGCTTGCCCATTAACGAATTTTTTCTTGCCTGCTTTACTCCTCGCCGGATGCTAATTTTTGCCGCCGGCACAGCCGGTGGTTAAGTTTGATCAAGCAATTAGGGCAACACCGCATAAATCGGCAAGGAGGCATAGCAGAAGATTTTGTGCCAGATCAAAGTTACAAAGCCGGAGGAATACTGTATGTATTTCCCAGCTTTGTAACTGCGGAGCTGGTGCAAAAGACTCGCTGTGACCCGCAGACGCATTTGTGCGGTGTCGCCCTAGATTATTAAGGAATCTCTGAATAAATCGTCTTCGGCCGAGCAGCGGATCTTTTCCTCTATCCGTGCGGCTTCAAAAGCGGGAAATACATACAGTATTCCTCCGCTTTTGAACCCTTCGTCTAGAGAAAAATCTCTCGCTGTCGGCTCTCGCCGATTTAATCAGAGCTTCCTTAAAAGTCACTCTCCCAACAGCCGAGTTTTCTGCAGGCACGAAATGGGATTGTATACACGGCATGGTTGTATTCTTTTAAGTAAGTCTCATGCCAGTAAGATCGGTAGTACCGTGGCCTGCGGTATGCTTCCTCTTTGTCCTGATCAAAAATATGGAACAGGAAATTTTCCAAACCGATGAACTTCATCTCTTCATAGTCTGCAATATGATAGCGGTGCTGGCATAGCATTTCAATGTACAGATCATCATTTTGATCGATCTCAATGACCTTATCTACAAGGGCATCTATATTCGGAAAACGGCTGTAATTGAGAAAAGCTCTTTCGTTAAAATCTTTATCGATATCTGGATCGCCAAAATAGATTGGTATCGTGTGTGTCTGGAATGCGTGGCCAATCTTTTCGGAAGTGTAGCCGGGATAGCAAACGCTTTCTGCGGAAATGGTAAATTTGCACTCTCTCATGAAAGGCAATTTCGTTGCCATGTTGAAGGTTAGGTTATTTGGCATATTGTTCCGATGCCGCCCGGCGCATTCTACCCGTTTGTAGCTAGACAATGCTTCGAGAATCTTTTCCCGGATTCCAAGAGCGGTGTCATGACCAAATATGTAATTACAGAAGTATTTCTTTTCCTTCAGTATGTCCCGGGCTTCATCCTCAGTCAGAGGTTTATCTGTGAACTGGGTAACATCATACAAGAACAGAGGGAAACGATATGCCCGATCCCCAAAGGCGATATCGTCGTAACCGATGAAATAGTCTATGGCAGTAAAATCGGCGCTGATGAATTCGCCGGTGTACATGATTCTGGGACAGCTGTAATTCATATATTCATATGGCCTTCCCAAAGGAGAACAAATCAGGAAATCCGGATCAACTGGATCGATAACAATATCGTACCTTTTTCTTAAAATCCTGGTAAAAAGATTGTTCTCGTTATCAAAGTCTTCCCAAAAACCTGTAAAATAGAGTTTCACTGTTTTCATGATGTGGCTCCTTTACCTTCTTTCTTATTTTAATTATACTGTAAAAAGGGAGAAAAGTAAAGGCAATCAGGGGAAATTACAAAAAACCATTTTGAGTATTTTCTGAATCCTATTCATGGACACAAAAGGCGTTGATACTAAAATCTCCACATGGGCTGTGGAAAAGTGTGCCTTATGTTCCAGGATGAGGCAGGCTTCGGCCGCATCAACCATCCCAAGTACTGCTGGTGCGAAAAAGGCATCCGACCCAGCGTTCCATGTCACCATA